>Ga0233450_10002470_pt1 | contig 18139 bp, 14 predicted proteins | sample 011ome_30_FD_189956 | JGI IMG/M metagenome (GOLD analysis project Ga0233450, IMG submission 189956) | Coastal salt marsh microbial communities from the Groves Creek Marsh, Skidaway Island, Georgia - 011501CT (spades assembly) | ecosystem: Environmental > Aquatic > Marine > Intertidal zone >... | reverse complement strand
CCCCTCTTGACAATTCCGACAGCTTTCTTGGGGTCTTCCAATTGGTCGCAGACGGCGACACGATGGCCCGAGCGAACCAACTTGGGCAAGTAATTATCGAGCGCATGGTGAGGAAATCCGGCCAGTTCAATTTCACTCGCACTCCCGTTTCCCCTTTTAGTGAGGACGATGTCCAGCACAGAAGCGGCCTTCACAGCATCTTCTCCAAACGTTTCATAGAAATCTCCGACGCGAAACAACAGCAGCGCATCAGGATAATCGGATTTGACCCGATTGTACTGCTGCATCAACGGTGTTTCCTTTTTGGCCATGGTCTCAGGCCACTCTCAGCCCCGACTGTTGATCTTGGTCGAATCGGCTTTTTGCGAAGGCTCGATTGACGGTTACTACTTTTTGATCACCACCCGGCAACTCGAACATGGCTTCGTTGAGTACAGCTTCCATGATGCTGCGCAAACCGCGCGCGCCCAGTTTGAATTCCACGGCTTTTTCAACCAAATAGTCCAAGCCAGAAGCTTCGAATTTCAATTCAATCCCATCCATTTTGAAGAGCTGGATGTATTGCTTGCATAAGGCATTTTTGGGTTCCGTCAGAATTTGACGCAGCGCTGATGCGTCTAGCGGATTGAGATGAGTCAAAACTGGGAATCGACCGATTAATTCGGGAATCAACCCGAAACTTCGCAAGTCTGCTGGTGCGGCATACTGCAACAGATTCTCATCGTCAATCTCATTTTTGGCTTGACTGTAGCCAATGGGAGAGCGATTGATTCGCCGTTCAATCAGTTTTTCGATACCTGCAAAGGCACCGCCACAGATGAACAGGATGTTCTTCGTGTTGATGGTGATCAGTTTCTGCTCGGGGTGCTTCCTTCCTCCTTGAGGTGGTACACTCACTTCAGCGCCTTCCAACAGTTTTAACAAGGCTTGCTGAACACCTTCACCGCTGACATCCCGGGTGATGGAAGGATTATCGCTTTTGCGAGCGATTTTATCGATTTCATCGATGAAGACGATGCCCCGCTCGGCCTGCTCTACGTTGTAGTCCGCTGCCTGTAGAAGGCGAGTGAGGACACTTTCAACATCCTCTCCAACATACCCTGCCTCTGTCAACACCGTTGCATCAGCAATGCAAAAAGGCACTTCCAGTAAACGCGCAATGGATTTGGCGATCAGGGTTTTTCCGGTTCCTGTTTCACCCAGCAGAATCACATTGGACTTGTCAATTTCTACACCGTCCGCTAAACCTGGATTTAAGATGCGCTTGTAATGGTTGTATACCGCGACGCTGATTGTCTTCTTCGCATCATCTTGCCCGATAACATAGTCGTCAAGGTGTTGCTTGATGGCCTTGGGCATGAGAAGCGAGAAGGCTTCGATGGAAGGATCCGGTTTGCGCTCCTCCTTCAAAATGCCATCCGCTTGTTCGATGCAATGGTCGCAAATGTGCCCCGTCACGCCAGCAATTAAGACATCAACGTCTTCCTTGCTACGCCCGCAGAACGAACAGTTGATAGGGGTGTTGCTCATAATCGAATTACTTGCGCTCGAGTACTTCGTCGATCATGCCGTATTCCTTGGCCTCTGCCGCGATCATCCAGTAATCGCGATCGGAGTCGTTCCAAACTTTTTTCTCAGTTTGGCCGCTGTGATGAGCAATGATGGTATAAAGTTCCTTTTTGAGCTTCTGAATTTCACGTGCTGTGATTTCGATATCCGATGCTTGACCGCTTGCTCCTCCCAAAGGTTGGTGAATCATGACGCGACTGTGCTTCAATCCGGTGCGCTTTCCCGCAGCTCCAGCGCAAAGAAGAACTGCACCCATAGACGCAGCCATCCCTGTGCAGATGGTCGCAACGTCAGGTCGGATGTACTGCATGGTATCGTAAATGCCCAGTCCAGCGTAAACAGAACCTCCAGGAGAGTTGATGTAAATCTGAATGTCCTTGCTTGCATCAGTAGATTCAAGGAAGAGCAGTTGAGCCTGGACAATGTTCGCGATGTAATCATCGATTCCAGTGCCCAAGAAAATAATGCGGTCGGCCATGAGGCGGGAGAATACATCCACCTCTCGGAATGGCATTTGCCGCTCCTCGATTACCGTGCGAGTCAGGTTTTCGGGGCCATAAGCGTGCGAGATGTACTCCCGAACCGTTTGGCTGCTCATGCCGCGATCTTTTACCGCGTACTTGAGGAATTCGTTGCGATCAGTCATGCCTCAAAATTACAGCCGATTGCCTTCGGTTCGTGCGTGATTTGCACACGATGGAAAATGTTTTGTACACGTTGGCTTTTGAAAAGCCATCGCTCATTGAGCGACTTTCAGCTCTTTATCGGACCGAAGCGGCGACCTTGGCGAAGTCCTCAAAACTGACGGTCTTCTCCTTGATGGTGACCCGGGGCATCAAGTCATCGATGACTTTGCGCTCAATGATGATATCAGCAATTCGACGACGCTCATCGTCGTTGGCCAAAGCGTTCTTCGCAAAATTGTCCAGCATTTCACCTTCCAACGGCATACCGTACTGGGCATACTGCGCTCCGATGACCCGCTTCGCTTCTGCTTCCAAATCTTCTGCCGTGACCCGCATATCCGATTCTTTCATCACAGCTTGCTGCAACAATTGCCAGCGCATGCTGTCGGCATAACTCGGGTATTCCTTGTCGAGCTGCTCATCGGTCAATGGTTGCTCATTGTTCATCTGAATCCAGCGCTTGAGGAACGCATCGGGCATCTGAATTTTCATGTGTTCGATGAGATCCACTACAAATCGGCGACGGAAGATCTGCTCTGCGTCGCGATCGAATTGCGCGTGCAATTCCTCGGCCACCTTTTCACGGAAGTCTTTCTCCGTCGACACGACCTCTTTGCCCAGGACCTTGTCCCAGAGTTCTTGGTTGTTCTCGTGCGGAGTCAATCGCTTGATTTCTTTGACCTCGAAGTTGAATTTCCCTTTCAAATCATGCACTTCGTCATGGGTGACGCCCAACATTTTGGCCAGATCATCATGACCGTGTGATACCTTGTGGGGGTCGACTTCAAACACATCACCCGCTTTGGCTCCCGTGAGTTGCTTGCGTGTTTTTTTGTCCTCTAAGTGCTCCAGGGCAATGTTTGAATCGCTTTCGATTCCTCCCTCCAACGGAGCGCCAGATGCGTCCAATTGTGTGAAGTGCCCCAGCAACAAATCTTTGTCGGACGCCTCTTCCTGCTCGCTAATCGATCCGTGACGACGCATGTGATCCGTGATCGCCGCCTCGATGGCTTTTTTGTCCACTTTGATGATGTGGCGGGTGAACTTGGCACCCCATCCGAATTTCAAATCAATTTTTGGTGCCAAACCGATTTCGTAGGCAAATGTGAAATTCTCTGGTTTTTCCCAGTCTCCTGATGCCTCTGTGCTCGTCTCGGGAATCGGATTCCCTAAAATATCGAGCTGCTCCTTTTGGATGTAAGCGCTGAGTTCTTCCGAGATGATCTTATTCATTTCATCGGCCAAAACAGGCGCAGCGTATTGTTTGCGAATCAGCGCCATGGGCGCCTTGCCTTTCCGGAATCCAGGGTATTGTGAGTTTTTGCGGTAATCGTTGAGGATTTTCTCAACGCGATTTTCGTAATCCGCAGGTTCCACGGTAACGGTCAATCGAGCAGTCAGCTCGTCAATGTTGTTCCGGTCGATGTTCATGGGCGATGCAAGAAAAGCTTGAGGTTTGGCGTTTGCTCAAGCGGTTGGTTTAGGTTCGTTTCCCCTGATGGTGCGGGTGGAGGGACTCGAACCCCCACGCCTTGCGGCACTAGATCCTAAGTCTAGCGTGTCTACCAATTTCACCACACCCGCCCATTCAGAAAGGAGTGCAAAGGTAGGAATACGAATATTTCGATAGAACTTGCAACCGATGAATTTCTCAAAGCCCATGAATTTTTGTCCGATTGCCCTGATTTTCGGGGCATGGTGTATGGGCGTAGTCTCCGGGAATGCCCAGGAAACACAGGGTCAACGCAAAGTCCAAATCTTGCAAGCCGACAACATTCTCAGGGACCAATCCCAACCTGACGTGCAACGGCTCATCGGTGATGTCATCCTTGGATACGAATCCGCTCGGCTTTATTGCGACAGCGCATGGCGATACAGCGACGGCCAATTTCGCACCATGGGTGACGTCCGGCTCATCGATGGAAGCCAACGATTGGAAGCCAATGACTTGAAATTGGATCCCAATACTCAACGCGTTAGGGCCGAGTCAACGGGCAATGTTCCCGTCGTCCTGGATGCGGATGCTGGCCGTTTGGAAACCGAATTGTTGGACTATGCCTTGGATTCCAAAATTGCCATCCTCCCGAGAGGAGGACGATTGGCGGAAGGAGATCGTTCCATCCGGTTCAACCAAGGTCGATACTTGACAACGCTTCAAATCTTGCAGTTAGGGGGAGATGTCAAATTATCGTCTTCGGATTACGAATTGGAGTCGGACAGCGTACATTGGGACGAGGGGCAAAGTGTATTTTCATTTCATGCACCTTCGCATCTCGCCTCAAGGAATGGCCAATTCGAGTTGTGGTGTCAATCCGGTGAATTCGATGAAACGACCGAGTCAGGTTGGTTTGCGGATTCTCTGCACGGGGCTCGCGTTCGGGACCAATCCATTTGGCTTCAAGCGCATTATTTACAACTCCCCGCAGATTCGATTGAACCATCATTGGCGACAGGTCACGTTTGGATTCGCGATACCCTCGAACATTGGGAACTGCATGGAGCTCGTGCGAAAAGATGGGATTCCAATGCCGAGGCGGGCGCCACTTTATGGGTGACCGGCGATTCCTCCGGACGTGTGCATTGGATCGATTTCGGTGAGGCGGATTCGTTGTTATTGGTTTCAGACTCGTTGCAAGTCGATGAAAAATACCTGCATGCATGGCCGGATGTGTTCATGCGCCAGGGCGAGCAATCGCATGCCCGGGCAGAAGATTTGCTTTGGGATCGGGATTCAGGATTGGTGAAATTGCAGGGAGAGCCGGCGATGTGGTTGGAGGATTGGATGTTGCAATCGGACTCATTGGAATGGGAAATGCTCAATAACCGACCGTCAAGTTTGTTGGCTTGGGGACATGCAGGCCTTTCAAAACCTGTTGCCACAGGGTGTTTCCAGCAAATCGTGGGGCGGGAAATCAAGGGGGACTTCACCGATGGAGAATTGAAAAAACTGTTGGTTAACGGCAATGCCGAAAGCGTCTACTTCAATGAAGATGCCGACGATCCCTGTTCAGAATTCAATCAATCCCAGAGCAGCCGCTTGCGCATTGATTTCGAGGACAACGCTGTGCAACAAATTGTGCTGCTCGGAGGGCCCGAAGGCACTTGGATGTCAAACGGATCGCGCGCCCCGGATTTTGAGGACGCGAACTGGGTAGAGTCACCCAAGGTGCCTGCGCCGATGACACCTCGGGAACGACGCTAAACCCTCGCCTTACGCTAGCGAAGTTCGCGGATTGAAAAAGGCATGTTTCCGCAAATTTGTGGCGGCATGGGGAGGTGGGAAATCAGATTGTGCGGGACATTGATTTGGTGTTGCTGTGGGTTGAGGGGTGCAGCGCAATTGCCAGCCTGGGCACCGGACGCGATTTCGGTTTTTGCTGCTGGTGTTGGCTTGCAACACTGGCCCGCCAGCAATTCCCAGAGCTTATTCGCCACTGTGCAATTGGATAGTACATGGGCTGCGATTGGAAGTCGAAAGCAGATCGGGTCGTATGTCGTTTCTTCAGCTGCTTTGGGCGCACGCCTCGATCTCACGCAGGCTATCCAAGGATTCTTCGCCATGGGAATGCGACGGAATCGTTGGCACGTTGCTTCCATCGCACCATCAAACGGCTTGCGGACCATCCTGTGCTTTCGAGGAAGATTTCCGCATTCTACGTTGGAAAGTCGCTTCGTCTTGGACCCGGCAGGATTTCGCAGCACATCTCAAATGCAGCATGAAGCTGCTGCGCAACTTGCATGGATTCGATCTCTCCCTCAAGGCACTGCATCGGTTTCACTCGCCTGGTTCAACGGAGGATTCACCTCGGAAATGAGCTGTCGGTACACCATGGGAAATGATTGGCAGGCGGGTTTCGTCATGAATGCTGTGTCGGGATTTTTGGGTGTTCAAATGGTATGGAATCGCTGGGGCCTGTCGTGTCAATTGATCATGGCCCGCAGCAGACGTTTCCCCGGTACGTCATTCACCTTGAACGTTCGGGAGTTATGAATCAGTCTAAAGCGTTGTGCGTTGTCCTCATGAATTTTTGCTTTTCCGCTCTGGGGCAATGGGCGAATTTGGATGCATTCATGCAACGTCAAATCGAAACAGGGTGGTGGACGGTTGAAGAGCGGGAGGTGGTGTTGCTCCATCTCGAACGCGCTGGTTTGCCGGGCGTTAAGGAAGAGGCCTGGACCATACAAGGATTGTCGGAACGTGCTGCTCAGGAGTTGATGCTTTGCGATGCTTGGCTGCGGTTGGTTGCGCAGTCAAAGCAGGTCACAACTGGGTCTGGCCTACGTTTTGATTTGAGCACAGGCAGGTCGCCGGTGCGCTCCGCGAATGTGTCGCATGAATTCCCTTTGGATCCGATTTCGTGTCGAATCCGCAATGCGGGAAAATGGGGGGTCCGATTTGATAAAAGGGAATCGATGCAGCCGAATGAAAACGTTTCGGGCTTCTTGCAGACAAAAGTAGGTTCGCAGTGGCGGTTTCTAGTCGGCGGCCATCGGTTGGGTTGGGGGCATCGGCTGACCGTTGATGAAAACAGTTTGTTTTCAGGATTGGACGACCCGGTTTTTGTTCTCCCGGTTACCTACGATTTTGTTCCCGCTTGGGGTCATCCCGACTACGTTCCGCGAAATGGGTTCGCTGCTGCCTGCAATGCGGCGGATTGGACGAGTGCGGTGAGTATCCACGGGTCCATGAGCGACGTGGCGTGGATGGTTCGGCGTGGTCGTTCTGGCTGGGGCGGTGTTGGCCATGTGCAAGAAGGAAACTGGAAAGTTGGCGCTTTTGCGCCCTGGTCACATTCGACATGGCAAGGGTTGATCGAATGTGCGGTTACGCTTGGAGAAACCCATGCCGTCTCGAGTTGGCAAGCGACTCCTTCGAGAAAGACAGAAACACACGGCAGGCTGGCTTTTCGTCATTCTTACATCAACCGCAGTAGCCAATGGGAATGGACATGGGGAGGTCAGCAATGGAGTCAGAATGGTCAGTGGCGCATGCGCTGGCGATTGGAAGTGAGTAACGAAAAGGAAGTCCTCCCAGTTGCCATTCAATTGCGCAGGCGGATTTCGCGAGATGCGTTTTGGGAGATTCGCGCCGAGGCATCGCAGTTTAAAACCGTCCAAGTCATTTCCGAGGTGAGGCGCTTTGATTTTCGGTATCAATTTGAACAGGATGGAATGGCCGTGCAAATGCGGTGTTTTCCTCGCTTGAATCGACATCATCCGGGCGGAATTTGTTTGCGATTGGACAAGACTTATTTGAAATCCAAGTTCAAATTGCTGTGGGCAGTTTGGGACATGGACGAGGATGTCGTGGGTTATTTCCCGGATTTATCCCACTCGGGGCTGCAATTTCGGCCCATGCGTGGCAGTGGATTCCGGTGTTCTTTGGTGTGGAGGTGGCGGCCTTCGAAACGACTTCGGATGGAGCTCATTTATTCCCAATCGAACCGACGTGAACTTTTGGAATCCGTGCCGGATATGTTGACATCGGGATATGCACAAACTGGAATCAGCGCTGCGCTACAGGTGCGTTTGTGATGCTATCTTAGCCCAAAGCATCGTGAAAGTAGAGAATCATGGCAACGACTTCGGACATCAAGAATGGATTGGTTTTAAATCATAACAACGGCCTTTGGCAAATCATCGAATTTTTGCACGTTAAACCGGGCAAAGGCGCTGCATTTGTCCGCACAAAATTGAAGAACCTGAAGACGGGAAAAGTGGTCGACCACACCTTCAATGCAGGAGTGAAAATTGACCCGGTTCGCATCGAGACGCGCGAATACCAATACCTGTACAACGACGACCAAAATTTCTATTTCATGAATTTGGAGTCGTTTGAGCAAATTCCGGTAGAAGAGCATGTCATCAATGCGCCAGAATTTTTGAAAGACGGACTCATTTGCCAGCTGCAATTCCACGCGGATGAAGAGCGCGTGCTCAGCTGCGACTTGCCCACGCACGTGGAAGCAGAAATCACCTATACCGAACCCGGAATCAAGGGCGATACAGCGACAAACACCCTCAAACCGGCCACGACGGATACGGGTGTCGAAATTCGCGTGCCATTGTTCATCGATATCGGTGATTTTGTGAAAGTGGATACGCGAAATAAGGAATACGTAGAGCGCGTCAAGAAGTAATCGGATGGCGCACAGCATTCAGCGACTGGAGCAGCGACTGGAAGTCCAGGACTACAAACTGCAGGCTTTGCTTGATGTGACGCAAGGCATTAATGCGCGCGCTTCTGAGGAAGAATTGCTGGAAAAATACCGCGTCACCCTCGCTGAAAATTTAGGTATTCATCGGCTGGTGCTTTACGCGAATGATGGCGGCTGGCGTTGTTTATTCAGCAATGGAGTCGAGGGAGACGTTCCGCAATTGTTGGACGCTACATTTTTCGATCAGCAAGGCGACATCCGACTTCATTCATCCACCGGAGATGAAAATTTTGATGTCGTCGTTCCGGTGATGCATAATGATGAGCCGCTGGCTTATTTATTGGCGGGGGACACGGAAGAGGGAACGGGTGTAAGTCCCGTGGTTAAGCACTTGCGGTTCATCGAGCTCTTGACCAACGTTTTGATCGTAGCGCTTCAAAATAAACGACTTGAACAAGAGCGGGTCGTCCAAGAAGCTACACGCAGGGAGCTGGAATTGGCGGGTGATTTACAAAACATGCTGGTTCCAACGGCATGGCCCACCGATCGCGATGTCGATGTCGCTGCTTTCTATAAACCGCACCTCGAAGTAGGCGGTGATTATTATGATGTTTTTTCGGTCGATGAGGATCGCTTGGTTTTCTGCATGGCGGACGTGAGCGGGAAAGGAATAGCCGCAGCCTTCTTGATGTCGAACTTTCAAGCCAACCTGCGCGCGATTTTCCAATACGAACCGGATGACTTGACCCGAGTGGTGAGCCGTTTGAACGGGCGGGTAATGGAAAATGCCAAAGGGGAAAAGTACATCACCTTATTCGCTGCTGTTTACAACCGCCGCACGCGTACCCTACAGTACATCAATTGCGGTCACAATCCGCCGCTGCTCATGTCAGCAGATGGGACAGCGCGGCAACTGGAATTGGGATGCTGTGGGTTGGGCATGTTCCGGGATATCCCATCCATCGAATCGGGATCGGAGACCATTGCGTCCGGAGCCACGTTGTTATGCTACACCGATGGTTTGGTGGAACAGGAGAACTCGGACGACGTGCCATTTGGCATGCAGCGAATGGAGGAGGTGGTTCGAGAACGACGCGGGATGTCGGTGCAAGCCGTACAGGACGCCTTGATGAATGCGGTCATCGATTTCAAAGGTGAGGAACCCAGCTTTGACGACACGGCGCTGATGGTCGTGCGATTCAAATAATCGGGTTCGATCGTTTACCAGCCAATGGCTGTGCCGGTGCAGAACGAATGTTCCAAACCACAAGCAGCGCGAAATACCCCCAGTACAGAGCACTCGCTTTATCCGTGTCGAGGTAATTGTTCAAGACTCCGTGCACGAAATAGGTCATCAGCCCGAGGAAAACCCCCATGGCCAAGGCGCGTTGGTCGGGGTCGTGTAAACTGGATTGCGCTCTGAATCCCAGATGGAGACAAAACCCGAGCATTCCCAAAGTGAACACCAATCCGAGTACACCTTGCTCTGCGAGGGGCCCCAAATATTCGCTGTGAGCGTTTCCGCCATCTGCGTTGTTCGTGCTGATGATGGTGCGGTCTTCCGCCCGTTGGAACGGAGCGTAAACGAATTGGTAGGTGCCTGCGCCCCAACCCGTCATCGGCCGCTCTTGAAACAAGGCGAGTGCAGCATTCCAACGGTTGAGTCGCTCCAAATTGGACGCGTCACTCGAGACATTGGAAATCGACTCCACATGCTCGCTTAAATCGTCCGATGAATCTTGCTCATTGCGTTGGAGTTGGATGAGAAGCGCATCTTGAGCAATCCAAACAAATCCCAAAAGCACCACACCCACGCTCAGCAACGTCCGCAACCTGAAGCCCACTTTCATCAATCCCCAAAGCGCTCCCACTGCTGCCAATGAAACCCAAGCCGCTCGTGTGTACGAGTAAATGAGTCCCACAACCAAGATGCTCAGCGCCCCGAGCAGAACGACTTTCATAAACGTCGAAAACCGTTTCCACGTGAGCAGGGCGATCATGGGTGGAATCACCATCGCCAAGACCGCCCCATAAGATGTGTGGTCTTTGTAAAACGGCTTCATCACCCAGTGCCCGGCATCTTTCTCAAAACCAAACCCGGCGTGCCGGATGAGCGTGTAAATGACGACTGCACACAATGGGAGCGCATAGGCGATGATATAACGATGACGCCAATCCGGTTTGTGCAGGAAAAAATGCCCCAGGAAGAAGAAGAAACCCACAACGAACCACAGTCGCGCGACGAAAAACTTCAAGGAGACCACAGGAAGTACACTGACTATAGCTGTCAATAAAATCCAGAGCAGTGAACCGGCAATCCAAGCAGAAAACGGGTGCTTCAATAACCGCTCATCTACTGGATTCCCCCGCACGAATCGAAAAACGAAAAGAAGCAGCAATCCGGCCAAAATCGGTTCGGTAGGCAGATAGGCTCCCAGACCGCCAATCTCCATCTCCTCCAAATTCAGACTCAGTGGTACGGCAGCCACCAAAATCAACATCAACGCGTCAAGCCGTTCAATCGCCAACCAAACGCCCAGCATGACCACGGGCAACAAAGCCAGCCATGGAAACTCTGCGTACATCGCCGCTGCCAACGCCAATGCGTACAGTCCGATGGCGAGCAAAGGTTTCGAAGAACGTTGGGCAGCTTGGAGCATTATGCCTTCGCTGAGCCTTTGAGGTTTTCTGCGCCCAGTAAAATGAGCAGGGCAAACACCAACGTGCTCGCGACACTCATCACGACGATCAACCACCGAATTGGCTTGGCCTTTTTATCCGCAGGAGCCGCATAGTCCACCACAAAAGCCGATGGCATTTGCGTTTCCGCATCTAGTTTCATCAGCTCGAACCGCTTTTTCAAGATGGCCTCGCGCTCGTAGGCGGCTTCGATGAGGTTGGAGAGCTTGTTGAATTCGTTCGCATAGTGGGAAATTTCCGCCATTTGCCGACGAATTTTCTCGGCATTGGCATTCGCTCCCTTCGCGATGGCAGTGGCGTATTGTTCATTCAAACCTTCAATCTGCGTCGCAAAGTCGTACACCCCCAATTCATACAATTTCCCCAAGTCATCTTCCATGGAGGTGATTTCCTGTTGGACTTGTTCGAGTGAACTTCGGGCATAGCCGAGCGCATCACCTGCCCGGTCATTCCGCAGGCGATTCGCTACCGAGTCGGCCAAGAAAGCGATGTCGTTTGCCATATCAGCTGCGCGTTGCGGTTCTCGATCCAACACACTCACTTCAATGGATCCGTAGCGGGTCAGGCGGGCGTCGACATTCGAGTTGTATTCTTTGCCCAACATGGCTTGAGCGCCGGCCTCAGAGCGGTCGATGTCGTAATGGCTCCACAGGTCATATTTCTCAATAATGCGGGAGCGGATGCGGTCTGAATTGAGGATTTGGAGCAGGCGCTCGGCATCCTCAGTTTCCCCGTACTCCAGCAGATCATTTCGCTTGACTTCTTCGTAGAATTGCTCGCCGATGGAATGCTGGGGTGTGGCAAACATGATGACCGTAGACTTGAATTGTTCTTCCATGAGCAGCGCCGCAACGGAGGACAAAACGGCCGCCGCGGCTCCAATCAAAATGAAGGTGCGACGACGGTCAAAAATAAAGCGAAGGAGGTGTGAGGAGTTGAGCTGGGAATCGTTGGAATTCATATTCACGTAGGGCTAAGAATCGGCAAAGGTATTCATCTTGTCCGTTAGGAGCGCTCGGGCGGTTTGATAGTTGGTGATTCCCGGCAGAGCTCCCACAGCGATGCAGAGCACGAGACATGCTGCAACCGCTTCCACGGAACCATCAGCCCAACGCCAAAACGCCGCGCATATTGCCCCGGCGGCAAGTGAATGCAAAGCCGCTGTTCGTATAATCTGTACCCAGACTTTCCCGGGATGTGCGGCAATGGCAAAGCCCGTTTGAAGCCCGACCACGAGGAATTGAGTTCCTGCGCTGATGACCGCACACCCCCAGGCAGCGTTCATCCCATCCGATGAAGAAATCCACCACCCGTTCAATGCGATGTTCAGTACCGCTCCGACCGCAGCGAGAACATTCAACAGTTTTAAATCACCACGAGCCGTCAACAAAGTGCTGAAGACGTACCCTTGGGCGAAAATGGCAAATGACAACATCAGCCAAGGCAAAATGGGGGATGCTGCATCCAGGTGATCGGCATAAAACCAATCCAAAAAGTCTCGCGGAAATACAAAGGCCACCCATGCGACGCTGAAACCACCCACCCAGAGAACCTGAGATACAGCAGCAGCTAAGGGGCGAATGTCTTCTTGTTTTCGAAGCATTCGCGTGAAGTAGGGAAGGAGTAAAGTGGCGAATAAGAACCCTATCATGTTGGCGGCTTCAAATAATCGGTATCCCATGGCATACCAGCCCGCTTGTACAGCCCCTCCGGGAGCCAATCGTTCCAGCATGATGGCATCCACCCGATGATAGGTCATCATCAAAAGAAACAACAGGGCGTATGGCCAACTTTCCTTCAGGTGGGCAAAAACAGCTGAAGATATGTGACTTGTGGTGGGTTTTGGAGTGTCCTGTTTTAAGCGTTCCAATTTCCACAAACCCCAACCCAAGGTGAGGCTAAGTGCTGCCGTCGTGCCCGTGAGCAACCATTCAATTGCAAACGTATCCGATTGCCACAACAGGGTGCCCATCGCTGCGAGCAATAAGGCCCTGTCCGCCACGGAAACCCAGGCATCGGCTTCGTGGGCACCTCCACCTTGCAACCCTGCACGCACATAAAGAACTGCACTTAATAACGCTTGATTTCCACCAATCCACAAAAGCCACATCAACGCTCCGTCTCGATACCCGAGCACCCATCCCATTCCCATCAAAACCACCAAATAAATGGGCACCAGAACCAGGCGGGTGCGCCACCCTTGCGGATGCTCCCGATGAAGAGTTGACGAATCCGCTGCGACCATCCGGGTCATGTGGTTGGCCAAACCCGCATCGAGAAATATGTTCAACAGAACGCTTAGGCTGAGCAACGGAAAAAATTGGCCCCATACTTCCGGCCCCAGCGCATCTTGGATTTTCGCATCGATCACCAGCAAGTATGCTGGCTTGATCAACAGGTTCAAGACCATAAGCCACGAAAGGTGTGCGAAGAATTTTTTCAAGGCTGCGAATTCAGATACCATTTAAGGTGCCATGCAAAGAACGCAATATGCGCCGTAGGATTGTCACCTATCTTCGCGGAACATGGCCCGAATTGCCCTCAACGCCCGCTTGCTCATCGCCGACCGATTGGAAGGGATTGGCTGGTTCACGCACGAGTGCTACAAACGCATCATTGCGGCTCATCCCGAGCATCAATTTCGACTGATTTTCGATCGCCCGCCGCATGCGGATTTTGAATACGGCAAAAATGCAGATGCCGTTCGGCTTTGGCCGCCGGCGAGGCGTCCTTTTTTGTACGATTGGTGGTTTGATTACAGCGTCGGTCGAGAATTGAAACGGTGGAAAGCAGATGCTTTCGTGTCCACCGATGGCATGCTCTGCCGGCGAACGAGTGTAAGCCAATTGGCCGTGTTTCACGACTTAAATTTTATGCATCACCCAGAATGGATGCCTGCGCGGGAGGCACGTTATTACCGCTCTCGCTTCCCCGAATTTGCTCAACGAGCGACGAGTGTCGTGACGGTTTCGGAGTATTCGAAACGCGATATCGTGGAGCAGTTTGGCGTTCAAGATGCCAACATTCGGGTGGTACCCAATGCGCCTTCTCCTACCTATTGTCCCGAGGCGAGAGATGCCGAATTGGACGGGATGCCAGATTTGCCACCGGGAGGCTACTTCATCTTTGTGGGGAGTCTACACCCTCGGAAAAATCTAGACGGACTGCTGACTGCTTTTCAGGATTATCGTGAGCGCGGCGGAACGCTCGAATTGGTCATCGTAGGAGAGCATATGTGGAAAGGCGAGAATCGGCGCCTAGAAGCCACTCGATTCCTGGGGCGGTTGAATCGCGACGTTCTTCCAACGGTGATGGCGCGGGCCCACGCTTTGGTATTCGTTCCATGGTTTGAGGGGTTTGGGGTTCCCATCGTTGAAGCTTTTGCGTCGGGCGTGCCGGTGATTGCGAGTTGCACCACGTCCATGCCGGAAGTTTGTGGAGGCGCTGAAGCGGCACTGGTTGATCCAGGCGATCCGAATGCCATATCCGAGGCGATGCGGCGATTGGAACAAGACCCGGAATTGCATGCTGCTGCAGTGGAGCGAGGGCTAAAAAGGGCGCAGGATTTCAATTGGGATGCGAGCGCTTCCAAATTGTGGTCGGCCATGGAATCAATTTTGCCGTCATGAGCTTGGAACCGTGGCTAGAACGAGACCGAATGGAAGCCGGATGCGACGAAGCGGGTCGGGGATGTTTGGCGGGTCCGGTGACTGCGGCGGCGGTGATTTTGTCACCGGATTTTGCAAAGGAATTGGTAGCGGAAGGGGAATTGGATGATTCCAAGAAATTGAATAGGACCACCCGCAATCGGCTCAGGCAACGGATTGAAAAGTGTGCTTTGGCTTGGAGTGTCGCCCACATTGAGCCGGCGGAAATTGACCGAATTAACATATTACAAGCTTCATTCAAGGCCATGCGACAAGCCGCACATACATTGTCCAAAGCGCCTTCATTTCTCCTGATTGATGGCAATCGATTTGTTACCGATGAGCATTTACCTGCTTTCGCCTGCGTTGTAAAGGGCGATGGAAAATACGCTTCCATTGCTGCGGCAAGCGTTTTGGCAAAAACCCATCGGGATGAATACATGCAAGGCCTGAGTTCGACATTTCCCGGTTACGGATGGGCATCCAACGCCGGATATCCGACCCAGGCCCACCGGGAAGCCATTCGCCGTCTGGGCGTTACCGAACATCACCGGAGATCATTCCGGCAGCTGCCAGAGCAATTGCCGTTGTTCGGATGAACCTACAGTCGCTGGAACTGGTTATTTCCACGCTAATGGCCCATTATGTGCAGATTAACATTTTGCATTTTTATCCACAAAACCTCTTGATTTGTCGATAATTAAGTAGTTTGCGTCACCATTTTCAAACCAAAACTCACAACATGCGTTCACTTCACCTGTTGATGGTCGCCGTTCTGCTTGCAGTCGGCATGACCGCTTCCGCACAATGCGGACTGTTTTTCTCCGAGTACTCAGAATCGGATGGGGGCAATACAAAATACCTTGAGATTTACAATCCAACGGATGCTGCAGTGTCCTTGGCGGGCTATGCCATTGCGGCCACAGCAAATGCGCCGGCAACTCCAGGTGTTCACGAATTTTGGAACGTATTGGACGAAACGGCTGTCATCGCACCGGGAGATGTGTATGTCTGGGCAAACTCCGGAAGCGATCCATCTGTTCTCGTTGAAACGGACCAGACGGGCAATGCGTACTTCAATGGAGATGATTCTTATGCATTGGTATTCGGAACCGAAGCTTCTTATGAGTTTGTAGACATCATCGGAAATTTTGAGGGCGATCCAGGATCTGGATGGGAAGTTGCCGGTGTGGCCGAAGCTACAGCAAACCACACCCTTGTGCGCAAGGGGGATGTCAATTCGGGAATCGGATACGATTGGGCCGCTTCTGCTGGAACCAATGCGGATGATTCCCAATGGATCGTTCTCGCTGCGAATACTTGGACCAATGTCGGGTCTCACGATTTTACGGGTAATTGCGGACCTGCAGTCCCGGGTTGCACCAACGACAATGCAACAAACTACAACCCGGCAGCGACTGAAGATGACGGGTCTTGCACTTTCGACAATGCATGCAACGTCGACGGAGTTGTCGTTGCGGCGGGCTCTTATTATTTCAGCCCTGCAGATTTGGCCATTGAGCCCGGGACTACGGTCGTTTGGGAAAACATGGGCGGGTCGCACAACGCCAACGGCGTGACCAACACCATCACCGGTGAGTCATTTGGAAACCCTGAAGACTTTTATTTCTCACCAGTAAGTGGCTCACCAGATGGTACGTGCATCGGGAGCTTTACGTTTACCGTTCCGGGGGTCTACTCGTACGATTGTTCGGTGGGAACCCACGCAGCTTTGGGGATGGTAGGTACCGTGACAGTAGGTCAAGGCGGCTGCACGAACCCTGCAGCTCCGAACTACAACGAGGCGGCTGATTTTGACGATGGAACGTGTATGGAAGTCACCACAACAGCCATCGCTGCCATTCAGGAAGGCCAATTGACGGATGCGTACACAGGAACGACTGTCGTGACCAACGGCGTTGTTACAGGTGTTTTCGGAAGTTTGGTAAGTCTTCAAGACGGTCAAGGTCCGTATACCGGAATTTGGATGTTCGGGCCCAATGTTCCCGTTCTCGTAGGCGACCAAGTGGAAGTGACCGGAACCGTCTCAGAATATTATGGTCTTACGCAATTGACGGGCGTTTCAGTTGTAATCACAGCGCAAGGTGCGGATCTGCCGACTCCTGAGCTTTTGACCACAGCAACTGCGGCCTCGGAAGAGCAATGGGAAGGCGTCTTGGTTCAGGTGACGGGTGATGTCAGCACGGAAAGCCTTGGATTTGGTGAGTGGGGGTTGGACGATGCTTCAGGCGAATGTGTGATCGATGACCGCGGTTACGATGCGATTGGTACGGGCAATGTGACGCTCGGAAGCACCTGGCAAGTCACAGGACCGTTGGATTATTCTTTCGGAGCCTTTAAAATTCAGCCACGATCTGAGGCCGACGCCTTGTTGTACGGATGCACCAACAGCAGTGCTGCGAACTACAATTCCGGAGCCGGTATCGATGACGGTTCTTGCGAATTCTCTGGCGAGACTTGCGGTGTTTTCTTCTCTGAATATTCGGAGGGCAGCAGCAACAACAAGTACCTGGAGCTTTACAACCCAACGGCGTCAACGGTTTTCTTGAGCCAATACATTTTAGGCAACTGCAGCAACGGTTGCGACACCCCGGATGATCCTTACGTGAGCAATCAATTCGATTACTTCACGTTCAACTTTCCTTTTGATGCGGAAATCGCTCCGGGCGGCACGTACATCGTAGCGCACCCTGCCGCGACACAGACCATTTTAGACGTTGCCGACATCACATACCAATACCTCTCAAACGGAGATGATGCGTATGGTTTGTTCGAGTTGGCCGGCGGAGACACGCTTTTGGTGGATTTGATCGGTTTGATTGGTCCGGATCCCGGCACCGGTTGGGAAGTAGCGGGTGTTGCCAATGCGACACAAAACCACACACTCGTGCGAAATGAGTTTGTGTTTGCCGGTAATGCGGGAGATTGGGTGATGTCTGCTGGAACGAATGCGTTGGATTCTGAATGGACCGTATTGGACATCGATGACTTTTCTGATTTGGGAATGCATACATTCAGTGGTTCATGCGCTGCATCCACAGATGGGTGTACCGATCCGTTTGCGGTCAACTACGACGAGAATGCCACATCCGATGACGGCTCTTGCGTCTACATCTCGAATTACACCATTCAAGAAATTCAGTCGGGTGGACTGAGTGGCCAAATGCAAACGTCCGGAATCGTAACGGCTTTGTATCCGAATGACGGTGCTCTTGCAGGTCAGGCTTCGTACGTTATTCAGGACGGAACGGGACCTTATTCCGCAATCTGGGTCATCGGTTCTGGCGTTGCCATCGGTGACGAGATCAGCATTTTGGGGAACGTGACTGAAGTGTATGGGCTGCGACAAATTCAAGCA
>Ga0233450_10002445_pt1:10000-18223 | contig 18223 bp, 9 predicted proteins | sample 011ome_30_FD_189956 | JGI IMG/M metagenome (GOLD analysis project Ga0233450, IMG submission 189956) | Coastal salt marsh microbial communities from the Groves Creek Marsh, Skidaway Island, Georgia - 011501CT (spades assembly) | ecosystem: Environmental > Aquatic > Marine > Intertidal... | reverse complement strand
TTTAAATTTATTATTTATAGCATATCTATCACATCAATAAGATTCTCATGGAAGCACTTGTTTATACATTTCTTTTAATCGGATCCTTAGGGATTATCTTTTTTGCTATCTTCTTCCGTGAACCACCTCGTATTCAGGGAGAATAAATAATTCATGGATTAGATATTGATTATATGATCAATATCTAATCCATGAATTATTTATCTTGTTAATATATTAAGTATTAAAGTACTAGTAATAAATAAGAGTATAGGAATATGTATTCCTATACTCTTATTTATTACTAGTACTTTAATACTTAAATTTCAAATTGAAATCTATCCATACTTACCAGATGTGGAAGCAATTAAGAATGCTGCATAAGTAAAGATATAGCCAACACTAAAGTGAGCTAATCCAACTAGTCTTGCTTGTACAATAGATAACGCTACTGGTTTGTCGCGCCAACGAACAATATTCGCTAATGGAGTACGTTCATGAGCCCAAGCTAAAGTTTCAATTAATTCTTGCCAGTAACCACGCCAAGAAATTAAGAACATGAAACCAGTCGCGTAAATTAAATGTCCAAATAAGAACATCCAAGCCCATACAGATAAACTATTCATACCAAATGGGTTGTACCCATTAATTAATTGAGAAGAGTTTAACCATAAGTAGTCACGTAACCATCCCATAATGTATGTGGAAGATTCATCGAACTGAGCAGTATTACCTTGCCATAGTGTCAAGTGTTTCCAATGCCAATAGAATGTTACCCATCCTAAAGTATTTAACATCCAGAAAACAGCTAGGTAGAAAGCATCCCATGCAGAGATATCACAAGTACCACCACGACCTGGACCATCACAAGGGAAACTGTAACCAAAGTCTTTTTTATCTGGCATTAACTTAGAACCTCTAGCATCTAGAGCACCTTTAACTAAAATTAGAGTAGTTGTATGTAAACCTAAAGCAATTGCATGGTGTACTAAAAAGTCACCAGGACCAATTGTTAAGAATAAAGAGTTACTATTGCTGTTGATAGCATCTAACCAACCTGGTAACCAAATACTATTACTAGCTAAAGCAGCTGGGCTATCACTAGAGGATAAGAAAACATCAAATCCGTATAATGCTTTACCATGAGCTGCTTGGATCCACTGTGCAAAAACAGGTTCAATTAAAATCTGTTTCTCTGGTGTACCAAATGCTTGCATAGCATCATTATGGCAATAGATGCCTAATGTATGGAAACCTAAGAATAAGGAAGCCCAGCTTAAGTGGGAAATGATAGCTTCTTTATGATCTAACATACGAGCTAAAACATTACCTTTATTCTGTTCTGGATCATAGTCACGAATGAAGAAAATCGCACCGTGAGCAAATGCACCACACATTAAGAAACCAGCGATGTATTGGTGGTGAGTATATAATGCTGCTTGAGTAGTGAAATCTTGAGCAATAAACGCGTATGCTGGTAAAGAATACATGTGTTGTGCTACTAGAGATGTAATCACCCCTAAAGATGCAAGAGCTAAACCCAACTGGAAATGTAAAGAGTTATTAACAGTATCGTATAAACCTTTATGACCAGCACCCAAACGACCGCTTGGTGCTTGGTGAGCTTCTAGAATTTCCTTCATGCTATGACCAATTCCAAAATTAGTACGGTACATATGACCAGCAATAATAAATAGAACGCCAATAGCTAAGTGGTGATGAGCCATATCTGACAACCACAAACTTTGTGTTTGTGGATGAAAACCACCTAAGAACGTTAAGATAGCTGTTCCTGCACCTTCGGATGTACCAAAGATATGACCAGCAGTATCTGGATTCTCAGCATAAACAGCCCAATTTCCACTAAAGAATGGAGCTAGACCTGCTGGGTGAGGCAACGTTGTCAAGAAATTATCCCAACGAACATGTTGACCACGTGCTTCAGGAATTGCTACATGCACAAGGTGACCTGTCCATGCTAAAGAGCTAACACCAAACAATCCTGCTAAGTGGTGGTTTAAACGAGATTCAGCGTTTTTAAACCAGGATACACTTGGCTTAAATTTAGGTTGTAAATGTAACCAACCCGCAAATAACGTCACACCTGCCACTACCAATAGGAAAAGTGCAGCACGGTAAAGATCTTGGTTATCACGCATACCAATTGTATACCACCACTGATATACACCAGAATATGCAATGTTAACAGGACCAGATGCTCCACCACGAGTGTATGCTTCAACAGCAGGTTGGCCAAAGTGAGGATCCCAAATTGCATGTGCAATTGGACGCACATGAAGTGGATCACTTACCCACTGTTCGAAGTTACCTTGCCATGCTACATGGAAAAGATTTCCGGATGTCCAAAGAAAAATAATAGCTAATTGGCCAAAGTGAGAAGCAAAGATTTTTTGGTATAAAGATTCTTCTGTCACACCATCATGACTTTCAAAGTCGTGTGCAGTTGCAATACTATACCAAATACGACGAGTTGTTGGATCTTGTGCTAAACTTTGACTAAATTTAGGGAATTTAGTTGCCATAGTTCTGTAAATTACCTCCTATCCTACTGCAATAATTCGTGCTAGGAAGAAGGACCATGTAGTCGCAATACCACCTAGAAGATAATGAGCTACTCCTACAGCACGACCTTGAGTAATACTCAATGCACGAGGCTGAATTGCTGGAGCAACTTTTAATTTGTTATGAGCCCATACAATAGACTCGATTAATTCTTGCCAGTATCCACGTCCGCTGAATAAGAACATTAAGCTGAATGCCCATACAAAGTGAGCAGCTAAGAACATTAAACCATAAGCAGATAAAGCGGAACCATAAGAACCAATTACTTGAGAAGATTGTGCCCATAAGAAGTCACGTAACCAACCATTAATACAAGTGGAACTTGCTGCGAAGTTTCCGCCTGTAATGTGGAAAACGGAACCATCTGGGGAAACTGTTCCCCATACATCAGATTGCATTTTCCAACTGAAATGGAAAATTACAATAGAGATAGAATTGTACATCCAAAATAAACCAAGGAAAACGCTATCCCAAGCGGATACTTGACAAGTACCACCACGGCCTGGACCGTCACAAGGGAATCGGAAACCTAAATTTGCTTTGTCTGGGATCAAACGAGAACTACGTGCAAAAAGTACACCTTTCATCAAAATTAAAACAGTTACGTGAATCGTAAATGCATGAATATGGTGAACCATGAAATCAGCTGTCCCTAAAGGAATTGGCATCATTGCTACTTTACCGCCTACTGCAACCATATCGCCACCCCAAGTAACACTTGTAGGTGCTAGAGCTCCAGGAGCTGTATTGCCAGGTGCAAGCACATGTAAGTTTTGTACCCACTGTGCAAAGATAGGTTGTAGCTGAATAGCTGTATCGGAGAACATATCTTGAGGACGGCCTAATGCTTGCATCGTATCATTGTGAATATATAAACCAAAGCTATGGAAGCCTAGGAAAATACATACCCAGTTTAGGTGAGACAAGATAGCATCACGGTGACGAATCACACGGTCTAACAAGTTATTGTAATTTGTTGTAGGATCATAATCACGTACCATAAAGATACCGGCATGTGCTGCTCCGCCAACGATACAAAAAGCACCGATCCACATATGGTGAGTGAATAAGGAAAGTTGAGTTCCATAATCAGTAGCCAAATAAGGATAAGGAGGCATACTATACATGTGATGAGCAACAATAATAGTCAAAGATCCTAACATAGCTAAGTTTAATGCTAACTGAGCGTGCCAAGAGCGTGTAAGAATTTCATAAACCCCTTTATGGCCTTCACCAGTGAAAGGTCCTTTATGAGCTTCTAAAATTTCCTTCATACTATGACCAATACCCCAGTTAGTACGATACATATGACCAGCTACTAAGAACAATACAGCAATTGCTAAATGGTGGTGAGCTTCGTCACTTAACCATAAACCACCTGTTACAGGGTTTAGTCCACCTTTAAATGTTAGGAAATCACCATAAGCAGCCCAATCTAAAGTAAAGAAAGGCTTTAAACCTTGACCAAAACTTGGATATAACTGGCTCATTAATTCACGATTTAACATTAACTCGTGAGGTAATGGAATTTCTTTTGGATCTACACCTGCATCTAAAAGCTTATTAATAGGTTGTGCAATATGAATCTGGTGACCTGCCCAAGAAAGAGAGCCTAAACCTAACAAACCAGCCAAATGGTGGTTCATCATAGATTCTACGTTTTGGAACCACTCTAATTTTGGAGCTGCTTTGTGATAATGAAACCAACCAGCGAATAGCATTAGTCCAGCCATAATAAGAGCACCAATAGCAGTACTATAAAGCTGTAACTCGCTAGTAATACCTCCAGCGCGCCATAATTGGAAGAATCCAGAAGTAATTTGAATACCTTGGAAACCACCACCTACATCTGCGTTAAGAATGTCTTGACCTACAATTGGCCATACAACTTGTGCACTAGGTTTAATATGAGTTGGATCTGCTAACCAAGCTTCATAATTAGAAAAACGTGCACCATGAAAATACATTCCACTTAGCCAAACAAATACAATAGCTAAGTGACCAAAATGAGCACTAAAGACTTTACGAGAAATATCTTCAAGATCTGTAGTATGACTATCAAAATCGTGTGCATCTGCGTGTAGGTTCCATACCCATGTTGTAGTAGTTGGACCTTTAGCTAATGCACGAGAAAAGTGTCCTGGTTGAGCCCATTTCTCAAAAGAAGTAGGCACTGGATCACGATCTACGATAACTTTAATAGACTCTTTCTCCGGTGGAGTAATAGTCATGCAATATTTCCTCTTTTCTTAGATGAGGCATCTGAAGCTCATTTATTATAGTGTACGAGTAAAACTTATCCTGGTTATCATAGCAATTGATATAAAAGGTATAAACCTAGAACAAATATCAGATAAGAAAAAGTCGCATAAAAGCTTCTCTAGTAATATTATGACATATTTTTATGAAACTAGCTTCTTAAAACATGCATTTATTATTGTTTTAATAAATAACTTAATCTTCATGTTCATCAAAAGGATCACGTAAGTCTTCTGCAGGGGACCCAAAAGATGTGTATATAGAATACCCTGTTAAACTAATTAATAATGTTGTCACAAAAACGCCTAAAATTGTCGCAGTTTCCATAATTTTGTTCTAATATATTATTATATAAATAAGTGTATAATATTTTATCTTAACTAATTGTCCAATTAGTAATTAATTTAATTAATATTATGCCCTGTGAGTCATGACTCATAATCACTGGCGGTTGACTAAATCGTTTCTGCTCAAAAAAGATATTTTGAGAATGTTCTCTTATTATTTAGTAGGAAAGCAGTGTCAGTCAAGGTGTTACTTTTAATAGTACGCGAATTACATTCAAATAAGCTAGTTTATTTAATATGCCATTAAAAACTACACTAGGTTCTATTTTACAGCCTTTAAATTCTGAATACGGTAAAGTTATCCCAGGTTGGGGAACAACAGGCCTTATGGCAGTATTTATGAGTTTATTTGCTGTGTTTCTATTAATTATTCTACAAGTTTATAATGCTTCTATTCTTTTAGAAGATATTCCTGTAACTTGGCAGTAAATTTAATAGATTTTTTCACTTTGAAGGTAATAATAATATTAACGACCTTCAAAGTGAAAAGGTTAGTGTTTATTTTATAGACCTATATATTGACCATTATTGGAAATAATGTTAGAATATTATGTGAAATGCCCCCATCGTCTAGAGGCCTAGGACATCTCCCTTTCACGGAGGTAACGGGGATTCGAATTCCCCTGGGGGTAAGCATTTATTATTACAAAGTAATACCAACTTATAGTAGAACTCTACTATAAGTTGGTATTACTTTGTAATACTTATAATATTTTTGTAAAAAAACATGTAAAGTAGTTAACATTATTATTACATTTTATAATAATGAGTACCGTACAAAAAAGAAAAGTTTATCAAAAATACATATTCCAAAATTATTGACTATCTAAAACATAGAAAATAAATGTGGTTTAAGTATTATTTCTGAAAATATTTTCGCAGTCTGTAAACTTAGTAAACCCTTTTTTTGATTCTTGGAGTCTTCTTCTAATGACAATTGCTATTGGAAAATCCAAACCAAAGCAGGACCTATTTGATGCCATCGATGACTGGCTAAAAGTAGACCGCTTTGTATTTATTGGTTGGTCTGGTTTATTACTATTTCCATGTGCTTTCTTAGCACTAGGTGGGTGGTTAACTGGTATTACATTTGTAACTTCTTGGTACACTCATGGTTTAGCGAGTTCCTTCTTAGAAGGTTGTAACGTATTAACTGCAGCTGTATCCACACCAGCAAATAGTGTAGGACACTCTCTACTATTTGTATGGGGTCCAGAAGCTCAAGGTGATCTAACTCGTTGGTTCCAGTTAGGTGGTCTATGGGCATTCGTAGCTCTTCATGGTGCATTTGGTTTAATGGGCTTTATGCTTCGTCAATTCGAAATTGCACGTCTAGTAGGTCTACGTCCTTACAATGCGATCGCATTCTCTGGCCCTATTGCAGTATTCGTTTCTGTATTCTTAATTTACCCTCTAGGTCAATCTGGTTGGTTCTTTGCACCTAGTTTTGGTGTTGCAGGTATCTTCCGTTTTATCCTATTTTTCCAAGGTTTCCATAACTGGACATTAAACCCATTCCACATGATGGGTGTAGCGGGTATTTTAGGTGGTGCATTATTATCTGCAATTCATGGTGCTACTGTGGAAAATACATTGTTCGAAGATGGAGATGGTGCAAATACATTCCGTGCATTTAACCCTACTCAATCTGAAGAAACTTATTCCATGGTTACAGCAAACCGTTTCTGGTCTCAGATTTTCGGTGTTGCTTTCTCCAACAAGCGTTGGCTTCACTTCTTTATGTTATTCGTGCCTGTAACAGGTTTATGGATGAGTGCAATTGGTGTAGTTGGTCTAGCATTAAACTTACGTGCTTATGACTTTGTTTCTCAGGAAATCCGTGCTGCGGAAGACCCTGAATTTGAAACTTTCTACACAAAGAACATTCTTTTAAATGAAGGTATCCGTGCTTGGATGGCTGCACAAGATCAGCCTCATGAAACTCTAGTATTCCCTGAGGAGGTATTACCACGTGGAAACGCTCTTTAATAGCGCTTTAGTTGTAGGTGGTCGTGACCAAGAATCCACTGGCTTTGCTTGGTGGGCTGGTAACGCTCGTCTAATTAATCTTTCTGGCCGTTTGTTAGGTGCTCACGTAGCACATGCAGGCTTAATTGTTTTCTGGGCAGGTGCAATGCAACTTTTCGAAGTATCTCACTTCGTTCCTGAAAAGCCAATGTATGAACAGGGTTTAATTCTTATGCCTCATGTGGCAACACTAGGCTGGGGTGTAGGTCCTGGTGGAGAAGTAGTAGATACTTATCCATATTTTGTAGTAGGTGTACTTCACCTTATTTCTTCCGCTGTATTAGGATTTGGTGGTGTATACCACTCTTTAATTGGTCCAGAAACTTTAGAAGAATCCTTCCCATTCTTTGGTTACGTATGGCGTGACAAGAACAAAATGACTACTATTTTAGGTATTCACTTAGTTCTTTTAGGTTTAGGTTGCTATTTATTAGTAATCAAAGCTATGTACCTTGGTGGTTTATACGATACATGGGCACCTGGTGGTGGTGATGTACGTGTTATCACTGACCCTACATTAAACCCAGGAATTATCTTTGGCTATGTTTTAAAGTCTCCATTTGGTGGCGACGGCTGGATTATTAGTGTAGATAATATGGAAGACGTTGTAGGTGGTCATATTTTCCTAGGTACTATTTTAGTATTTGGTGGTATTTGGCATATCTTAACGAAGCCTTGGGCGTGGGCACGACGTGCATTCGTTTGGTCTGGTGAAGCATATCTTTCTTACAGTTTAGCATCCGTATCCATGATGGCTTGGATTGCTGCTGCATATGTATGGTTCAACAATACAGTATACCCAAGTGAATTCTATGGCCCTACAGGTCCAGAAGCTTCCCAGTCTCAGGCATTTACATTCTTAGTACGTGACCAACGTCTTGGTGCAAACATTGGTTCTGCACAAGGTCCAACAGGTTTAGGTAAGTACTTAATGCGTTCTCCAACAGGTGAAGTAATCTTTGGTGGCGAAACAATGCGTTTCTGGGATTTACGTGCTCCATGGGTTGAACCATTACGTGGTCCAAAT
>Ga0233450_10002445_pt1:0-2500 | contig 18223 bp, 9 predicted proteins | sample 011ome_30_FD_189956 | JGI IMG/M metagenome (GOLD analysis project Ga0233450, IMG submission 189956) | Coastal salt marsh microbial communities from the Groves Creek Marsh, Skidaway Island, Georgia - 011501CT (spades assembly) | ecosystem: Environmental > Aquatic > Marine > Intertidal zone... | reverse complement strand
CCACCAGTTAGGTAGTCATGCATGATAATAGGCATACCTAATTCCTTAGCAACCTGAGCACGCTTTAACATTTCTTCAGCTGTACCAGCTGTAACGTTTAAGTAGTGACCTTTAACTTCACCAGTTTCAGCTTGAGACTTGTAAATTGCTTCAGCAATGAACAAGAAACGATCACGCCAACGCATGAAAGGCTGAGAAGTTACGTTCTCGTCATCCTTAGTAAAGTCTAAACCACCACGTAAACATTCGTAACAAGCACGACCGTAGTTCTTAGCGGATAAACCTAGCTTAGGCTTAATAGTACAACCTAAGTAAGCACGACCATACTTGTTTAAGCGGTCACGCTCACTCTGGATACCATGAGGAGGACCAGAGAAAGTCTTAACGTAAGCTACTGGAATACGTAAATCTTCTAAACGTAGAGCAGATAAAGCCTTGAAACCAAATACGTTACCTACGATGGAAGTAAATAAGTTAGTTACAGAACCTTCTTCGAATAAAGAAAGAGGGTAAGCAATGTAAGCAATGAATTGGCTCTCAGTGTTTGGAACTGGCTCAACTTCATAACAACGACCTTTGTAACGGTCTAAAGAAGTTAAACCATCAGTCCATACTGTAGTCCAAGTACCAGTGGAGGATTCAGCTGCTACAGCTGCACCAGCTTCATCAGCAGGTACACCAGGCATAGGAGTTACACGGAAAGCTGCTAAAATATCAGTAATTAGTGGCTCGTAATCTGGAGTGTAGTAAGTTAACTTGTAATCCTTAACACCAGCTTTGAAACCAGCGGAAGTCATAGTTTGAGTTTGTGGAGACATAAGATATATCCTTTTAATTAATTAGGAACACTTGTGGGAAAAGATAAAAATTTAACTTTTCTAGGGAGTAATTCTATTCTCTTCATAAAAACTGAATTAAATAAAACTACATCATTATAAATAATGTTAACATAACTAAGATGGATTTGGTACAAAAATAAAATAAAATGAAAACAGAAAGGTATACAAACAATAACTTTTGAGGTAAACTTTAAATTATAAGATAAAAAGTGAAAATCGGGATGTAGCGCAGTTTGGTAGCGTACGACTTTTGCGCCTTTAGTTCAGTTGGTAGAACGCAGGTTTCCAAAACCTGATGTCGTGGGTTCAAGTCCTGCAGGGCGCGACCGTATATTTAATAGTTGACATCTTTTAGGTAAAGTTATTAAAATCTAATCATATAATATCTTTAACCAAGATTAATAGGTTCATAGCTCAGTTGGTAGAGCGCCTGCCTTACAAGCAGGATGTCTACGGTTCAAGTCCGTATGAGCCTAAATATGGGAAAAAAGATATGTGAAATAATATTTCACATATCTTTTTTGATATCTTTTACCTGTACTAATCATCTAAGGGCTCATCGTCTAAGGGATAGGACAGGAACCTTCTAAGTTTCTAATGTAGGTTCGAGTCCTACTGAGCTCATTTACTAAAAAATCTATACTTATAAAAAAGTTGTTAGTAAAAAAAACAGGATAGATCGCTCTATCCTGTTTTTTTTACTAACAACTTTGCACTCAAATTTTCTAAAAGAAAATTAACCGTTTACAGCAGGAGCTTCTACGGATGCTAAGTCTAGAGGGAAGTTGTGAGCGTTACGCTCGTGCATTACTTCCATACCTAAGTTAGCACGGTTGATAATGTCAGCCCAAGTGTTAATTACACGACCTTCGGAGTCGATAACAGATTGGTTGAAGTTGAAACCGTTTAGGTTGAATGCCATAGTAGAGATACCTAAGGAAGTGAACCAGATACCTACTACAGGCCAAATAGCTAAGAAGAAGTGTAAGCTACGGGAGTTGTTGAAGGAAGCGTATTGGAAGATTAAACGACCAAAGTAACCGTGTGCAGCAACAATGTTGTAAGTCTCTTCTTCTTGACCGAATTTGTAACCAGCGTTAGCAGATTCGTTCTCAGTAGTTTCACGGATCAAGGAGGAAGTTACCAAGGAACCGTGCATAGCGCTAAATAAAGAACCACCGAATACACCTGCAACACCTAACATGTGGAATGGGTGCATTAGAATGTTGTGCTCAGCCTGGAATACGATCATGAAGTTGAAAGTACCAGAAATACCTAAAGGCATACCATCAGAGAAAGAACCCTGACCGATTGGGTAGATGATGAATACTGCTAAAGCAGCTGCTACTGGAGCAGAGTAAGCTACACAGATCCAAGGACGCATACCTAAACGGTAAGATAATTCCCACTCACGACCCATGTAAGAACAGATACCAATGAAGAAGTGTAATACGATGAAAGCGTAAGGGCCACCATTGTATAACCACTCATCTACGGAAGCTGCTTCCCAGATTGGGTAGAAGTGTAAACCGATAGCGTTGGATTGAGGAACTACAGCACCGGAGATGATGTTGTTACCGTATAATAAAGAACCAGAAACTGGCTCACGGATACCGTCAATGTCAACTGGAGGAGCCGCAACAAATGCGATGATGAAAAGG
>Ga0233450_10002436_pt1 | contig 18282 bp, 21 predicted proteins | sample 011ome_30_FD_189956 | JGI IMG/M metagenome (GOLD analysis project Ga0233450, IMG submission 189956) | Coastal salt marsh microbial communities from the Groves Creek Marsh, Skidaway Island, Georgia - 011501CT (spades assembly) | ecosystem: Environmental > Aquatic > Marine > Intertidal zone >... | reverse complement strand
TGAATTACTACAACCAGGATAATCTGTATTGTAACAGAATCCAGGTGTCCATGAATACGCATAAACGTATATTGTAGGCGTATCCCCTGTAACCCCGATTATCGTTGATAGTAATGCGAATAAACTTGTTAATAGTAACATGTATATATACTAGAGTGCTAATTATTTATTTTGATTACAAACAAAACAATCTTATGGGTTAAAATATTGACCATTTTGATTGAGCCATCCCTTAATGTCGCGAACAGTTCGTGTTCTGTGAAAATTCTCAGTCCCCATACGACCACTATAATTTGTTTTTGAAAAGTGATAGAAAAAGTTGGTGATGATATTCGTCGTGTTCGCATGTTGATATGTGGAATCTAATTTGTTCATCGGAAACAAGGGGTAATTTTTTTTGGTATTTACATGGTTATGGAATTGATACAACATTAATTTTAACTGTTCTTTTGTTTGAATATTATCGAAATTCATTCTATTCATATATGCAGTAGCATGATTTGCACAATCAGGACAAGGTAAATTATTACAAATGCGCATAATAATATTTAACAATTCTAGTCGCAATCGTGGAAAATGTTCAACCTTTATTTTTTCGGCCATTGTATGTAACATATACCAAGTCGGTTTACCCCAAACCATTTTACTCTCTTTTTGCACAGTCTCATTTGCTTTCGGATAAAACGGATTATTTAGAGGTGCCGACCGTGCACCGTTAACCGGCAAAGAATACGATTTTGATGGGTCGCGCATCGGCATAATTGTATTTGAACGTCGATTAATAAAAATCATCGCGTATATATTATTAGTATCTATAAAAACAGAAAGAATACAATATAAAAATATAAATATATGAATAAGTATATAATACTGATGGAAGCAAAAAATAAATTAATTGAAATTATTCGCGATTGGGTCAAAACGGATAACGAGATGCGAACTTTGAAAAGCGAATTGTCGACAAGAAAAAAAGGGAAAGATGCCCTTTCTGCAGAACTAATGAATATAATGAAAGAAGAAGAAATTGATAGCGTTGATATCAATGATGGACGTATTGAATATGCTAGTCGAAAAACTAAAAAACCGATTACAAAAAAATTGCTTCTAAATATACTTTCTACATATTACAACGGAGATACATCTATGGCGAGTGAAGTAAATAATTTTATATTAAGTAACAGAGAAGAAGTTGTTAAAGATGTTATTGTGCGCAAAGTTGATAAATGATTACACTAAACCCATTGACGGTATTTTATAAACATCATTTATACGTTCCCACTTAGCAATAATACGTGGATTTTCAACCGAGGACATAATATCTTCTGTATTATACACATTTTTATACTGGTCTAAATAATATACTATTCCGCAAATTTCCTGTGCAAACACCTCAACATTCTGAACCGATTGCATATTAGCCTCTGTAGTTAAAATTAAACCATGAGGGGTCCCTTTGGAATGCGTCCCGCAAAATTCACACTCGGTTTTTCGTCTCCGTGTGCATTGTTCCCCGGTTGCTCGTTTTGCTAGACAGCGATTGTTCTCTGGAATTGAATTCTTTACACGCTTTCGTTTGATAAAATCCTCCTTCTCGAGAACAAGTCGGTCATATTCATATATATATTCCATTAAGTCGGCTGCATCGCTCGAGTCCATTTGTAATTGAGACATTTTATCGCGAATTCCATCCTTGAAATTCTTGATATATAAATCAAACTTTGTATTCAATCGCTTTTCCATGATATCAGGTTGTTACTTTGCTACAATAAAAACGGCTAGAATCAATTTTATAACTTTACTGTGATAATTACTTATCCCACGATTTATCCCGATGTTTTGTTCCACCATCGTATTCCACGGCATAATTATTGGACACCATCCAATTGTTCATATTTGTGCCTTCAAAATATACATCTGCTAATAATCGTCCATATTTTTCAGTAGATACATTTTTAATATCTATATATTGATTTAATATTCGTCCACTTAATGCGTCTCGAGCGACGATAGCATGTTTTTTTTCTGTAGCAGAAGAACCGCGCAATTCAGGCGAATCAATACCTCGCAACCGCACGGAAAATTTGTATACTTGTTTATTTGATTCAGGCAAATAGGCAGCAACGGTGATAGTATCCCCGTCATATACTTTTATTACTTTCCCACAAGTAATTTTGGGTATATACGTTTCTGTGTTATGAACATCGGCCTCACTTAGACTAATATTCAATAATGTGTGTTCAGCTTGAGTCTGTCTACAAAGAAAGTATCTTTGTATGCAGGCTAACATGGTATAATGTATTCAAATACTCGTTTGAATACATTCAATTTTACTGAATTGTAACAAAATTGATATATGGCCTGTTTGTTTTCTTATAGTAACACACACCAATATGCAAAGATTACAAACTATTGTCGCGACAAGTGACGCAGACCGTATTTTAAAGGCATTGCCTCTTGACTTGCACCCGTATATTTATCGTTTTATACAAGACGAGGTCAAAGTCCATTATTGGATGAAAAAATACAATTGGGATGATACATTATATGAGCTGGGACAATATTATGATGGATTTCATCTAGTTCGGTCTTACTTCAAACATGTGAATGAAACGTCTATCTCTGAATCTGCAATGTTGCATAATATGAATGCGTATCGCGAGAAAGACAAATGGCGTGATACCACAGGCAAGGTCACTCACGTAGAATGGTCATGGAATGATGATAATTGTGATTATGATAAAATCATTCCTGAACTCGCAGACATGTTATACATACAATATGAGGAGCGACGTGATATGAATGGATTATACAAACATTTATCGTATCTAATATATATATTCGATCACATGTATACACCTCTAAGTATTTATCGTATCTAATTATTTATGAAAAACCTTCTTCCTAACGCAAATCTTATTTTTTTCATCGCATTCTGGTTCACTTAACCAACAATCTGCATCTGTTTTACAACTTTTAAACGAGACGGTCTTCTTACCACCACCCCGTTTTCTTTTTGAACGAGTTTTCTTATATTTTATTGCTACCTTTTTTGTTCGTTTTCCTTTTCTCTTTGTTTGTTTACCCCTTTTTTTGAATCTTATTCGACGATTACATCCGTCTTGGTGACTATCGCTGTCACCATCCTCTTTTAATTCATTATGCACTTCAGTGGTATTTATATTAAAACCCTTCATTATAGAATATATTCATATTTTTTTACACAATAGAGTCTAAATCAATCCTATTTTCATCATCATCGTCAGATTCCATTTCTGCCCAAAATACGTTATCAAATGCCGAAAATAAAGTATGTAAAAAACTGGTAAACTCCATTTTATAATAGAAACAATAAAAAATTCTATATACTTTTTATTGTTGTATTTCTCTACCATTTACTTAAACAAACCATGAATATCTTTAAATATTTCCTGACCATCAACACAAACCTCTTTTAAATACTGGCGAACACGAGACAAATCGCTCTTTTTGTCGAACGCAATGCGCACTGTAGATTCCGTATCGTGAGGGTGAAATTTCTTGAAACCGCAAAATGTTAACGTTTTATCGCCTTCATAAAATTTGGTATACATGATATATTCAATGACCTTACCAATAGTATAATCTTCATTTTCAAGGCGAATATCGAAACAATTCTCCATAGTTGTGTCGGATATAAATATAGGCATTGACTCCACCCCTTGAATGATATCAATGAGCTTATTTTGCAGAATAGCACATGCTTTGCGAACTAAATCCTTATTGTCGTAAATACCCAACGTTTGCAATACAAAGTCAAAACTATCAGGAACATAATGACGCTGTGCATCTAAAATATTGAAATTCTTCTTTTGAAATTTAATATCACTGTCCGTTTCACCGTCGGTTCGCAACTTAGCTTCGTGCGCGTCCCATGCCGCGAGCGATTTGGTCGTATCTTGCGTATTTCCATAAGCGCACTTTGAAACAACATTATACATACTACTATGTTTTGCCGTGCTGACTGCGAAATCTGCAGTCAGGTTCAATGATTCTCCTGATATTTCATTGCTCACTTTAGCACGAAGACGAGCAAAATCGATATAAGATTGAGTTTTTATATTCATTGGGAAGAGACCTGGAAAACGTTTGTCCATCTCTTCCTTTGATAGAACAGTATTTGTAGCATTGTCTTTTAATCTGAAATCACCACTAGTAACAAATATAGTATTATCAGTATCATTTGTAATATCCAAAACAAGAGAATAATTACCAGGCAAAGCCTTTTCTCTATCGGTGTCGCGAAGGAGAGTGGTATGTATAGGAATACAACTTAAACGTTGTTTGATAATTTCATTATGAAGACGACCGGTATTTTGCTTAATTGTGCATTGATTTGTTTCATGTGAATCAGTATGAATTACAACAATGGGAATATCCGACAATATTGTGCGTCGAACCGCATTAGCGAAACATACGTTAACACCATGAAGTGTGAACTTAAGAATATCGTTTTCTTCTGAAAATTGGTTTAATGCCGGTTGCATGTTTGACGTATAGATTACTATTATAACAAATCTTTATATTTAAATCAATTTTACGATTACTCTAATTTCACTAAACAATATACAAAATGAGGCGTATATTGTTAGACGATTATTTAAACGCTACCGTTAATCATCATAGCAGATAATAGAACAAACATGATAATAACTGGAAGAAGCAATAAGAACCAAGCAATACCAGTTGCATTCGCGTTACACATAAGGTTCAAAACCCATGTCCAGAATAGAATGTAAAGTGCTTTCAATACGAAAATAAGAGCAGTGCTAGAAACAGTGCATGTGTAAGAACCTAAGCAATATTTGTCGACATTACCAATATTTTGATATAACATTACAACCAATGCGATGGAAGAAATTACTAAATACACATAAGAGGGGGTACACAATTTACGCAAACCAGAGATAGCCATTTATAATATAGGATTAGAAAAAACATATATTATTATTTATGCGATTGGAACCATAACGCGTTCGGCATGCATTGCTGGACCCTCGGGTATAGCAGAACCCGTTATTTTATCATACATTAAATTGGTACCTCCAGTAGTTCCGAATGAGGACATCTCGTTTGATGTCGATGTTGTTAAACCGCTCAATAAATCGGTGCCCATCAATGAACCTCCCTTCATCTTATGCCGACGTCTTCTACGTGAACGTTTTGTGCGATTACGACGCGACACCTTTTTTCTACCTCCTGACGTCATGTTTGTAAGTAATCGAGAATCAATCATATAACTCTGTGGGTCTCCGCCATTATACATATTCAAAGGATAACTCGGATAATTTGAAGGATTGACCGGGTCATTGAACGAAACACCTCCTTTCATTTTACGTCTACGAACTGTGCGTGTTTTACGACCATGTTTACCATTTCGCTTACTCATTGTGCGTTTTCCACGACGTTTTTGCGTTGGCATGGTTATATAGAATACATACATATTCTCTTCATCTCCGATAAAAATACAAAATCCCAAAATGTAAGTGAATATACATTATCTACTCAATATCTACATGAGTTAGCATATGTCGTCTGCAACATACATTGGTTAACCGCAAATCATCTAATACGACTCCCTCGGGTGTCTTTTCAATATGGTCTTTTGTTAAATACACTACCTTTTCTAGGTCATCGCCCTTTTGAATTTTTATTTTACGAACCTCGTCTTGAAAGTATCGATATTTGTCTGCTAAAACAGAACCGCACGTGAAACACTTAACAGGAATAATCATAGTTGATATATATAATGTATTACTTAATATCGAAATCTCTAATTCAATTTTGTAACAGAAAATAAAATGTCTAAATATTACAAATAATGATATATGTTTATTTGACTGTAGTTATAATCTTATTGATAACATTGAAACCAAAATATTTAGGTATATTCAGTTGTATATCTCTAGAAAACGTCTTATCACGCACAATGGTAATGAATGTGAGATATAGCATTTTAATTGCGTTTGCTATATGGACAATATATCAATATATTAACACCTCCGAAGAAGGATATCAAAACGCATCGACATCTTATGCTGATTCGCAAAATAGATTAGCTGGTAATGATACGTCTGCACCCGATACATTTCCTTATGATACGTATGCAGGTCGCGGTCCAGGTGATGTATCAACTGATAAACTAGATGAAGAACAACAGGAAGAACTATGTAAGCCTGATTCAAATTTGACTGCTGAGCAAAGAACATCACTTTGCGATTCAGACTCAGGAACGTTAAACATTTCACCCGGAGGAGCGATGGATGAGTGGAAAGAAAAAATGGAAAATTTGAAACGGGGGGACACGAATGGAGGTGTGCAGCCATCGCCGTTATACAATGAATCAGGAACAGTAAAATATGGAGGTACAGGATATGTTCCTTCGTATGAGCAAGCTGCTTACAACAACGACTTTAAATTTAAAACCGAACCAAATACGGTAGCATATGGTCAAAATGAGGGGTTCTGTAAAGATACAGATATGTTTGGTCAAATCGAGAAAAAATGCAATTCCTTAACAAAAGATGTGTGTGCGACAACAAGTTGCTGTGTGTCGGTCGGTGGGGAGAAATGTGTTCATGGAAATGAGAACGGACCCAAACAAAAGAGTATTTATAGCGACACTTCTATCAAAAATCGCGACGTGTATTATTATCAAGGAAAGTGTTACGGTAATTGTATGTAAAATTGATATTTGATTTATATAAACATGAACTTGTATAAATCAAAATGCCGACTATAAAGTGTATCGATATTCCAAACAGCAATCTCAATATTGAGTTTGTTATTGGGAAAAATGCTCGAGAAAATTTCGAAATCATTGATGATGCAGAAGAACATCATATGTGGTTTCATATAGAGGGGCAATCCTCTGGGCATATTATTGCTAAAATAGACGAAGATGTTGATAAAAAGACGTTGAGGTATATAGTAAAACAGGGGGCTGTATTGTGCAAACAAGTCTCTAAATATGCCCGTTTGAAAAATATAAATATTGTTTACGCGCGTATTCGTGACGTTGAAAAAACAGACACGATTGGAATGGTGCATGTATCGAACCCCAAAAATGTGGCCATTTGAAAATGAATATTATTGTATCGTAAAATATATGTTTTCTATGTATAATGGTGAAAGTTGGAATCAACGGATTCGGTCGAATTGGACGTCTTGTGTTTAGATGTATAGAAGAACGCCGTTTAGGTGGTGAAAATATCGAAGTGGTTGCTGTAAACGAACCCTTTTCTGATTTAGAATATATGGCGTATCAATTAAAATATGATAGTGTTCATGGTAAAGTCTCATATGAAATAAAAGTTGATAATGCTAGCGACACATTAGTGATTAATAACAATATTGTTCACCGTTTGTCTGAAAAGGACCCTAGTGATTTACCATGGGGAAAACATGACGTTGATTATGTCGTGGAATCTACCGGTATGTTTACGACAATTGAAAAGGCAAATTTACATTTATTAGGCGGAGCAAAAAAGGTTGTGATTTCGGCACCGTCAAAAGATGCACCCATGTTCGTAATGGGTGTAAACAATGATAAATACAACGGTGAAGATATTTTTTCAAATGCCTCATGCACAACAAATTGTCTAGCTCCCTTGGCGAAAGTAATTCACAACGAATTTGGTATAGAAGAGGGGTTAATGACCACAATCCACGCTACAACCGCGACACAAAGAACGGTTGATGGTCCATCTGCAAAAGATTGGAGAGGTGGTCGAAGCGCAGGGGTTAATATCATTCCATCATCAACCGGTGCAGCAAGTGCTGTTGGAAAGGTAATTCCCGAATTAGAAGGAAAATTAACAGGTATGGCTTTCCGCGTTCCAACAATAGATGTATCGGTAGTAGATTTGACTGTAAAATTAAACAAATCGACAACTTATGAAAATATTGTAAATGCAATAAAAATGGCCTCTGAAAATGAAATGAGAGGTATATTAGGTTGGACAGATGAAGATTTGGTGAGTAAAGATTTCGAAGGGGATTCCCGAAGTAGTATATTTGACGTAAAAGCAGGTATATCATTGAACGATAATTTTGTGAAATTAGTAGCATGGTATGATAACGAATGGGGATATAGTAACAGATTAGTCGATTTAATTGTATATACATCTTCAAAAAACATTCATTAATCATAATTTTATCTATTTGTCCCCTCCTTTCCCTCCTTTCCCTCCTTTCCCTCCTTTTTTTAATCTTTCATGCAATTTATAAGATTTTGTATCTATACGTTTAATTTCATCTTTAATGGCGGCAACTTCTTTTGCTGCCCGCATTCTGAATTCGAGCTCGTTTATCTTATTTTGAACATCTATCTCAAGTTTATTATACATTTCTATAACTCTATCATCAATCTCGTCCGTATTTAGAGCTTTACGGGATGTATCCATGAAGTATATATTGTTATAACATAATTTTTATAAGAATAGCATTATATTATCGTTCAAATTAAAAATATAAAATGTATATATGGACAATTTAGTAATCATACATATAGGAAAATGCGGGGGCACCTCTGTTTGGAGAGAATTAAAATCTAAGAATGTTAAACACTCAGCCGTTCATGTTAAAGAAGCCATCTATAAACCAAATGAAAATTATGTAATAGTTATACGAAATCCTATAAAAAGATTTATATCAGCATTTAATTGGAGACATTATTTAGTTTGTGAGAACAAAAGAGATAAAAACAGATTCAAGAATGAAAAAAATATTCTGAACCAATACCAAAATGTTGATAACTTGTGCGATGATTTAAAAATAAATCCTTATATTTTTAATGGTAGTCCGTCTTCGGGGAAATATATTCACCATTTAAAAGAAGATATAGATTTTTACCTAAAAACTTTCATTAATAAATGTCCAAAAAAACAAATATTAGGAGTCATTTGTACAGAAACATTGAAAGAGGATATGAAAAATATTTTTGATATTGATGTAATAGAACGTGGAAAAGATAATAGCAAATATAATAAAATCATAACTGATAAAAGTTATGAAATATTAAAGAATTATTTAAAAAATGATTATGCAATCATAGACCAAATGTATGAGTATGGTTGGATTAGTGATAAACAATACACAATTTTGAAATCATAATTGAAGCAAAGACGACAAAAACAAGGTGTTATCATGAATCGATTCAATAAAAAATGTCCTATGTAGGAACATTTTTTATTTTTTATAAAATGGAATTATTAATTATTTTTGATATTTTCTCTGAATCGAGTGACGCACTTCCAACAAGAACTCCATTTACATTTTCAATTTTTAATATGTTGGAAACATTTATCGGATTTACACTGCCCCCATATTGAATACATATGTTGTCCGAGATTGTTTCTGAATAGTGTACTTTAAACCAATTTCGTATGTAATTATGAACATCTTCGATTATTTCAATTGTAGCATTTAATCCCGTTCCAATTGCCCATATAGGTTCATATGCAATAATAATTTGTTTTAATTCATTTTCACTACATTGAGATAAACATTCACTTAGTTGTTTGGCACATATTTCTTTATTTTGTCCGTTTTCGTATTCAGTTTTGTTTTCGCCAATACATAATATACAATGTAATCCATCATCGAGTATTTTTCTCACTTTTTTGTTTATAATTTTATTTGTATCATTCCACAATTGTCTTCGTTCACTATGTCCAGCTAAAACATGAGAGCATCCTAATGACTTTAACATAGATACCGAAACACCACTTGTATAAGGTCCCAATAACTCACTATGGCAATCTTGACCACCTAATAATATATTTGTATTTTTTACTAATGTTGAAACACAATATATAAAAGGAAATGGAACAATTAACAATACTTTTGTATTTTTTGATATGTGTTTTGAATATTGTATAATATTTTGAGTTAATTCTATTACTTCTTCTAACGTAGATGGATTCATTTTCCAGTTACACGAAATTAGTATTTCATTGTTCATATAGTATATTTTATAGGAACATTTTTTATTTTTATTGTTTTAACGACTATTTAACTTCATATTCTTTATCGTCCAGGTCGACAGACACAGATATAGAGTCATTTGTGTAAGGATTCTGGTGCAAAGGGACATCGCGCATCTTAGTGACGTTTTCTCGAACCCATTTCAAATCATTTGCATGAAATCCATCACCGATGAAGTCAGTTGGCCATTCAGGCGAATATTCAGGTTGACCTTCATTCGGGTCGTGTAAATTAATCGTTTCAAGAACTTCCAACATTTCAGGAACGGACATACCCCATTGTTTTGCTAACAAAATGTCTTCTTCACTGTAAACGTTATTGTTAGTTCCGGTCAGCTCGTCCAGTTGCATTGTAGAAATCAATGAATCGGTCATCTCGTCCAATTGCATTGTAGTAACTGGACTTTCAATCTGTTCTAAGCGTAAATCGGGGGCAACACTACTAGACATGTTATTGGTTTGTTATAATAAATAAGATTATAATAAACCTATCAATTTTATGTGATTATTTTATATCCTTTGCTCGTTTTTTTACGTAGTAAAACAACATCTTCACCTGACGCATGATATTGGTCATGACACGCTTCACAAACAGACATTAAATTACCAGGGTGGTTTTTATGAATAACATTACCATCAGATTGTTCAATAAAACCGTCCTTATCCGCATCCGCCTGTGCGTATAAATGGTGCGTTTCAGCACCAATATCTTTTTCACATAATTCACATACACCTCGTATTTTGTCCGCATTATATCTACTTGTTGGATGTGATAGTTCCCCCTTGGTTTCAGGAAAATATTTAGTTCTAATATGATAGGCGCGTTTTAAAAAGTCTTCCGATAAATGAAGTGATTTGCAAACTTCCAATCCATACATTCTGTTTCCGGGACCGTCATTTAATTTTCGGTCATATACGAGTGCGTCCAATTCGCGGTCATAATGAACAGCCATATGTTTCAAAGCTAAACGAGAAAGCCCTTTAATTTCATCATAATGAATTATTTCATGAAAATGCGTCGCAAAAATATGAGATGATTTATTGTCGTGCATTTCAGTCAACCCTGCTACAAATATACTCAAAGCGGACTCAGTTTCTGTTCCAGAACATAATTCATCGCCTAAAATGAGACTATTTTCATCTGCTAATCGTAGAATAACGCGTAACTCGGACATTTCCACTGCAAATGTTGATAAACCCTTAAACAAATTGTCGGTTCCTAATATGCGCGAAAATATGGATTGGTATGGTTTATAACAAAACTGACTACATGGAACAAATAATCCTGCTTGCGCCATTATCACTGAAATTCCGAGTGCACGTATAAAACTCGTTTTACCAACAGCGTTTGTGCCGTATAATAATACACCGTCTTGACTCTGATTGCCCAATACAATATCATTCGCGACATATAATTCGTTTGTTTGAATATGTTCAATGAGCACATGACGTAACGCTTTTGCATCAACAAATGATTTCGGTGCACTTTCATTAATAATGGGGCAACAATATTTATATTCCTTAGCAATATATGCCTTAGTTTGTAATACATCGATGCGAGATAAATAAGATGCTATATGTTCAATATCTTCATAATAATCATTCTCAATTAGTCCGAGTAATTGTTGAAAAGCGGTAGCAATCCATTTATTTATAGAATCCTTTTGGTGTAGTAAATCGCGACATACTTTGGTCAAAAAGGGTGTATCAATTTCGTCGGTGCTTCCCGACGCAGACACTAATTTAATCCATCTCCATTGAATGCCGGGCAATTCCGGAAGATACGATTCCCCCATATGAGAAATAATAGATTTCAAAAGAAGACCCCTTTTTTTTGTAATCTGAAGACTCATTCCCGATTTTTCAGTAGTATGTATTTTTACATATTCTATTTCAGAATTAACCGTCTTATCTTGTGCACGTATAGCGTCGTTTAATGTCTGTTGTATTTGATAAAATAATTTAGTATTTGTTGCATGATTTTCAATAACTTCGTCTAATTCTGAACAAAACCCGCGTTGAATAAAATTTTCATCGAAAACAGTAGTCGTAGAAATCCCCTTGCATTTATCAATATGGAAATGGGTGTCCAAAAAGTCCATGATTCTACTACAGGATTTGGATATATCATTCGTAGGTTCATCTAAATATTCTCTCACACATTGATTGTTAATAAACGTTTCGTGAAGAGACATAGCAGTTTGAATGGATTGATACAAATAAAAAATGGACGTAGGATATACTTTTCGCACAACTATTTGCCTACAAATGCGTTCAATATCTTTCACTTGAGACAATGAACGTCGTATGTGTGGTATAAGTTCAAAACATTCTGGCTTTAACATCTCATTTGTAAGATTATATTCGGTTTGTAACCAATTCATGTCGGTGGTTGGAGAAACGAGTTGCGAGTAAAATTTCCGTCTACCCATAGACGTATTACATTTATTAAGAAATGCATTTACAGACGAGAAATGTCCAAATTGTGCACCGTCATTTGAAGAATCATCTAATATATTTAACTGTTTTAACGTGTGATTCGCCAACAAGACTTCTGTGTTTGTATGAAAACACGGAGGTGCGATATTTTTCACAAGATTCGGATTATGTTCTTGGACAAAATCGAGTAAAAAACAGAACGACTGAGTCGCCGTAGGATATACATTAAATTCACCATATGTGTTTAGTGCATCTTCTCCATAAAATGTGTTTAAAACATGCGAAACATATTTTTGTTGTATACAATTTGATACCTTTTCGGATACACGGCTATCTACACGATGAATGACCCGCGTTTGAATTCCCGAATACTGAATAATTGATTGAATTTGGTCATTTTCAAATGGTGAAATCAGGATAATTTCACTTGGTGAATGTGTAGTCATAACGCGTTCAATATCATCGAATGTGGTAGGTTGTATAGAAAATGGTTGTTGAAATTCCGCAATATATGATTTACCTGTAAAAATATTCGCAATCGCTATACCACATATAATAGTATCACGCGTTTTAGACGTAAGTTGTCCAATTCCACGATTTTGCAAAACGGGTTTGTGTATATCTAACCAAATACATGCTATATTATTTGTAGTCTGTTGCGAAAGTTCTGGTTCATACGAGATGAATGTACCAGCCGAATGGACGCTATCAAATATGCGCGTTATAACAGAACCATTTTTTTGTTGAACATAAACAACTGCGGTATATCCACCCGCAGTTATCTTCTGCAAATATTTGTCCAATTGATAATCACGAAATCCAGCCATTAACACTTGTTGACTATCATATATAGTTTTTTTTTCGGAAATGTTTAAATTACACAATTGACTGAACTCGTTTATTTTACTCCCCCGAACCTCCTTTGTATCTGGGCATCGGAATCCATATACTTCAAAAAACGCACCGACTTGTAGAAGTACAACTGTATTTTCTCCATACGTGGACTGATATTGTTTCGTCAATTGAAGATATTCATAATAAATTGAATTTTCCGACATTGTATTTGATATATTATACAGAGAATATTTTATATTGATTCAAAGGTGTATATATGCAGTGATAAAATTGAACATTATCTCTTATCAGTATAAGAAATAATCAAAACAATGAAACTTACAAACTACCAACAAATAGAGCATTCAGACGACGACAATTATGGTCAATATTATATGCTTGATGATATAGAATATAATAATACTATACGGCAAACGAGAAAACATAAATTATCAGACCAATGTATTGATTTATCGCATAATAATCTTCCTTCACCCCCGATTATAGTTCATGTTGCATGGTGTATCGGAATATCATGTATTGGAATCGCTTCATATTGTGTTATATTTATTTATTCTATACCATATTGGTAATTTATTTATCTGTTGTATCGTGCAAAAAATTATAAAGTAAATTTTCTGGATTATGATTTTTTATTTCACCGCACATCATTTTTGCAGTTTCATACATTTTACGTAACACGTCATTCGGTGCACTAGACCCGACTCTAATAAACCCATTTTTAACCAAAAATCTCTTAACTTCGTCTAGAGGGATTTGTTTTAATTCCTGTGCATCAGTCATAAGTCGGTTACGAATCGTTCGATTTGAAATAAGAATACTTACTTTTGGTTGTATTTGTGACCTCCCCAGTTTATATGTTCGACGAACAATACGTTTTTGTTTTAAGTATCTATTTTTGGGTTTTATATTAATTGGCGAATTCAAAGCGTTCATATTGGCACGCATTTCGGCGCGGCGTTTAACAATCGATTCATTTAAGGGGGGGATATTACTGGAAATAATAGGTTTTTCAGGAATAATACAGGCATTAGGTTCAACATGCCTTTTCTGAGTAGTAGTTTTCCAATTACGATAAGTGGGTAATGAACCATTTTTCATACAACCCCATTTCGGCGCGGAACTATTTGATAATTTGGGCGGTTGTAGTGAAATTGGCGAAGCTACAGGGTGATTGTCTAGACTACCGGTATACACTAACGGTTCAAACTCTGCGGTTGGCGATGAAGTATGAACCGGATAATGCTTGAATGTCTGGTTATGATGCACTGATTTTTCAACAGGTTTTGCATTTTCACTTAATGAAGACAAATATTTGAGTGATTCGTCAAAATCACTATTAAATTCCCCATGTGGATTAGACGATACATGAGCCCTTTTTGTTGATTTATTCTCGGTAGTTTCCATTAAATTTCGAGAATTACGCTCTTGTTGTTCGCGAATAAAACGCAATACATGTTGTTTTCGCATCTTTTTCTGTTTGTCCTTTTCCTTTACCTGACTACGAACTTTTATATCCTGCTTGGGTTTAGGAGGAGCATTTTTACGTGTTTTACGTTCATTTGTAAAACGAAATAGGTCGGGATTAATAGAAATTGTCTTGTTCATGCAAAATATTATTAGTTACATATCATAGACTTATTATTTATGTGAATTACACATATAAACCATAAATATTGGGTTTTTCAATATTATTATTTGTATGGTTCGAAAATTGTTTAAAACCATTTTTAATATCCTCAATAGTCAAATGTTTTTTTAACTCAATATCTTGACCGTATATTCGTCGACCATGAACAACTTTACAATACGAAAACAATAATTCCATATCGCGTCCATAATGAACAAATTTTGCATGGTTTATACGAAACCAATTTTCCAACACATCTTGAGATGTGTTCAGAATCCACTCATTATCTACTATCTTTTTCTTAAAAATATTCAACATTTCTAAATAAGAATAATTATCTAAATGAAATCGCCATATAAATCTAGATTCCATACCACGATTTGCTTTAAAAAATGTGTTATTCAGTTCATCCTTATATCCTGCTACAATAACCATAAGTTCACCTTTGTGTGCACTAAGAGATTCGCACAATGTATCGATACATTCACGTGAAAAGCTATCTCCTGAATAATCGGTAGCTAAAGAATATGCCTCGTCAATAAAAAGGCAGCCTCCTAAACACTCATCTATTACTTTTCTCGTTTTTATAGCAGTTTGCCCCAAATACCCCGCGATTAAATCGCCTCGAGTAACCTTTTTAAAGACTGTATTCTTTAAGATACCTATTTTTGAATACATACGTCCCATAATCATTGCAATTTCGGTCTTACCCGTGCCTGGTGGTCCAGTTAACGCTGTATGTAAAAAGTCTGGGTTTGTCCCTATATGAAGGTGCTGAACAAAATAAAGCAATTGGTTTAATATACTGTTTTTAAACTCGGATAAACCAATCATAGAGTGGAGCTCTAATAATTCAGGCTTGATTTTGGTAAGCGCTTTTAAATCTATATTATATTCAGTGTCTTCACAATATTCATGTTTGTTTATAATAGCAATTAAATCCTCAAAATTGTTTATTTTTGCGTCAATCTCGACACGTTTCACTGTCTTGGGTGTATCTGCAGGAGAGTATTGTGCGATACTGTTATTTATCACCGGGATTTTAATAGAATAGGGTGAAATATGAGTATTCGTTCCAACATAGGAACTATCACCAAATTGTTGGTCGGCATAATGATAGTCCGATAACCGTAATATGCGCATTATATCCATGTATTGTGTATCTTTTCGTTGTTGTTCTTGGTCAAGTATTTGGACAAAACTGTTAGGCAACATGTTAAATATAGATTCTGTATGATTATGTTTATTTGCTTTTTTTCATATGTTATGATAACCAACATTTTATGATACTATCAAAACCATATAGAAAATTGATTGTAATATAATGGTAATAGGTAGCACCAACCAATCTATTGCAACATGTCTGCTAGTATATCATTTGACTCAAGCGTATATGCAACCAATTCAATGTGTTCTGAACCACCCTCTCTTACAAAAGGTAAGAGTGTTCGTATAAAGAAACCAAAGAAGTCTGTTACAAAATCAACCTTGCCTGAAACCGATTCTTTGCCTGAAGAAATTGCAACACCTATATTAAATGAAGTAGAAAGTAATATATTATCCCATCTCGGAACATATACAGAGGAGCCGTTTCAATTAATTGAGACATATTTCCGTGGACAACATCTAGAACGTTTGGTGCGCCATCAGATTGAATCATATAACCATTTTATCAATTATCAAATTCAAAGAACAATACAAATGTTTAATCCTGTAATTGTCCATTCTGAAAACGATTATGTTACTGAACACGATAAATACATGTTGGAGGTAGAAATTTCATTTACCAATTTCAAAATTTATCCACCACAAATTCATGAAAATAATGGCGCTACAAAAGTAATGCTTCCTGAAGAAGCAAAACTTCGTAATTTTACATATGCATCAACAATGGCGGTTGATGTAAACATTAAATACACGATTCGCAATACCGAGTCTATGGACACACCTCGTATTGTGCAACGCGTTCTTCCAAAAATCAATATTGGAAAAATGCCGATTATGTTAAAATCGTCCATATGCGTGTTAAATCAAAATCGACACATTCACCCGTCCCTCACCGGAGAATGTTCAATGGATTGTGGTGGATATTTCATTGTAAAGGGGTCTGAGAAAACAGTTCTAGGACAGGAACGTGCTGCCGAAAATCGCGTATATGTGTTCGATGGTAAAAATACAACTAAGTGGACGTGGTATGCTGAAATCAAGTCTATTCCTGATTATAAATGTATTTCACCAAAGCAAATTGAAATGATGATTGCGAGTAAAAACAATGGGTTTGGATATGGACTTTATATTCAAATTCCTCGTATTAAACAGCCGATCGAGTTATTTGTATTGTTCCGAGCACTAGGAATCATGACCGATAAGGAAATATGTGAATATATTTTATTAGACGTAGATGATGATAAACAGGTTGAGCTGGCTGCATGTTTACAAGCATCTATTATCGATGCGAATAAATATATGACGGAAGAATCCGCACTTCAACATATTACTAGTTATGCTGCATATACGCCTATCAATATGGACCGTGAAACTGGTGCACAAAAAAAGCGCGAATTTACAATAGAAGTATTAACAAATGACTTATACCCTCACTGCAGAACCAAACCCCAAAAGTTACACATGTTAGGGTATATGGCGAAGAAGCTTCTTCAAACTAGTTTGGGGTGGTTACCCGCGTCTGACCGTGACTCCTATTTGAATAAACGCATTGAATTAACTGGGACGTTATTAAATAATTTGTTTCGTAACTACTTTAATAAATTAGTGAAGGAAATGCAAAAACAGGTTGTTCGTGAAATTAACGGTGGGTCATGGCGTTCTTCGGAAGATTACGAGAATATTATCAATATGACGAATATTTATAAAATAATGAAGTCAATGACTATTGAAAACGGCATCGCACGTGCATTATCAACAGGTGATTTTAGTATCAAACAGGCGAACAGTAGTAAAGTTGGTGTCGCACAAGTGTTAAATCGATTAACATATGTATCGAGTTTAAGTCATTTGCGTCGAATTAATACACCTCTAGAAAAAAGTGGTGAACTAATTGCACCACGCAAGTTACATAATACAACATGGGGTTTTCTATGTCCCGCCGAGACTCCAGAAGGTCAATCAATTGGTATAGTTAAAAACATTAGTTATTTGGCGCATTTGACTATTCCGACAAATAGTGCCTCTTTGTATGAATATATTCTACCAAATATTACGAGTGTTGATGATTGTTCCTGTAACAATCTTAATAAAAAAACAAAGGTTTTCATTAACGGTTGTTGGGTAGGTGTTACTGATACCCGTTGAATTATACAATGATATTCACGACAA
>Ga0233450_10002422_pt1 | contig 18338 bp, 10 predicted proteins | sample 011ome_30_FD_189956 | JGI IMG/M metagenome (GOLD analysis project Ga0233450, IMG submission 189956) | Coastal salt marsh microbial communities from the Groves Creek Marsh, Skidaway Island, Georgia - 011501CT (spades assembly) | ecosystem: Environmental > Aquatic > Marine > Intertidal zone >... | reverse complement strand
CACGGCCATGCAGCCGCCCTCGTCGTCCCAGCGAATCCAGCTGAACGTGTTGGAGCCGGAGTCGTTGGCGTCGATCCACTCGAATCCGGAGGGATCGTCGTCGCGCTGCCAGAGTGCGGGGGTCGCGGCATACATGGCGTTGAGGTCGGTGACGACCTGGAGAACACCCGCATGCTCGGGGAACTGCAGCAGCCACCAGTCCAGACTGCGCTCGCTGGACCACTCCTGCGACTGCGCGAACTCCGAGCCCATGAACAGCAGCTTCTTGCCGGGGTGCCCCCACATGTACCCGAGGTACGAGCGGAGGTTCGCCAGCTCCTGCCAGCGATCTCCGGGCATGCGCTCCACCAGCGAGCCCTTGCCATGGACGACCTCGTCGTGAGAGATCGGCAGGATGAAGTGCTCGGAGTAGGCGTACACCATGGAGAAGGTCATCTCGCTGTGGTGGTACTGGCGATGAATCGGCTCGTGGGAGATGTACTCGAGGCTGTCGTGCATCCAGCCCATGTTCCACTTGAAGCCGAAGCCGAGGCCGCCGAGGAAGGTGGGCTGCGTGACGCCGGGCCATGCTGTGGACTCCTCGGCGATCATCATGACGCCGGGCACTCGCTTGTAGACGGTGCCGTTCAGCTCCTGCAGGAACGCGACGGCCTCGAGGTTCTCGCGACCTCCGTGCTCATTCGGGTACCACTCCCCGTCCTTCCTGGAGTAGTCCAGGTAGAGCATCGACGCGACAGCGTCGACCCGCAGGCCGTCGACGTGGAACTCCTCCAGCCAGTAGAGGGCATTCGACACGAGGAAATTGCGCACCTCGGTGCGTCCGAAGTCGAAGACGTACGTGCCCCAGTCTGGCTGCTCGCCGCGGCGCGGGTCAGCATGCTCGTAGAGGGCGGTGCCGTCGAACCGGGCCAGCGCCCATTCATCCTTGGGGAAGTGGGCCGGAACCCAGTCGACCAGCACGCCGATGCCCGCTCGGTGAAGGGTGTCGATCAGGTGGCGGAGGTCGTCGGGGGAGCCGAAGCGCGAGGTGGGGGCGAAGTAGGAGGTGACCTGGTAGCCCCAGGACGGGCCGTACGGATGCTCGGCGACGGGAAGGAACTCGACGTGGGTGAAGCCGGAGTCGAGGACGTAGTCGGTGAGCTCCGTGGCCAGCTGGCGGTAGTCCAGGCCGGCTCGCCATGAGCCCAGATGCACTTCGTAGATCGACAGGGGACGCTTGTGCTGGTCGGTGGCAGCGCGCGACTCCAGCCAGGGGTCGTCACCCCACTCATGACGCGGGGTGAAGACGATGGAGCCGGTGGCCGGCGGGATCTCGGTGGCGAAGGCCATGGGATCGGCCTTCTGCCGCCAGGCCCCGTCCCGGCCGAGGATGGCGAACTTGTACACGGTGCCGTCGCCGACAGCGGGAACGAAGAGCTCCCAGATGCCCGTCGATCCCAGGGAGCGCATCGGGTGGGCAGTTCCGTCCCAGTAGTTGAAGTCACCGACGACGCGAACACCCTGGGCATTCGGTGCCCAGACGGCGAACGACACGCCGGTGACGGGACCCCGGCTGGTCTCGTAGGTGTGCACGTGCGCCCCGAGCACCTCCCACAGCTGTTCGTGCCGGCCCTCGCCGATGAGATGGAGGTCGATGTCGCCCAGGGTCGGAAGGAAGCGGTAGGGGTCGTCTCCGGGGATCGTGCTGCCGACGTAGGTGACGTCGACGGAGTAGTCCGGAACGGTGTTGCCGGGAAGCACCCCGACCCACACTCCGCGGTGCTCATGCTCCAGCTGCACCCGCCCTGCCGAGGTCACGACGGTGACGGACTCCGCGCCCGGGCGAAGGACACGAACGGTGACGGCATCGCTGCTGGCATGCGGCCCCAGAATCGAATGGGGATCGTGGTGCCATCCATCGACGAGCCGATCGATGTCCAGCACGGAGACCGGTGTCGGACGAGGCGTGGTGCTGCTCATGGAAGGCTCCTCGCGAGTCAGTCAGATGCGTCGAACGTGGACGATATGGGCGACGTGCTCCCACGGGGACAGTCGAATGTACGTGCTGGGGCCCCAGGCCCAGGTGGAGTCGGTGACGAGGTCATGAGCGACGAATCGAGCACCGGGCTCCAGGCCGAGTGCTGCGAGATCCCACCAGACGGTGGTCTCCTGATCGCGATCCGGGTCCAGGGAGCACACGACGAGGATGGTGTCATCGTCGTCGGTCTTGGAGTAGGCGATGACCTGCGCGTTCTCGCTGTGGTGGAAGCGGAGCGACCTGAGGTCCTGCAATGCTGGATGTCCGGCCCTGAAGGCGTTTAGCTGTGTCAGGTAGGGCGCAAGCGTGCGCCCCTGCTTCCGGGCAAGGTCCCAGTCTCGTGGCCGGTATTGGTACTTCTCGGAGTCCAGGTACTCCTCGCTCCCGGGTCGCACAGGAACGTGCTCGTATAGCTCGAATCCGCTGTAGACCCCGTAGGTGGGGGAGAGGGTGGCCGCGAGGGTTGCGCGGATGGCGAATCCTGCGGGTCCGGAGTGCTGGAGGTACTCGGGCAGGATGTCGGGTGTGTTGACGAAGAAGTTGGGTCGCATGTAGGCCGACGCTGGGCCGGCCAGTTCCATTGCGTAGGAACGGATCTCGTCGGAGTTGTTGCGCCAGGTGAAGTACGTGTAACTCTGCTGGTAGCCGACCTGGGCCAGGGCCCGCATCATCGGCGGACGGGTGAATGCCTCTGCGAGGAAAAGAACATCCGGATCCGTGGCGTAGATGGCCGTCAGGAGCCTGTCCCAGACCCACAGGGGTTTCGTGTGCGGATTGTCGACGCGGAAGATGCGGACGCCGTGGGCCATCCAGAAGCGGACGATGCGTTCGACCTCGGCATAGAGGCCCTCGGGGTCGTTGTCGAAGTTGAGGGGGTAGATGTCCTGGTACTTCTTCGGTGGATTCTCGGCGTAGGCGATGGTGCCGTCGGCCCGCGTGGTGAACCACTCCGGATGGGCGGCGACCCAGGGATGGTCTGGAGCTGCCTGGAGCGCCAGGTCGAGGGCGACCTCGAGGCCGAGCTCGCCCGCACGGATCACGAAGGCATCGAAGTCCGCCAGGGTTCCGAGATCGGGGTGCACGGCATCGTGCCCTCCGTCGGCTGATCCGATGGCCCAGGGGGAGCCGGGGTCACCGGATGTTGGCGTCAGGGTGTTGTTGGGGCCCTTGCGATTCATCTCGCCAATGGGGTGAATGGGCGGCAGGTACACGACGTCGAAGCCCATGTCGGCCACCGCCGGGAGCCTGTCGGCGGCGGTGATGAGGGTGCCGGAGCGTGGTGGGTCGAGCGTGGCACCCTCGCTGCGCGGAAAGAACTCGTACCAGGAGCCCACGAGTGCCCGCCGCCGCTGGACGCGCAGGGGCCAGGGGCCGCTCTCGGTCAGTCCGGTGCGGAGGGGCTTGGCCGTCATGATCGCGTGCACGGCCGGATCGGTTGCTGCTGCAAGGCGTACTGGAGCGGGCAGCCGGGTCGAGGTCAGGGTGTTGGCTGCGCCGAGGAGGACTGCGCGCTCACCGTCATCCCCGAGTGCTTCGGCCGCCTCGGCAAGGAGCAGTGATCCCTCGGTGCACTCGAGATCGATGTCCACCCCAGCCGGGATCTTGATCCCGGCGCGATGCTCCCACGTGTCCCACGGACTGCCCCACGCCTCGATGGTGAAGGACCAGTCGCCGATCTCGTCGGGACGCACGTGCGCCTCCCACGCATCAAGGCCCATCCCCGCAGGAGACATCCGCACGGTCTGCGCCAGGGAGCCATCCGGTCGGTGAAGGAGAACGGTGACCCCGAGGCTGTCGTGACCCTCGCGAAATGCGGTGACTCTCACGGGAACGGACTCGCCCACGGCGGCGGTGGCGGGCCTACGCCCGCCCAGGCTCGAGGGGGACACATCGGTGATGGGGAACCGACCGGTCAGTTCAGGGGGCGGACCGGACTTCGCTGGCTGGCCGGGCTCGCTCGTGACAGCAGGTGCGGAGCGTGGTGTGCGGGCCATGGCTGGCAGCGTAGCGATGCAGATGGCAATGCGAGCGGCTTTGGATGCCAGGAGGTGATGCAGCGGGCGGGCAGGCGGTACCGGTGGGACGGGTGTGAAAGGATTTGCGCCTTCTGAAAGATTCCGACAATTCTATGCGGGTCAGCTGCCACCAGGCTCCATGAAAGCGTTAACATGCCCCGTGTGAGAGCGATCCGACGATTCATCGTCCGTACTGTCCTGCCCGAGAACCTCCAGGCGCTGGAGGAACTGGCCATCAATCTGCGGTGGTCCTGGCACCCGCAGACCCGTGACCTGTTCGCGGCCATCGACCCTGAGCTCTGGGCCTCCTCCGGTCAGGATCCGGTGCGCATGCTTGGCGAAGTGTCCGGGGATCGGCTCGCCGAGCTGTCCGCGGATCCCGCGTTCGTCGACTGGGTCGAGCGATCGCGAGCGGATCTCCAGGAGTATCTGGAGTCACCCCGTTGGTACCAGTCCCTGGGCGAGGATGCCCCCCGCGGCATCGCCTATTTCTCACCTGAGTACGGCATCACCTCGGCACTGCCCCAGTATTCCGGCGGCCTGGGAATCCTGGCGGGAGACCACCTGAAGACGGCCAGTGACCTGGGTGTGCCGATCATCGCCCTCGGCCTGTTCTATCGCGCTGGCTACTTCCGACAGACCCTGTCGCGCGACGGCTGGCAGCAGGAGACCTACCCCGTCTCAGATCCCGATGGCAGCCCGGTGTCGCTTCTGCGCGAGGCGGACGGGTCGCCTGCGAAGGTTGCGGTGGGACTGCCCGGTGGCCGATACCTGGCGGCTCGAATCTGGGTCGCCCAGGTCGGGCGCGTACCCCTGCTGATGCTCGACTCCGATGTCGAGGAGAACGGCCCGGCGGAGCGTGAGGTCACCGATCGCCTGTACGGCGGTGGCGGCGAGCATCGACTGCAGCAGGAGATGCTGCTCGGCATCGGGGGCGTGCGGGCGCTGCGCGCCTACTGCCGCATCACCGGACGTCCTGCGCCTGAGGTCTTCCACACCAACGAGGGTCACGCTGGATTCCTCGGGCTGGAGCGTATCCGCGAGCTCGTCTCGGATAACCCGAGCCTGGGCTTCGACGAGGCCCTCGAGGTCTCCCGAGCCGGCACGGTGTTCACCACTCACACTCCTGTTCCGGCGGGCATCGATCGCTTCTCCATCGACCTGATCGCGCAGTACTTCGGAGGGGGGAACGCATCGCCCGGCGTGCCCGTCGATCGAGTGCTCGAGCTTGGCAGTGAGAACTTCGACGGAGGCGATCCCTCGGTGTTCAACATGGCCGTCATGGGCCTGCGCCTGGGGCAGCGTGCCAATGGCGTCAGCCTGCTTCACGGCCACGTCTCGCGAGGCATGTTCGCCGGACTGTGGTCCGGCTTCGACAATGACGATGTCCCGATCACGTCGATCACCAACGGAGTGCACGCACCCACCTGGACCGCCCGCCAGATGATCGATCTCGCACGCGGCGCATCGATCGACGACGCAGAGGGCTGGGGTGTCATTGCCGATACGCCTGATGCAGAGCTGTGGGCGATCAAGCGAGCCCTACGCGAGGAGCTCGTGGCCATGACCCGGTGGCGCCTGCGGGAGTCGTGGGTCAACCGCGGCGCATCGGAGGCCGAGCTCGGCTGGACCGACACCGTCCTGGATCCGGATATCCTGACGATCGGTTTCGCACGCCGCGTCCCCTCGTACAAGCGACTCACGCTCATGCTGCGCGACCCCGACCGACTCCGCGCCCTGCTGACCGACCCGGAGCGCCCGGTGCAGCTGGTCGTGGCGGGCAAGGCGCATCCGGCGGACGATGGCGGCAAGCGGCTCATCCAGCAGCTAGTCCACTTCGCGGATGCCGAGGATGTGCGGCATCGCATCGTGTTCCTTCCCGACTACGACATCTCCATGGCCACCACCCTGTACCCCGGGTGCGATGTCTGGCTGAACAACCCCATCCGCCCCCTCGAGGCGAGCGGCACGTCGGGCATGAAGGCCGCCTTGAACGGCGCACTGAACCTGTCGATCCTCGATGGCTGGTGGGACGAGTGGTTCGACGGCGAGAACGGCTGGGCGATCCCTACGGCGGACGGTGTCGACGACACCGACCGCCGTGATGATCTGGAGGCCGATGCGCTGTACAGCCTCATCGAGAACTCGGTGGCCCCGGCCTTCTACACACGAGACGCCGATGACATTCCGCCCAGGTGGCTCGCCATGGTCAAGCACACCATCCGGACGCTGGGGCCCAAGGTGCTCGCGAGCCGCATGCTCCGGGAGTACGTGACCCGTCTCTATGCGCCGGCCGCGCTGGCATCCCGAGCCGCCGAGGCTGACGGCTTCGCCCTGGCCCGTGAGCTCGGGACCTGGAAGGCGGGGGTCCTCGCTGCGTGGGATTCGATCCGCATCGACCACGTCGAGGCGGACGGCATCGGCGATGCCGTCATGCAGGGGTCGGAGTTCACGATCCGGGCCTATGTCTCGCTGGGGACGCTGACACCCTCAGACGTCGAGGTGCAGGCCGTCTTCGGTCGAGTGGATGCCGACGATCGCATCAGCGAGCAGGAGCATGTGGGCATGGAGGCCGTGGAGCAGTACGACGGCAACCGCTGGATGTTCCGGCTGTCGATCGCCCTTGATCGCAATGGTCCCTTCGGCTACACCGTCAGGGTGCTGCCGTCGCACGCCGGTCTCGCCTCGCCTCTCGAGCTGGGGCTGCAGGTGACGCCACCCATGACCGAGGGCATGGCGGACGGCGTTCTTCGCTGACGATTCGACTCAGAGTGGTCAGAGGTGGCTAGCCCAGCGCGGTCAGGCGAGCGCGTGCAGGACCAGCATGCTGTGCCCTGACATCGTCACCGTCGATGCCGGGTCGAGCGTGTCGCCCGACTCGGTGGACTGTCCGGTGAAGGTGTCGACGATCAGGCGGTAGCCCGAGGCGAAGGGAGCCGAAGGCAGCACCACGTCGACCTCGTCGGCTCCAGCATGGACGACGATGAAGAAGGCCTGGTCGCGAATGTGCTGGCCCTGGCCGTCGACACCATGGCTCTCTCCGGCGAGGAACATGCCCAGAGTGCGTGCATCAGGATCGTGCCAGTGGCCGTCCGGCACCTCGCTGCCGGTGGCGTCGAACCACGCCAGGTCCTTGGGGCCACCCTTGTGAACGGGCTGGCCCTCCAAGAAGTACCGCTGCCGAAAGGCACTGTGCAGGCGCCGTAGCTCGAGGACGTCGCTCGCGAAGACCTTCAGGTCGGACTGCCAAGGCTCCCAGTTCCAGTCGTACCAGGAGATGTCGTTGTCCTGGCAGTACGCGTTGTTGTTGCCGCCCTGGGTGCGCCCGAACTCGTCGCCGCCCGCCAGCATGGGCACTCCGGTGGACAGCAGCAGGGTGCCCAGGAGGTTACGCAGCTGACGTTGGCGCAGTGCGAGCACCTCGGGGTCGTCGGTCTCCCCTTCGATCCCGCAGTTCCACGAGCGGTTGTTGTCGGTCCCGTCGCGGTTGTCCTCGAGGTTCGCCTCATTGTGCTTGGTGTTGTAGGAGACGAGATCGCGAAGGGTGAAGCCGTCGTGTGCCGTCACGAAGTTGATGGAGGCGAAGGGTCGACGGCCCTCCGAGCCGTAGAGATCTGCGGAGCCGGAGAGCCGCCAGCCGAGCTCACCGATACCGGTGTCACCGCGCCAGAAGTCCCGGATGCTGTCCCGGTACTTGTCGTTCCACTCCGTCCAGAGCGGTGGGAACTCGCCCACCTGATAGCCGCCGGGCCCGACGTCCCACGGCTCGGCGATGAGCTTGACGCGGCGCAGGACAGGATCCTGCTGGATCGTCGTCATGAAGTTGCCGAGCATGTTCACGTCGTGGAACGAGCGGGCCAGGGCTGACGCGAGATCGAATCGGAAGCCATCGACGTGCATCTCGAGCACCCAGTATCGAAGGGAGTCCATCACGAGCTGGAGCACATGGGGCTTGGAGACGTCGAGGGTGTTGCCACAACCCGTGTAGTCGGCGTAATAGCGACCGCCGTCGCGCAGGTGGTAGTAGTCGTCGTTGTCGATGCCTCGGAACGACAGCATCGGCCCGAGCTGGTTTCCCTCAGCCGTGTGGTTGTAGACGACGTCGAGGATGACCTCGAGCCCAGCAGCGTGAAGCGCCTTCACCATGCGCTTGAAGTCCGTGACCTGACCTCCGCGTGAGCCCAGCGACGAGTAGGCGGCGTGCGGGGCGAAGTAGCCGAGTGAGTTGTAGCCCCAGTAGTTCGTCAGGCCATCCTCGAGGAGGTGGGTCTCATCGACGAAGTGGTGCACAGGAAGCAGTTCGATGGCGGTCACGCCGAGCGTGGTCAGGTGCTCGATCACGTGGGGGTGGGCCAACCCGGCGTAGGTGCCACGCTCATGCTCCGGTACCGAGGCGTGCCGTCGGGTGATGCCCCGGACATGCGTCTCGTAGATGACGGTGTCGCCCCAGGCGGTTCCGGGTGATCGGTCGTCACCCCAGTCGAATGAGTCATCAACCACCACACTGCGCGGCACGAAGGGGGACGAATCGGTCATGCTCATGGTGAGGTCGTCACTGCCGACATGGCCGAAGACGGCCGGATCGAGTCGGAAGTCGCCGTCGATGGCGCGGGCGTAGGGGTCCAGCAGAAGCTTGTTGTGGTTCCAGCGGTGGCCCGCCAGCGGGTTCCACTCGCCTTCGACGCGGAATCCGTAGTGCGTGCCCACTGGCATGTCCGTCAGATGGGCGTGGAACACGTTGAAGACGCGCTCAGTCATCGGGATGCGGTCTTCGCGACCCTGCCCGTCGAACATGCAGAGGTCGACCGCAGTGGCCCCCTGGGCCCAGAGGGCCACGTTGGCTCCGCCGTGCTGGTCGGGAGTGACACCCAGGGGATCCCAGCCTGTGGATCCATGTCGGGTCATCCTTCAACGGTACAGGTGGCTGCGGAGGTCTCTGTCGTCGCTAGGCTCCTGCGACGCGTCCGATCGGACGCAGGTTGCGTATCCCAGTGAGATCAGGGGAGAGGAAGTCAGATGGCGGAGTTCGTGTCCTTGGACGTAGTCGACGGGGTCGCCACGATCGGGCTGCAGCGCCCTCCGATGAATGCCCTCAACCGCCAGATGCAGGGGGAGATCCGCGAGGCCGCCCGCGACGTCAGCACAAGATCCGATGTGGGTGCCGTGATCGTCTACGGCGGTCCCAAGGTCTTCGCGGCCGGAGCGGACATCAAGGAGATGAGCGACATGTCCTACCAGGACATGCTGCGCGTCTCGGACGACCTGCAGGACTCGTTCACTGCCGTCGCGCGGATTCCTCAGCCGACCATCGCCGCGGTCACCGGGTATGCCCTGGGTGGAGGGTGCGAACTCGCCCTGTGCTGCGATCTGCGGATCGCGGCGGACGACGCCAAGCTGGGTCAGCCGGAGATCCTGCTGGGCATCATCCCCGGGGCCGGTGGCACGCAGCGTCTGCCTCGCCTGATCGGCGTCTCGCGGGCCAAGGACCTCGTCCTGACCGGACGGCACGTGGGCGCCGACGAGGCTCTCGCCATGGGTCTGGTCAATCAGGTCGTTCCAGCGGACGACACGTATCAGCGGGCGATGGAGCTGGCACACAGGCTCGCGGCCGGGCCGACCCTGGCCCAGCGGGCGGCAAAGGAGTCGATCGACCGAGGCATGGACGTTGACCTTGCCTCGGGGCTGGACATCGAACGGGTCCGCTTCACGTCTCTCTTCGCGACGGATGATCAGAAGATCGGCATGCAGGCCTTCATGGAGAAGCGACCTGCGGATTTCACCGGCAACTGACGCCGCGGGCGCAGAGTCGGATGGGTCGCCTGTGAGCCCGGTGGCGCGAGCGCACGCGGTGTCGGGCAACTAGGCTCCTGCGTTGTGACGGCTCGGGCATATCTGGATCACGCGGCGACCACTCCGATGGTCGCGGCGGCTCGCGATGCCTGGCTGCTGGAGTCGGAGCGGATCGGCAATCCCTCCTCCCTGCACACGTCGGGGCGGCGTCGACGGCAGGTCGTCGAGGAGGCTCGCGAGTCCATTGCCGAGCATCTGGGTACCCGCCCGAGTGCGGTCGTCTTCACTTCGGGAGGCACCGAGGCCGACAACCTCGCCATCAAGGGCCTGTTCTGGGCGCGGCGTCAGTCCATGGGCGCCAGCGTCATCGCAGCGTCGGCGATCGAGCATCACGCGGTCCTGGATCCGCTCCTGTGGCTTGAGGCGGATCAGCAGGCTCACGTGGCGTGGCTCGCTGTCGACTCGGTGGGCCGAGTCGATCCGGAGCAGATCGCTGATGTGCTGGCAGGGCCGTCGGCCGTGGCGCTGTGCTCGGTGATGTGGGCGAACAACGAACTCGGCACGGTGCAGCCGGTGCAGCAGATCTCGGACCTGTGCCGGGCGGCCGGGGTCCCGTTTCACACGGACGCCGTTCAGGCGCTGGGACACCTGCCCATGAATCTCGGCGAGCTCAGAGCGACGGCGGTGACGATCAGCGGCCACAAGGTGGGAGGCCCGTTCGGTGTCGGAGCATTGATCCTCGATCCGGCGGCGAACCCCACTGCTGTCCTGCACGGCGGAGGGCAGGAGCGGGAAGTGCGCTCCGGAACGCTCGACGCCCCCTCGATCGCGGCCTTCGCGGCTGCCGTCGAGCATGCCGTCAGCGGTCAGAAGGAGCGCGCTGCTCGGCTGACAGTGCTGCGTGAGCGAATGCGGGAGGGCATCCTGGCGGGAGTTCCTGGCGCGGTCGTGAACGGTGATGCGGGTGTCGAGCCCTACGAACGGCTGCCCGGGAACCTGCATGTCTCCTTCCCGGGGTGCGAGGGCGACCTGCTGCTCATGCTCCTCGACGCAGCAGGGGTGGACTGCTCAACCGGATCGGCGTGCACGGCTGGAATTCCCGAGCCCAGCCACGTCCTCCTCGCCATGGGCGCGAATGAGGCTCAGGCACGGTCATCCCTTCGATTCAGCCTGGGTGAGGCCTCCTCGATGGAGGATGTCGACGCCGTTCTCACGGCGTTGCCCGGGGTCGTCGAACGTGCCTTGCGTGCTGGCACTGCGTCCGGATGGGCAACCTGAGATGCGCATCATCTCGGCGATGTCCGGGGGAGTCGACTCCTCCGTCTCGACGGCTCGACTCGTCGACACGGGCCACGACGTCGTTGGTGTTCACCTGGCCCTGTCCAAGGCCGCGACGATCGCCGGTGGAACGAAGGGCTGCTGCACGCTCGATGACGCCCGCGACGCGCGCCGGGTGGCCGACCGCCTCGGCATCCCGTTCTATGTCTGGGACCTCTCCGAGCGCTTCCGCGCCGATGTGATCGACGATTTCGTCGAGCAGTACCAGCTGGGGCGGACCCCGAATCCCTGCATCCGGTGCAATGAGCGCATCAAGTTCTCCGCGGTCCTCGAGCGCGCGATGGCGATGGACTTCGATGCTGTCGCGACCGGGCACTACGCCCGGATCGTGCAGGGTCCGAACGGCTCTGAGCTCCATCGTGCCGTGGACCCGGCCAAGGACCAGTCGTACGTTCTGGGCGTGCTCGGACGTGAGCAGGTGGAGCGGACGCTGCTCCCGCTCGGAGACTCGCGCAAGGACGAGGTTCGTGCCGAGGCAGCCGCAAGGGGTCTGCTGGTGGCCGCGAAGCCGGACAGCCACGACATCTGCTTCATCCCGGACGGGGACACTGCCGCCTTCGTGCGGGCACGGGTCGACTCGCGGGCCGGCGACATCGTCGAGGCATCCTCGGGTCGAGTGGTGGGTCACCACGAGGGTGCCCACGCATTCACGGTCGGTCAGCGTCGGGGGTTGAACCTGCGAACACCGGCGACGGACGGCGCTCCTCGTTACGTGGTCGACGTCGACATCGTCACGTCGACCGTGCGCGTCGGGCCGCCGGAGCTGCTGGATGTCGACTCCCTGGAAGGGACGCACCTGACGTGGACCGGGGAGCCGCTCGGCGACGTGCCTGTTCCGCTGGAGGTGCAGGTTCGCGCTCATGGCGAACCCGTTCCGGCGCACGTGCACGTCCACGGTGACACGTTGATGGCCGCCCTCGATCGACCAGTACGCGGACTGGCGGCGGGTCAGTCTGTCGTGGTCTATGACGGCACTCGCGTGGTCGGGTCGGCGACGATCGACACCACGCACCGTGTGGTGTCTCCATGACGATGCCGTGGCGACCTGCGGCCGCTACGGGTGTGGGATCGATGCCCGGCACCTCGGCGCGTGAGGCTGCGCGCATCGTCGCCGGGGAGCTGCCCGACCTGGTCCACGTCGTCGAACTGCCTGATCGAGGCCCCGGTTCGGACATGATCGGCCGAACCGGTGCGATGCTCACTCAGGTGGAGAGCCGTTTCGGCCTCGAGACCACGCCCGACGGCTGGCGCATCGCCGGTGCGGGGAGCCGGCAGATGCGCCTGGCGCACGCGTATCTCGGCGAGGATCTCGACGCCATGGAGGAGAGCACCGCGGAATACGCCGGGCCGGTCAAGGTTCAGATGGTGGGGCCGCTGACCTTCGCGGCCGCCGTGGAGCTCAGGTCAGGGGAGCGTGCTCTCAGGGATCCGGGGGCCATGCGTGACATCGCGGAGGCGTTGGCCCTCGCCGCTGGCGAGCAGGTGGGCGATATCCGACGCCGTGTGCCGCACGCCAGCTCGGTGCTGATCCAGTGGGACGAGCCGGGGCTTCCTGCAGTCCTCGAGGGACGCATCGGCACGGCAAGCGGACTGTCGAGCTATGCGCCGGTGGACCCGCAGCAGGCCGAGCGTCTGCTCGCCACTGTCCTAGCGGCCTCCGGGGATACCGTGTCGGGGGTGCACTGCTGCGCGGAGGCACCGCCCGTGGACCTTCTTCGTTCGGCAGGGGCGTCCTTCGTCAGCATCGACATCACCGCATTGGCTGATGCCAGCGATCAGGCCGTAGGACGACTCCTGGAGTCCGGCGGAGGGCTGCTGGCCGGATGTGTGCCGACGGTCGGCGCGCGTCGGCTCTCCGACACGGCGGCCAGTGCACCGGTGAGGGCTCTCCTGCATCGACTGGGACTCGAGGACGACCGTCATCTTGCTGGGGTGGCCATCTCGCCCACGTGCGGACTGGCGGGTGCCTCACCGGCCTGGGCCCGGGCAGCCCTCGAGGCATGCGCCGCTGTCGGGAGGGTTCTGCGCCAGGACGAGACAGGCGGTGCTGTCGATGGTCAGTGAGGCGGATCGATCCCGTTGGACCGACATCGTCGACCTCATCAACGAGGCGCGGTCGGCCTACTACCAGCGAGATGCCCCGCGAATGTCCGATGCGGAGTACGACGCCCTGTACGCGGAGCTGGTGGAGATCGAGCGCCGATTCCCCGAACTGGCAGGCGGTGAGTCCCCGACCCAGACCGTCGGCGGTGTCAGGTCGGAGATGTTCGAGCCCGTCGAGCATCTTCAGCGCATGTACTCGCTCGACAATGCGTTCGATTCCGACGAGCTCACCGCGTGGCTGGATCGGGTTCGTCAGGGACTTGGCGCCCTGCCCTCGCTCCTGTGCGAGCTGAAGATCGATGGGCTCGCCGTCGACGCGGTCTACCTCGACGGGCGCCTCACGAGCCTGGCCACGCGCGGCGATGGTCGGGTGGGTGAGGACGTCACCTACAACGCGCGGTTCATTCCCTCGATTCCCCAGGTCCTCGAGCCCTCTGCCGGTCCGGTGCCACCTCTGCTGGAGGTTCGGGGGGAGATCTTCTTCCCTGTCGCGGACTTCGAGCGCATCAACGATGAGCAGCAGGAGCTCGGCCTTCCCGCCTTTGCCAATCCGCGAAACACAGCGGCCGGCTCCCTCCGCCAGCGGATCGATCGACGGGAGCAGGATCTCGCCGACGTGAGAGCGGAGGGGCGCACGGGTGCCCGTGCCGATGGTCGCGTCGCCCGGCTGGAGGCGGAACTGGCCAGAGCCGTCGCTCGGCTCGAGGGTCTGCGACTCACCGTGCACGGCATCGGAGCGGTCACCGGCGTCGAGGTCACCACGCAGAGCGGCGCCTATGAGGTCATGGCCGGACTGGGCCTGCCGGTGAGCGAGCATGCCCGCGTGCATGAGACGGCCACCGGAGTCCTGGACTACATCGGCTACTACGGCGAGCATCGTCATGACATCGAGCACGAGATCGACGGTGTTGTCATCAAGGTCGACGATCTTGAGCTCCAGGATCAGCTGGGGGAGACCTCCCGTGCACCTCGATGGGCGATCGCCTACAAGTACCCGCCAGAGGTCGTGCGCACGCGGCTGCTGGACATCCAGGTCAACGTCGGGCGAACCGGGAGGGTGACGCCGTTCGCGGTCATGGAGCCCGTGCGCGTGGCCGGATCAACGGTGTCGATGGCGACGTTGCACAACGGCTTCGAGGTCGTCCGCAAGGGCGTCCTCATCGGGGACATGGTGTTCCTGCGCAAGGCGGGCGATGTCATTCCCGAGGTGCTGGGTCCGGTGCTCGAGGATCGCGACGGCAGTGAGCGGGCGTTCGTGATGCCGACGCACTGTCCGGACTGCGGCACCGAGCTGCGCCCGGAGAAGGAGGGCGACAAGGACCTTCGCTGCCCCAACAGTCGGACGTGCCCGGCCCAGGTTCGGGAGCGGGTCTTCCACGTGGCGAGTCGCAGTGCGCTCGATATCGAGGGTCTGGGCGCCAAGGCGGCGCAGGCGCTCCTGGACTGCGGGCTCATCGCGAACGAGGGCGACCTCTTCCTCCTGGGTCCGGATGATCTGCTCACCTGTGAGTTCTTCACGCGTGAACCGGGTCGAGATGAGGAGGGCCGGCAGCTCACGGAGAACGCCAGGACCATGCTGGCGAATCTCCGAGCGGCTGTGGACAGGCCCCTGTGGCGCGTCCTGGTCGCCCTGTCCATCCGGCACGTGGGCGCTCCGACGGCCACGGACCTGGCTCGGGCATTCCCCTCCATCGAGGTGCTCGGCAGTGCGTCGGTGGAGGAGCTGGCCGCGGTGGAGGGGGTGGGTCCCACGATCGCCGAGGCCGTCCACGAGTGGTTCGCCGACGCGGGTCACCGGGAAGTCGTGGACAAGTGGCGCAGCGGTGGCATGCGCATGCAGGACGAGGTGGTCGCCGTGGGCGAACAGCCGCTCGCCGGCCTGACGATCGTGATCACCGGGTCACTTGACGGCTATACGCGGGACTCCGCGGCGATGGCCGTGACCGAGCAGGGGGGCAAGGTGTCCGGGTCCGTCTCGAAGAGGACCAGTCTGGTGGTCGCCGGCGAGAACGCCGGATCCAAGTTGGACAAGGCGGAGTCCCTGGGGGTGCCCGTCGTCGGTGCGGATGGCTTCAGGGCGCTCCTGTCCGAGGGCTTGGACGCAGCTCTCGTCCACGCCCGGGCGGGGGAGTCACCGACCCCTAACTAGGATTCGGTCATGACGTCCATCACCCGTGAGGAGGTCGAGCACCTCGCTCGGCTGGCCCGCCTGCAGCTCAGTGAAGACGAAGTGGCCCACTATGCGGATCAGCTGGACGTGATCCTTCAATCCGTTGCGCGTGTGTCCGAGGTTGCGGGTGAGGACATCCCGCCGACCTCGCACCCGATCCCGGTGGTCAACGTCTTCCGGGACGATGTCGCTCGACCAGGCCTCGATCGCGACGCGGTTCAGGCAGGAGCGCCAGCCTGGCAGGACGATCGATTCCGGGTTCCCCGCATTCTGGACGAGGAGTAGGCGTGTCGCAGATGGATGGCGATCTGGTTCGTCAGGACGCAGTGACCCTGGCAGCGGCCATGGCTGCCGGTGAGGTCTCCAGCGAAGAGGTGACCCGAGCCCACCTTGATCGGATCGCGGCTGTCGACGAGCGCGTCCATGCGTTCCTGCACGTCCTGACGGATGAGGCACTGGAATCTGCTCGCGCGGTGGACCGGAAGCGTGCCTCGGGAGCGCCGATGGGGCCGCTTGCGGGTGTTCCGCTGGCGCTGAAGGACGTGCTCACGATGACGGGGGTGCCGACCACATGCGGCTCGCGGGTCCTCGAAGGATGGCGTCCGCCCTATGACTCCACCGTCGTCGAGCGGCTGCGCGGCAGCGACATCGTCATCCTGGGCAAGACGAACATGGACGAGTTCGCGATGGGATCGTCGACTGAGCATTCGGCCTATGGGCCGACGCGCAACCCTTGGGACCTGGAGCGCATTCCGGGCGGTTCGGGCGGCGGTTCGTCCGCTGCACTGGCCGCGTTCGAGGCACCGCTCGCGATCGGAACGGACACCGGCGGATCCATCCGCCAGCCCGCTGCTGTCACCGGGACGGTCGGCGTCAAGCCCACCTATGGTGGGGTGTCGCGCTACGGGCTCGTGGCGCTGGCCTCCTCGCTGGACCAGCCCGGGCCGTGCGCGCGCACCGTCCTCGATGCCGCGCTGCTGCATGAGGTGATCGCCGGACACGATCCGCGCGACACCACCTCGATCCAGGCGCCGGTTCCCGATGTGGTGGCAGCCGCGCGTCAGGCAGACGTTCGGGGCATGCGCATCGGCCTGGTCAAGGAGCTCGGGGGCGACGGCTACCAGTCAGGCGTGTCGCAGCGGTTCGCCGAGTCCGTCGAGATTCTCACGGGCCTCGGGGCCGAGGTCGTCGAGGTCTCCTGCCCGAACTTCGAGTACGCCCTCGCCGCGTACTACCTGATCCTGCCGTCGGAGGCATCCAGCAATCTCGCGCGTTTCGACGGCATGCGCTTCGGACTTCGGGAGGGAGACGATGGCTCGCGGTCGGTCGAGGAGGTAATGGCCCTCACCCGCGAGGCAGGCTTCGGCCCAGAGGTGAAGCGTCGGATCATGCTCGGCACCTACGCCCTGTCGAGCGGCTACTACGACGCCTACTACGGCTCCGCACAGAAGGTCCGCACGCTCATCACCCGTGACTTCGCGGCGGCCTTCGAGCAGGTGGATGTCCTCATCTCCCCGACAGCCCCGACGACGGCCTTCCGGATAGGCGAGAAGGTGGACGACCCCATCTCCATGTATCTCAATGACATAGCCACGATCCCCGTCAACCTGGCTGGCAATGCGGCCATGTCCCTGCCTGCCGGCCTTGCGCCCGAGGACGGACTTCCCGTGGGACTGCAGATCATGGCTCCGCCCATGAAGGACGACCGTCTCTACCTCGTCGGTGGCGCCTTGGAGGCCGCTCTCGCCGACAGATGGGGGCACCTGCTCATCGAGGAGGCACCGCAGCTGTGACCACGAACCATGACACCGTGCCGTTCGACGAGGCCATCGCACTCTTCGATCCCGTTCTCGGGCTCGAGACCCACGTGGAGCTCGGAACCCAGTCCAAGATGTTCTGCTCGTGCCCCACGGCATTCGGCGCCGACGCGAACACCCAGGTGTGCCCGGTGTGCCTGGGCCTGCCGGGATCGATGCCGGTCGTCAACCGGATCGCGGTCGAGTCGACCATCCGAATGGGACTGGCCCTCAACTGCAGCATCGCCGAGTGGTGCCGGTTCGCCCGGAAGAACTACTTCTACCCCGACATGCCCAAGGACTACCAGATCAGCCAGTACGACGAGCCCCTGTGCTTCGACGGGTACCTGGATGTGACCGTCGAGACGGATGAGGGTCCCCGTGAGTTCCGGGTCGAGATCGAGCGCGTCCACATGGAGGAGGACACCGGCAAGCTCACCCACGCCGGCGGTGCCACCGGGCGAATTCATGGAGCTGACTACTCGCTGGTCGACTACAACCGAGCCGGGATCCCGCTGATCGAGATCGTCACCAAGCCGGTTCCCGGCACTGGCGCACTCGCACCGCTGGTGGCACGTGCCTATGTCACCCAGCTGCGGGACCTGATGCGGGCCCTCGGGGTCTCCGACGTGCGCATGGAGGAGGGATCCCTCCGGTGCGACGTCAACGTGTCGCTGGCACCGACAGGGGAGCCGTGGGGCACCCGAAGCGAGACCAAGAACGTGAACTCCCTTCGCTCTGTCGAGCGTGCCGTGCACTCGGAGATCGAGCGTCAGGCGGCAGTGCTGTCGTCCGGGGGTCGAGTCATCCAGGAGACACGGCATTTCCACGAGGACACTGGCCGCTCGACGTCGGGCCGCTCGAAGGAGCAGGCCGAGGACTACCGGTATTTCCCCGAGCCCGACCTTGTTCCCGTCGCCCCCTCTCGCGAATGGGTCGAGGAGCTCCGGGGCACCCTGCCCGAGCCACCCTCGGTGCAGCGTGCCCGGCTTCGTCAGGAGTGGGGCATCAGCGACCACGATTTCCAGACGATCGTCAATGCGGGTGCGCTGGGTCTCGTCGAGGAGACGATCGCGGTGGGCGTCGATCAGGCGGCAGCCCGCAAGTGG
>Ga0233450_10002417_pt1 | contig 18374 bp, 14 predicted proteins | sample 011ome_30_FD_189956 | JGI IMG/M metagenome (GOLD analysis project Ga0233450, IMG submission 189956) | Coastal salt marsh microbial communities from the Groves Creek Marsh, Skidaway Island, Georgia - 011501CT (spades assembly) | ecosystem: Environmental > Aquatic > Marine > Intertidal zone >... | reverse complement strand
AGTCACCGGTTGAGCTAGATCCAGTAGCTCCTTCTCCCTCCCTCGCCGCTGCGGTAGGGGTGGGCTCTTGGGTTCCTGAAAACGTGCTCAGCGGCTGTCCGGTGGCCAAAAATTCCTCGAGAGTTGCCAGTCGTCGCTGCATGTCTTGTGCCGCCTCGCGACTTATTTTCGCCTGTGCAGGAAGCATCTTGAAGCTAATACTTTGCGGCGCTTTAGGAGGTGGCGTCATCACAAAAGTGGCGGGCATGTAATTGCCGGCGGTCGCGCGCCAAAAGTTGACGCCAATCTTGAGGGGATCTCCATAGCGAAGCTGTATAAAGCCTTGAAGCGGAACCGGCAGGAGGGTGTCGCCCGAATCATCAAGCACAATAGGTAACGAAGAACCGGGAGCATGCAACCAACTCGCGGCCAACTCGAGGCGGTCGCCGGTCTCTCGTTGAGCCGCCGCGATGCCGTTGGCGAGGGAGAGTAAAGGACCTTTCACAAACGGCGTGGGGAGCATCGGCTCGGGCACCGGTTCGGGCTCCTCGAGCTCTCTCAGTAGCGATTCATCGGTCATCAAAGGCAAGCCCACCATGTTCTCTGCCGCCTCATCCGCAGCGCTAAATCCATAGCCCTCGTCCAGCAGGCTGTCGAGGGGAGGGGGCTGGGCCGCTTGCTCCTCAGGATTGTCGATAAAATCCAACGGTTTTTGAGACATGGTGCTGGGGCTTTCGTCCTGATCAGGCGCCTGTTGATCGCTGTCCTCTTCAATGGCATCGGCGATGATGGCTTGCGCTGCAGCGGCTTTTGCGGCCTCCTTGGCCAGCCGCGTTTGCTCTTCGATAAGGGCCAGGGAGAGCACCCGGGTGGCATCCTCAAGCGCGACTTCGATCTCGCCGCTCGGGAAGGCGGTGATAAGCGCCGAAGGAAATTCTTGCTCAAGTGCCGACCGGCGCACCGGATCCAATAGCCGTCGATACCGTGAGGGATAGGTAACCGTCGGGTAACTCGGCCACTGTTCGCCGTTTAATACCTCCTCACGCGCATCAACCAGCACGGCGAGCTCAATCCTATGCCAACCGGCCGGGGCTTCGGGATCGAGGTCCTCGGGAATCGGCGCAGAGGGCGCTGTTTCCTCCTCGGAAGCGGACGCTTCTTGCCGCTGTGCCGAAGCTTCATGCTGCAGTAGGGTAAGCCAGCTGAGGCAAACAATGAGCGTTAGCGTAATAGTAGGCCGGCTCATTGCTCGACCCCCTGCTGAGTGCCCCTCGAGAGGGCGTCGAATAACTGGCGCACGAATAGTTTTCTATCCTCTAGGGAAGGCATGTCATGTGAGATCTTAAGTCGGCTTGAGCCAGAGAGCCCGTAGGTATTGGGGCTGCCCTGGATCAGTTTCACCAAAGTCAGAGGATTGATGGGTGTTTTGTTGCTGAATTCCACATGTCCCCCGTTGGCATTAAGATCTATTTCGGCGATTCCAAGGTGCTGAGCCTCCACGCGGATTTCGGCTTGCGCGAACAGATTTTTGATACTGTCAACCAAGAGCCCAAAGCGGTCAATCATCTCGACTTGGATTTCTCGCAGTCCCTCGCCGTTATTGGCGGCAGCGATTCGTTTATATACCACCAGCCGCGTCGCGATATCCGGGAGATAATCATCCGGGATTAAGGCTGGCACGTGCAGTTTAACTTCGGTGCCGGAATCGAGCGGCGCATCGAGGTCGGGGATCTCGCCCCGACGCAGGGCGCTCACAGCGCTGTGCAGCATTTCGAGGTATAACCCAAAGCCAACACTGTGGATTTGACCTGACTGTTCGTCCCCCAGCAATTCACCCGCGCCACGTATCTCCAGGTCGTGAGTCGCTAACTGATAGCCCGCGCCCAGTTCTCCCGCCGCCTCAATCGCCTCCAGTCGTTTTTGAGCGTCTGATGTTAATGCTGTTTGGGGCGGGCTCAATAGGTAGGCGTAAGCTTGGTGGTGAGATCGCCCGACCCGCCCTCGCAGCTGATGGAGTTGCGCCAGTCCGAATTTATCAGCACGTTCAATCAAGATGGTATTCGCGTTGGGAACGTCGATGCCGGTTTCAATGATGGTGCTGCAGACCAGAATGTGGTGTCGCTGGTGGTAGAAATCAGACATCACCCGTTCAAGTTCTGTCTCTCGCAGTTGACCATGGGCTACGCCGATCGAAAGATCGGGCAATAATTCTCTCAACTTGCGAGCGGTCTCCTCGATTGATTTAACCTCGTTATGCAGGTAGTAAACCTGGCCGCCGCGGAGAGTTTCCCGAAGTACCGCCTCTTTTACGAGCGCGATCGAATGCTCGCGAATAAAGGTTTTTATTGACAGACGCCTCGCCGGGGGGGTGGCGATAATCGACAGATCTCGGAGTCCTCCCAGGGCCATGTTGAGGGTCCGCGGTATAGGGGTCGCTGTCATTGCGAGGATGTCAACTTCCGCCCTCAGCGCTTTGATAGCGTCTTTTTGTTTTACGCCAAATCGATGCTCTTCATCGATAATCAGTAGGCCTAGATCTTCGAAGCGAAAGTCACTTTGGAGTAATTTGTGTGTGCCCACGAGGATGTCTACCTTTCCAGATGCCACACGCGCCTGAACGTCGCTGATATCTTTGGCGCTTTTGAAGCGGGAAACCACTTCGATCCTCACGGGCCACTCAGCAAATCGATCCCGAAAAGAGCTGAAATGTTGTTGCGCCAGCAATGTCGTCGGCACCAATAGGGCCACCTGCTTTTTGTTTTGGACGGCGATGAACGCGGCGCGCATGGCGACTTCGGTTTTGCCAAAGCCCACGTCACCACAAATGAGCCGATCCATCACCCGATCCGCACACATATCGCTTTTCACCGCTTGGATAGCCGCCGCTTGATCAGGGGTTTCCTCAAAGGGGAATTCCTCCGAGAAGGTCTCCCAAAGCGCGCTGTCGAGGGAGCACGAAAAGCCTGCCCGGGCCTCTCGGCGCGCATAGACATCCAGTAGCTGTGCGGCGACATCATGGGCTTTCTCACGTGCTTTTCTTCGGGCTTTGGACCATTGCTCGCTTCCCAGACGATGAAGCGGCGCCGTGTCTTGATCGGCACCGGTGTAACGGGCGATTAAATGCAGTGAGCTCACCGGCACATAGAGTTTGTCGTCACCGGCGTACTCGAGCACCAGAAACTCTGCCGCATCGCCGTCAATGGTCAAAGATTGCAAGCCGAGATAGCGGCCCACGCCGTGCTGCAGGTGAACCACCGGCACCCCGGGCCGCAGTTCCGTCAGGTCCTTAACAATCGCGTCGGCATGTGTTTCTTCGGTTGTCTTGCGTCGGCGCCGCTGCGCGACGCGCTGCCCGAAGAGCTGATTTTCAGTCACGACGGCGGGCTGGTCTTGCCCGAGGTAAAGGGGTCGGTCAACTGGGGCTATCGAGATAGCAAAGGCCGGCATGCGACTAGCAAATTCCTGCCAGTCAGCCACGGGTTCAGGACTGAGCGCGTGCTCTTGCAAACTTTCTAGCAGGATTTCCCGGCGACCCGTCGATTCTGCGAGTAACAGCACTGGACCTGCATGGGCGTCTAGGAACCGCGATAGGCGGTCGATGGCCGTGCCGTCGGGCGCGAATTGATCGAGGTGCGGCGCAGGTTGCCACCCGGTGGCCACGTGCGCAGGCGCATCGCTTTGGATTTTAAGTTCGAGGACGGAATACCGCCCAAACAGCTCATAGAGTTCCTCTACCGGTAGATATCCGGTCTGGGGGGTGGGGAGTGGCCGTCTCGGGTCAATCCCATACTCCTCATAGCGATTGTTAATTTCTTGCCAGAATCGCTGGGCCGCAGGGTAATGATCGCCAACCATCGCAATTGCTGTCTTGGCCGGAAGATAGTCAAACAGAGTGCCGCAGGCGTCAAAAAACAGCGGTAAGTAGGTTTCGGCGCCGGGAGATACTCTTCCGGCGCTGATTTCGGCGAAAGCCGGGCAGTTATCGGGATCGCCGTCAAAACGGCGGTACCAATTCAGCTTAAAGCGCTCGATAGCCGCTGAATCCATCGGGAATTCGCGGGCAGGCAGCAAACGAATACGATCCACTTTGGCTATGGTTCGCTGCGTCTCGGGGTCAAAGGTGCGAAGCGTCTCGATGTCGCTGTCAAAGAGATCGATCCTATAGGGCAGTGAGCTGCCCATGGGAAATACGTCAAGCAAAGCGCCTCGAACCGCATACTCACCATGCTCATAAACCGTCTCGACCGCGCGATAGCCATTAAGCGTTAGGTTTTTCACAAAGGTATCGACGACTAGCGACTGGCCCAGCGTGAGATCAAAGCTGCTGCCCTCGATGTAGTAGGTAGGTGGGGTGCGCTGCATAAGGGTGGAAATTGGTGCGATTAACACCCCCGACGCTGTTTTTGGTAATTGATGGAATGTCGCTAGGCGTTCCGAGACGATATCTTGGTGGGGTGAAAAATTATCGTAGGGCAGTGTCTCCCAGTCAGGGAGAGTCAATATCGGTGTCGAATCTTCGAGAAAAAAAGCAAGCTCACGCTCAAATTCGGCCGCAGCACCAGTGCTGGGGGTGATCACGACGATCAAGCGCTCATGTGACGCCATGTTTGCGACGATCATGGCGGCGCTCGCATCCGGACAGGGGCCGACAGCCGTCCGGCTACCTGGCTTGTCAGGCCACGGTGTTGATTGAAGAAGATCGACGATCATGGGCGGGGAAGAGCACCGAAAAGAGGCCTCTAGTGTAGGGGTGTCGGACCGGTGCCACCAGTCAAAGCCCTGAAAACCACCAGCATTACCGAATTACTTGCCCTCCTACCGACGTAACTAGGATAATGCCGCCCGTCTAGAGAATGACCAAGGAGCCAGAGGTGTCACAGCAGCGCAAGCGGGAACGGCCAGCAGACTATTTTGCCGATTGGAAGGAGCGAGAGGCGCTGGCGGAGGCGATGATTCCGCAGGTGGGCGCGATGGCCCGGGCCCGCAACGTCAAGTGCTACATTTATGGCCATTCATTGGTGAATCAGTCGGTCCTCGACATCATGAAATCCCACCGTTATGTCCGGCAAATGGAACATAACGAACTGTCGGAATTTGAGACCGCCCCCGTTCTTGAGATCATGAAGGATCTGCCTCTGGGCCCCAGTCATATTGATGTCGGGCGTATGGCGGTTCAGTACTTTGACAAGGCGCAGGGCGAGGGACTGTCTCTTGAAGAATATGTCACCCAAGAGCTGGACTACCTCATTGATTCGGCTCATAGGCCCGTTGATCAACCCGTAGATGTCGTGCTCTACGGCTTTGGTCGCATTGGTCGATTGATGGCTCGTATTTTGATCGCCAAGACCGATGGTGGCGACAGTCTGAGGCTTCGCGCCGTGGTGGTCCGCAAAGGTGGAGCCGAAAACGATCTGGTCAAGCGGGCAAGTTTGTTGCGTCGTGATTCGGTTCACGGTGCTTTCAAGGGCACGATCCGAGTCGATGAAGAGCGTCAAAGTTTTGTGGCGAACGGCAATGAGGTCCGCATGATCTACGCCAGCAGTCCCGAAGAGGTCGACTACACAGCCTATGGCATCAATAACTGCATTGTTGTGGATAACACCGGGATTTGGCGAGATCGTGAGGGTTTGTCAAAGCACTTGAGTAGCAAGGGCGTCAGCAAGGTGATTCTTACAGCGCCGGGTAAGGGCGATGTAAAAAATATTGTGGCGGGCATCAATCACCATGAAATAGAGGAATCTGACGCGCTGATTTCTGCGGCTTCGTGTACCACAAATGCCATTGTCCCCCCGCTGAAGGCGTTAGATGACGAGTACGGTATTGTCTCGGGTCATGTTGAGACGGTTCACGCCTATACCAACGATCAGAATCTGATCGATAATTATCATAAGGCCGATCGACGCGGTCGTTCCGCCCCCCTCAATATGGTGCTTACCGAGACTGGCGCCGCCAAAGCGGTCGCGAAAGTCCTGCCCGCGATGGAGGGCAAATTGACCGGTAATGCCATTCGGGTCCCCACGCCCAATGTTTCGATGGCTATTTTGAATTTAACCCTGGCAAAAGCGACCACGGTCGAGGCACTCAACGAGTTTATGCGTAACACCGCCCTGCACTCAGCGATGCGCAAGCAAATTGATTTTTCGGCATCACCCGAGGTCGTTTCTTCGGATTTTGTGGGGTCCAGAGCAGCCTGTATTTTTGACGCTCAGGCGACCATCGTGAACGGCACCCAGGCGGTTTGCTATCTTTGGTATGACAATGAGTTTGGTTACAGCTGCCAGGTCTATCGGATATTGGAAAAAATGGCGGGTATTCGCTATCTAACTTACCCGCAGGAGTTAACGGCGCCGCTTTAAGCGGTATGTCGAGGTGGTGTTTGTCTGCCGCCTTGGCTAAAATGCTGGCGACCGTGAAACGGGGCAGGGTTCCCGCTGATGGCCAGCGGTTACAAGCCAGAAAGGCAAGGTTAGATGCGCAAAGCAGACGCACCGCCCGGGGTGTCGGGGGACGACAGGCGGTAGCGGCAAGGTGGTCATTTTCAAGCACTCCCCACAGCGGCGTTGGATGCAACTCCACGCTTAAATGGTTATTGCGGACAACAATATGATTAAAATTCGTCGAGGCATGAATATCCCGCTTTCGGGACAGCCCACCGGTGAAGTGGTAGCAGCCGGATGCCGGCACGTGGCACTTGTCGGGCCAGACTATGTCGGTATGAAACCCACCATGACAGTGGCGGTGGGTGATTCGGTGCAGAAGGGGCAGGAAATCTTCGCGGACAAAAAGATAGCGGGGGTCATCTATACCGCGCCCGCATCCGGTCGTGTCGCGGCGATCAACCGAGGTGCCCGTCGCGTTTTCCAATCCTTGGTGATTGAAGTCGATGACGCAGCTGAGCCCAAGCACTTTCAACGTTACACCCCCGAGGAAGCTAGGCAGCTTAGCGCGGACACGGTTAAGTCGGTTCTCACAGACAGCGGGCAGTGGACCGCAATTCGAGTCCGACCCTACAGCAAGGTCGCGGATCCAGCGACAACCCCAGCGGGCTTGTTTATCACCGCGATCGACACTCAGCCTCTTGCCCTCGATCCTGCAGCGGTGATCGCAGAAAACCCAGAGGCCTTCATGCTGGGGCAAGACATTCTCGCGCAGCTCGTTGATTGCCCTGTCTACCTCTGCTGCGAAGCAGGCACAGAAATCCCTCGCGGAGAGCATTCGCGAATCGAGCGGGCCGATTTCTCTGGTCCGCATCCTGCGGGATTGGTGGGAACCCATATTCATTATTTGCTTGGGGCGTCGCTGTCGACTTTGGCGTGGCACGTTGGTTACCAAGACGTCATAGCGATTGGCCGCCTGTTCATGGACGGCGAGCTGTACACCGACAGGATTATTTCTCTCGCTGGCCCACAAGTAAGCTCACCGAGGTCGGTCAGAACCAGAGTCGGTGCTGACCTTCAAGAGCTCACTGCAGGTCAGTTGGCAGATGGCGAGACCCGCGTGATTTCTGGCTCGGTTTTGGGCGGTCGAGGCGTTCAGTCCGACACTGCTTATTTGGGTCGTTATCACAATCAGGTAACAGCAATTGCTGAGGGTAGGGATCGTGCCTTCATGGGATGGCTCTCTCCGGGAAAAGAAAAGCATTCAGTCATGGGCATTTATCTTTCGAGTTGGTTTGGGATGAAGCCCACGGCCATGACAACGACTACCAACGGGTCTGAACGCGCGATGGTGCCAGTCGGTAATTACGAGCGTGTTGTTCCTCTTGATGTTCTCCCCACGCAGCTGCTGAGAGCCTTGTTGGTGGGAGATACCGAAACAGCTCAGGCACTAGGCTGTTTGGAACTCGACGAAGAAGACTTGGCGCTCTGCACCTACGTCTGTCCAGGCAAATATGAGTACGGACCCATTCTCAGGGATAACCTTACACGCATCGAGAAGGAGGGCTGATCGATGGGCTTGCGTAGCACACTGGATAAACTCGAGCCGCAGTTCAAACCTGGCGGACGCTACGAGAACTGGTATGCCCTCTATGAGGCGGTCGATACCATCTTTTATTCGCCGAGTCACGTCACGCGCTCGTCAGCTCATGTTCGTGACGGAGTGGACCTGAAGCGCATCATGATTACGGTTTGGTTGGCGACCTTCCCCGCGATGTTTTATGGCATGTGGAACCTCGGATTTCAGGCCAACGGCGCTATGGAGACGCTGGGCGTAGCGGGTATTGAGGGTTGGCGCGGTGGCGTGATGTCAGCGCTCGCAGGTTACGATGCGGGCAGCCTGTGGAGCTGTTTTCTGTACGGGGCACTGCATTTTCTGCCGCTTTATTTAGTGACCTTTGTGGTGGGTGCTTTTTGGGAAGTGCTGTTTGCCATGAAACGTGGCCACGAGGTTAACGAGGGTTTCTTTGTTACGTCGATTTTGTTTGCGCTGACGCTACCTCCTGATTTGCCGCTGTGGCAGGCGGCGCTTGGCATCAGTTTTGGGGTCGTTATTGGCAAAGAAGTCTTTGGCGGCACCGGCAAAAACTTCCTAAACCCTGCATTAACAGGCAGGGCGTTTCTGTATTTTGCCTACCCGGCTCAGTTATCCGGAGACGCCGTCTGGACTGCGGTGGATGGCTACAGCGGCGCAACACCTCTGGGGATCGTGGCGCAAGACGGTATGACGGGTGTTATGGAGAGCTTCACGTGGATGGACGCGTTTATAGGCTCAATCCCCGGATCAATTGGCGAGACTTCAACCCTTATGGTGATGCTGGGTGGCGCTGTTCTGCTACTGACCCGGATTGCCTCTTGGCGTGTTGTTGCCGGCTGTTTTGCGGGCATGATCGCGTTCTCGACGTTACTGAATACGATTGGCTCGGACAGCAACCCCGCTTTTGCCATGCCGTGGTACTGGCACATGGTCGTGGGCAGTTTTGCTTTTGGTGCTTTCTTTATGGCCACTGATCCGGTATCGGCTGCCATGACCAATGGCGGTCGCTGGGCGTACGGAATTCTGATTGGGGTTATGTGTGTGCTGATTCGCGTGGTCAATCCTGCTTTCCCCGAAGGCATGATGCTTGCCATTCTCTTTGCCAATCTGTTCGCGCCGTTGTTTGACCACTTTGTGGTGCAAGCGAATATTAAGAGGAGGCTTGCTCGTGTCCAGTAATAAAGAGGGGTTGTCGCGTGTCCTGACGGTCGCCTTCGCGCTGTGCATTGTTTGCTCTGTGGTGGTGTCGACGGCGGCAGTGCTGCTCAAGCCGGCACAGGCCGTAAATAAGACCCGGGATCTTAAGCGCAATATTTTGATGGCGGCGGGTCTCTATGATCCGGCACTGACCGTCGAGGAGCAGTTTGAGCGGGTTACAACGCGGGTTGTGGACATAGAGTCTGGCACCTACGTCAGTAATGTCGATCCGAACGGATTTGACCCCCGCGCGGCGGCAAAGGATCCAGCCCGCTCTCGCGCCCTCGACCCAGAGGAAGATGTGGCCAAGATATTACGTCGGTCGGACCATGCGCTGGTGTATTTGGTGAACGATGAAGCAGGGGATCTAGACAAGGTCATCCTGCCGATTCACGGTTATGGTCTTTGGTCTACCTTGTATGGCTTCGTCGCGCTGGAATCGGATGCCAACACCATAGCCGGACTGGGCTTTTATGAGCATGGCGAGACGCCGGGCCTTGGCGGTGAAGTCGATAATCCCCGTTGGAAGGCGCTGTGGGAAGGCAAGCGGGCATACCGGGATGGCCAGGTAGCGATTAACGTCGCTAAAGGGGCAGTTAATCCGCAATCTTCTGGGGCAAATTGGCAGGTCGATGGCTTGTCGGGCGCAACGCTTACAAGTCGCGGCGTTTCCAATCTGGTCCAATTTTGGCTCGGTGCAGAGGGCTTCCAGCCCTACCTAACTAATTTGCGCGGAGGTGATGCCTAATGGACATCCGTGAAACCTTATTCAAACCGGTCTTTCGCGATAACCCGATTGCACTCCAGATTCTGGGCATATGTTCCGCATTGGCGGTAACTTCCTCGATGCAGGTCAGTCTGGTGATGGCGATTGCCTTAACACTTGTCACTGCCTTTTCGAGCTTTTTTATCTCGACCATTCGCAACTACATCCCGTCGAGTATCCGCATCATTGTGCAGATGACCATTATTGCTTCTCTGGTCATCGTGGTAGATCAAATCCTGAAGGCAGTCGCTTACGAGATTTCCAAACAGCTGTCGGTGTTTGTTGGTTTGATCATTACGAACTGTATTGTTATGGGGCGAGCAGAGGCGTACGCCATGAAGAATCCCCCAGTGCCTAGCTTCCTCGACGGGTTGGGCAATGGTCTGGGCTATTCCTTTGTACTCATGGTGATCGCTTTCATTCGCGAGCTCTTTGGGTCGGGAAAGTTGTTCGGGGTTGAGGTGTTGCCGTTGGTCACAGAGGGTGGTTGGTACATGCCAAACGGCCTGCTGCTGCTTCCGCCCAGTGCCTTTTTCTTGATTGGCTTGTTGATTTGGGCGATTCGAAGCTGGCAGAAGGATCAGGTGGAACAGCCTGAATTCAGGATTTCCCAGCATACAGCGGTGGAGGAAAGCGCGTAATGGAACACTATCTGGGCTTGTTCGTTCGTTCGATCTTCATCGAAAACATGGCGCTGTCGTTCTTTCTGGGGATGTGCACTTTTTTGGCGGTATCCAAAAAAATCCAGGCGGCCATCGGATTGGGTATAGCCGTGGTGGTGGTCCTCACTATCACGGTGCCGGTCAACAATTTGATTTATCAGTATTTGCTCTCGGACGGCGCCCTGACTTGGGCCGGACTCCCCGATGTGGATCTGAGCTTTTTGGGGCTTCTCAGCTATATCGGCGTGATTGCGGCGCTGGTACAGATACTGGAAATGTTCCTCGATAAATATGTGCCGGCCCTGTACGCGGCGTTGGGTGTATTTCTGCCGTTGATCACGGTGAACTGTGCCATCCTCGGCGCCTCCTTGTTTATGGTCGAGCGCAGCTATAACTTTGCCGAAAGCGTGGTGTTTGGTGCGGGCGCAGGCATCGGCTGGGCCTTGGCTATTGTGGCGCTGGCAGGCATTCGGGAGAAGCTAAAGTACAGCGATGTGCCGGATGGGTTGCAGGGCTTGGGCATAACCTTTATCACTGTAGGTCTGATGTCGCTGGGCTTTATGTCGTTTGGCGGCATTGATATCTGAGAGAGCAGAACGAACCGGGGATTCTGAGTTATATGGATATGACAATCATATATGGCGTCGGCATGTTCACAGCGATCGTGGTCGCTTTGGTGATGGTGATTCTCTTTGCGCGAACGCGTCTCGTGAGTAGCGGCAACATCGCGATTGAAATCAATGGCGAGAGGACCATAGAGGTACCCGCCGGTGGCAAGTTACTGCAGACTCTGGCGGATGCTAATTTGTTTTTGGCCAGTGCCTGTGGCGGCGGTGGTACCTGCGCACAGTGTAAATGTGTGGTCACCGACGGGGGTGGCGCTATGCTTCCCACCGAAGAGTCCCACTTCACCCGTCGTGAAGCTAATCAGGGATGGCGTCTTTCTTGCCAGACCCCTGTAAAGCAAGACATGAAGATCCAGATTCCGGAAGAGGTGTTTGGCGTTAAGCAGTGGGAATGTACCGTGGAGTCGAACGATAATGTCGCGACCTTCATTAAGGAACTCGTTCTTCGCTTACCCGAAGGCGAAAGTGTTGATTTCAGGGCAGGCGGGTACGTGCAGCTGGAGTGCCCACCTCACCAAGTGAAATTTGGTGATTTTGATATCGGCGAGGAATATCGCGGGGACTGGGAGCGCTTCGGCTTTTTCAACTTGTCCTCGGGATGTCCAGAAACCACTATCCGCGCTTATTCGATGGCCAACTATCCCGAAGAGAAGGGCGTCGTCAAATTCAACATCCGAATCGCCACCCCCCCGCCCGGAAGCGAGGGAATCCCGCCCGGCATCATGTCCAGCTGGGTATTTGGGCTTAAGCCAGGAGACAAAGTTACCGTATATGGGCCCTTTGGCGAGTTCTTTGCCAAGGATACGCAAGCAGAAATGGTATTCATTGGTGGCGGTGCCGGCATGGCACCCATGCGGTCGCACTTGTTTGACCAGCTCAAGCGCCTAAACTCCAAGCGAAAGATCACCTTTTGGTATGGCGCTCGATCCCTGCGCGAGATGTTTTACGTTGAAGACTATGACGGTCTAGACGCCGAAAACGACAACTTCTCTTGGCACGTGGCGCTCTCAGACCCGCAGCCTGAGGACAATTGGGATGGGTTGACCGGATTTATCCATAACGTGTTGTACGAGCAATACCTCAAAGATCACCCTGCACCCGAGGATTGCGAGTACTACATGTGTGGTCCTCCCATGATGAATGCGGCGGTGATCAAGATGTTGCTCGATCTCGGTGTCGAACGAGAGAACATTCTGCTCGATGATTTCGGGGGCTAAAACACTGTTTGGGCAGCGATCACGACCAGCCATTGTGCTGGTCGTTTTGCTTTTGGCCCTGACAGGCTGTGACAGTCAGTCTGAGTCAGTTCGACTAGAGGGATCGATATTTGGCACGGGATGGTCATTGATTTATATGCCGGAGGCGCAGCCGCTCAAGTCATCGGAGGTTGAAGCGGCGGTGCTTGAAGCCTTTGCCGTGGTCGATGTCAGCATGAATACCTACGCGCCGGATACGCCGTTGAGTCGATTTAATGCGATGCCTCCTGGAGAGGCGATCCAAATGGGCTGGGATTTTGCCTATATCATCTGCGAGGCTCGCCGAATTTCCGCGTTAAGTGACGGTGCTTACGATGTGACGATAGGCCCGCTTCTTGATGTGTGGGGCTTTGGTCCCAAGGGCCCGACAGCCTACCCAGCGCCGGAGGTGGTTGAGGCGGCAAGAGCAATTTCGGGTTGGCCCTTGATTGTCTGGGATTCTACGACTCGTATGCTCGGCAAGCGCGCGATGGGTGTAGAAATTGAGCTTTCCTCAATCGCTAAAGGCTATGCAGTTGATCTTGCAGCCGATGTGCTCGACGAACTGGGTATCGGCAATTTTTTGCTTGAGGTTGGGGGAGAAATGCAAGTGAGAGGCCTTAGTCCGCGGGGTGATCAGTGGCGGGTCGCTATTGAGCGTCCGGAGTTGGCGCGATCCGGTGTGGCAAGGGCCATCGCGCTGTCGAATACCGGCATTGCCACCTCGGGGGATTACCGGAATTATTTTGAGGTTGAGGGGGTGCGCTACTCGCATCTTATTGACCCGCGCACGGGTTATCCCATTCGTCATGATCTGGTGTCGGTAACGGTGATCCACCCTTCGACAGGGATCGCTGATGCCTGGGCGACGGCCCTCGCGGTTATGGGCTATGAGTCAGCTATGGCCCTCGCAGAGGCCCGGGACCTGCCAATTTATGTGATTAGACGCACCGGTGATACGCTTACGCCTAGCTGGAGCACAGCGTTTAACCGATACGTGCCTTCGGGTGCGTGAGTCCTTTGGATCTACGAGGAGTCGCTTGTGATATTTGTCGTTAGTTTGCTCGTCTTTATGACAATAGTGGCCGCGATGTCCGTGGGTGTCATGGCGGGGAGGGCCCCCATCAGCGGTTCCTGTGGCGGCGTTGGCAAACTCGGTATCGATCAAAAATGCGAGTTATGTGGTGGCGACCCTCAGGTGTGTGAAACCCAGACCCGATCCAAGGGCGATGTCGATGTTGAATTCCATGACCCCACGAAGTCATAAGCAGCTGTAGTGACTCGATTGTGAGCTGCCCGTGATTCTCGATTTAATCCTCCGCTATGCCCTTGGAGGACGTCAGCATGGTTTTACCTTGCTGGTGGCTCGGGTTTCGCTGCTGGGTATGGTGTTGGGTGTCGCCAGTCTCATTGTCGTTTTGTCGGTGATGAATGGTTTTTCTTCAGAGCTGCATCGCCGCATCTTGTCGGTAACGCCGCACTTGACGCTGTCGGTGAAAAGCCCCGATGGTGCGCTACTTCAGGAGGTAAGCGATTTCCTTGCAAGCCAGAGTGAAGTCAAGTCATCCGCGCTGTTACTGGAAGATATGCTGCTACTTACCCACAACACGCAACAGCACGGTGTCCGCGTGGCAGGACTTAGCACCGCTGGTTTTAGCGGGGTGACCGCGCTGGCTGACCATATAGCGGAGGGTAGTCTCGAGGCTGTATCGCAGACGGCTTTTTCGGTGGTATTGGGCCGCGGTGTGGCACAGAGGCTGGGTGTGAGGGTGGGAGATGAGGTGACGGCAGTCTTGCCCACGTTATCGATCACGCCGGCAGGGGTGTTCCCCCGTCAGCGTCGCCTTCAAGTCGTTGCGGAATTCGAAGTCGGTTCAAGTCTTGATGCGCAACAAGCCTTTGTTTCCCTCGATACCGCACGACGTTTGTTTGCCCGCGATATCGATAGCCTTCAGGTGGCGCTCCACGATCGGGGCCACGTGGATACAGTGATAGGCCGCGTCGCGAATCGCTTCGGAGAGTCGGTCGATGCCAGTGGTTGGCAGCAATCTCAGGGTTCTTTGTTTACGGCTATACGGATGGAGAAAATAACCGTTGCTCTGCTGTTGATGGCGGTCGTGGCGGTGGCCGCGTTCAATATCGTGTCGACTTTAACGATGTCAGTAACCGAAAAGGCGCGAGATATCGCTGTGCTGCGGGTCATCGGTATGCCTCGGTCACAGCTCATGTGGATCTTTATGGGATATGGGGGGGTGCTGGGAGGAATCGGTATTGGCGTCGGTGCAATCTTAGGCGTTGGTTTGGCGCTCCACGTTGCCGATATTGCGATTTTTCTGGAACATTTTTTCGGCGCTCGATTATTCGATCCCTCAGTGTATTACATTGGTAGGCTTCCCTCCGAGCTTCAGTGGTTCGACGTTGTTGTAACGCTATCGGTCGCAGCTTTTCTCACCCTGGTTGCCACCCTATACCCCGCTTATCGCGCTGCAACCCTTCATCCAATGCAGGTTCTTCACGATGTCTGATGCAGTCATTTCATGCTCGGGCCTTGGCAAGGCGTTCCAGGACGGCGATCGACAAATCGAAGTCCTATCGGGTGTCGATTTCTCCCTTCGTGCTGGTGAGCGTGTGGCTATTGTCGGTCAGTCGGGATGCGGAAAATCGACGTTGCTCAATCTTCTCGGAGGCTTAGAGGTGCCGACCACGGGGCGAGTTTATGTCGCTGGAGAGGTGATGAGTGAGATGTCAGACCTGAAGCGCAGTCAGTGGCGTAACCAGCGGCTTGGGTTTGTGTTTCAGTTTCATCATTTGCTGCCAGAGTTTACAGCGCTAGAGGCGGTAGCGATGCCCGCGCGTATCGCGGGTGCCTCGAAGTCGCAAGCGAACCAGCTGGCGGCTAAGCTACTTGAGAGAGTTGGTCTGCAAGATCGGGGAGGGCACCGGCCTGCGGCGCTCAGTGGCGGAGAGCGCCAGCGTGTTGCCATTGCCAGGGCTTTAATCAACAACCCACGCTGTGTTTTGATGGATGAGCCAACCGGCAATCTTGACCCTGAGTCGGCGGCACAAATTCTTACCCTGATGGAGTCATTAGAGTGGGGGCAGACGGGATTTGTGGTGGTCACCCATGATCGGCAAGTCGCCAATCAAATGGCGCGCCAGTTAACACTGATCGACGGCCGTTTGGTGGGAGACCATGATGCGGTGGCGTGAGCGATTTGCTTTTGCTCGTCGTCAGGTGATGGATCCCGGGAGAGGCCTCTCGGTTTTTCTGTCACGACTTTCTATCTTCGGTTTAGTTTTTGCCGTGGCCATCTTGCTCGCTGTGATGTCAGTCATGAACGGCTTTGAACGTGAAATGGACGACAGGATTTTAAGTCTTGTTCCCCACGTTACCCAGCGTGGTTACGCCAGCGATGCTGAGTGGCGCGCTCAAAAGGAGCAGCTGGCGCAATTAGCGGGGGTCTCAAAGGCCGCGCTCTTTTACGAGAGAGAGGCGCTGTTAGTGCGAGGGCTAAAGGTTGAGGCCGCCAAACTCATGGGTCTTGAGGCGGCCAGTATCGCTGACTGGCAGCGATGGTCTCCCACAGAACCAAAGCGACTAGAGCAAAACGAGGTGCTTATTGGCTCCAGGCTTGCCGCGCGATTACAGGTCGGGGCGGGAGCGACGTTGCGCCTCCTGCTTCCAGAAGACGCCCTGCTTGCCAATCAAAGGACCCGCATAGCCGCGGTGAGGGTGGCGGGGCTATTGTCGACGCAGACAGAGCTCGACGAGGGATTGATTATCGGCCGCTTGCAAGACATCGCGGCATTTGGGTCTGAGGGTGCTTCGGCAAACGGATTGGCGTTGCAGCTAGACGATCTGTTTGCAGCCCCCGAGGTCCGATGGGGGTTGTATCAGTCATTGCCGGCGCATTTTTACTTAACCGACTGGACGGGCAGCCACGGTAATCTCTATCAGGCCATCCGTCTGTCCTCAGATTTAATTACGCTGTTGCTCACGACGATTATCGCTGTGGCCGCGTTCAATGTGGTGTCTTCCCTGATGTTGGTGATCATTGATCGGCGATCGGCGATCGCGATATTGCAGGTTATGGGCGCGTCCCGCAAAGACATAGCGTGGATATATCTTTTTCAGGGCGCCCTAATTGGTGTTCTCGGGGCAACGGTGGGGCTGACACTGGGTGGCGCCTTGGCCGTAATGGCGCCACAGCTTCTCGTCGCCATAGAAGGGGCGGTGGGGATTCAGCTTCTGAATACCGACGTTTACCCCCTCGCGTTTTTGCCCGTCGATATTAGACTTTCCGATATTCTGACGCTTTGGATTGTCTCGGTGTTTCTGTGTATCTCTTCAGCCCTCATTCCAGCCTATAGGGCCAGTAAGGTCCCTGTTGCACAAGCGCTGGCACTGGGCTCCGCCTGAAAAAAAATCTTCCCAGTGGTCGTCAGTAGGGATTCTTTCGACGTTTGGCGGCTCTTTTTTCCCATTGGTCAACCACTCGCCAACGCCATAAGAGGTCGATAGCGAAATATCCCAGCGTTGCAGCTGCGATTCCCATTAGAAGACAACCCAACAGGAAGGGTTCCCAAATGGCCCCCAGGCGCTCCCCGAACCAGCTCCAGGTCATTTCGAATTCGATCGGATTCACCGGGGTGTCGAGGATGGTCGCGCCAAGTTGATAGGCCGCAAAATAAATGACCGGCATCGTGAGTGGGTTGGTAACAAAAATTAAGGTCACGCTCAAAGGTAAATTGGCCCGCCAGCGAACTGCTACGATGGCGGCGATGAACATTTGCCCGGGAAGGGGAACCATGGCGCTAAACAGACCGATGGCGAAAGCTTTTGCCGTTGACGTCCGGTTGATATGCCAGAGATTGGGCTCATACACCCAATCTCCTAGTGGCCTCAGGGTGCGCATCGCTCGCAGCTTCTGCGGAGAGGGCGCAATTCTTTGAAACAACTTCCGGGGCATGTAGCGAATCAGTCCATTCGTGAGTAATCGGCTTTAGTGTTCATTGCCCGCCAAGAACGCCTTGAGATGTGTGGTATCTGGGCAGGTACGTGCTCTACTGCATCGCCGCAACCAGCGGTGTAATTATGACTGTTTTCATTTTTCAGCTCCATGTGACTTGCTACCAGATTATGCCGTGAGTAGCGCATGAACGTGCTTTATTTCATGCGTCTATGGCGATGCTTTTGGTGTCGTCAGGGCGCCCGTTCATGGCGCTCAGCTCCGGGAATTTGGGTGTTGCTGGGCATGGTCACCCCGCTCGCTTTACCGGAGGTGACCCTGGGGTTGGTATTAGCCGTCGGGGTGTTCATCCTGTTCGCGCTGGCACCAATCCGGCAGCTTGCCTATTTGGGTGCGGGGTTGGTGTTGGGTGGGATTGCCTCTTTGTTAGCGTCCATTTCTGCGCCAAACCCTGCCTGTGACGGCGAGGTCATGATGGTTATGGGCGCTATTGACCAGTTGCCCTTCGAGGTTTGGGGGTGGGAGGGTGAGACGCGATGGTCGACAAGACTGCGCGTCGAGGCCACGATTCCCTCATCCTGCGGTGATCTCTCGCGGGTTCAAGTGAGTGTTCCTCAGCCACTTAATGCCGCCGATCTGGGTAGGCGCGTTGTTGCTCTGGGCACATTTTCTATCACGGGTTCCCAATGGAGCCGCGGCAGGCCGCCAGAGCAGGCCAATGCGATGGCACAAGGCCTGGGTGGACGGTTGTGGGCCAAGCACCTCGATACCTTGAGCGGAGATCCTCCTTGGCTTGACGGGATCCGTGGGGGGCTTGCCCACCGCATCGATACGGCGATCGTGCCGATACGGGTGAAAGGGTTGTTACTTGCCCTCACCGTCGGTGACGGCAGTCGGCTTCCAACACAAGATTGGAGAAATTTTAGGGCATTGGGCATCACCCACGCGATGGTGATTAGTGGCCT
>Ga0233450_10002414_pt1 | contig 18388 bp, 9 predicted proteins | sample 011ome_30_FD_189956 | JGI IMG/M metagenome (GOLD analysis project Ga0233450, IMG submission 189956) | Coastal salt marsh microbial communities from the Groves Creek Marsh, Skidaway Island, Georgia - 011501CT (spades assembly) | ecosystem: Environmental > Aquatic > Marine > Intertidal zone > Salt... | reverse complement strand
CAGCAGCATTATCCCATGAGCCTGTTCGAATGCGGAGTCGCCGAGCATCTTTTCAATCAACTGGTCTCCGCCGAAGCGAACATCACCACGCTGCTCTCACACTACCCGGCCGAGATCCAACGCGAAGGCGCGGCATTGAAAACCCTCACGCTGCGCGAATACGGCACAAAGAACCACATCACGGTGAACGGCGTCACTTACGTGGATGCCACTTACGAAGGCGACCTCGCCGCGCTGGCCGAAGTTCCCTATCGCGTCGGACGCGAAGGACGCGACGAATATGACGAGCCGCATGCGGGCAAACTTTTCACCAACATCAGCAAGGAAGCCGGTTCGCAGGATGCGAAGGCCGGCAAGCTGAACCTTCGCCTTTACGGTCACAGTCAGGGGACGGTTGACCCCAAGAGTCCGCGCACGGCCGACCGCGCGGTGCAGGCCTACAACTATCGTTTCAGCCTCAGCAACGAACCCGGCAATATCCGCCTGCCGGAGAAACCGCCGGGATACAAGCGCGAGGAATACGTCGACTACTACCGGCTGTTCATGGGCGCGGGAAGGCTCAACGGCAAGGCGTCGTTCAACGCGGCGATACTCCCCGGGGAAAACCATGCCTATCCCGAAGCGACATGGCCCGAACGCGAAAAGATCATCGAGCGTCACAAGAACTTTGCCTTGGGCCTGATGTGGTTTTTGCAGAATGACGAATCCGTCCGCCCGGAATCGCGCGAGCGTTATCGAAGCATCGGACTGCCGCTCGACGAGTTCCCCGACAACGACAACGTCCCGTATGAGATGTATGTCCGCGAGGCACGGCGCATTGTCGGCCGCCATGTCTTCACCGAGCATGACAACCGCGCCGCCCCCGGCCTGACACGTCCGCCGATTCACCCGGACAGCATCGCCTTTACCGATTGGGCGATGGACTCGCACGATTGCACGTGGAATCGCAGTCCCGGCTACGCCTACGACGGCAAACTCATCCTCACCGAGGAATCGCGTCCGGCGCAGATTCCCTGGCGCAGTTTGTTGCCGCAGGGCGTGGACAATCTCATCGTCCCAGTCTGCCTCAGCGCCACCCACGTCGCGTGGGGCGCGGTGCGACTCGAACCGGTCTGGATGATGACCGGCGAAGCCGCCGGACTTGCCGCCGCGTTGGCAAGAAGGCAAGGCGTGACGCCGGGACAACTCGACGCCGATCTGCTTCAGCGGGCCCTCTGTGAGAAGCGTCACTTCGTCAGCTTCTTCAACGACCTTGAAGCCGCCGCGGACCATCCCGCCATGCCCGCCGCTCAGTATTTTGCGGCGCGCGGTTTCTTCCCGGATTACAATGCCCGTCTCGACAAACCGCTGACCGAGGCTGTGAGTCGCGCCTGGGGCGAAGGTTTGTCCGCGCTCCGTGAGGGCAGCCACGATGCGATGGCGTTCGCCAAAAAGGTGAAGCAGGCGGAAGCCGCCGATTCCCCAAAAATGAAACGCACGCGCGGCGAAGGCATGCTGAGCCTGTGGAGCGCGGTCAGCGGCGTGCATCGACGGGCCGCCTTTGTGGAAGAACCGCGCATCTTCATCCGCCACGGCGAACGGCGTCGCCGATTCATCGGACCTCATGCCATTGAATTGCCCAATGGCGATCTTCTCATGAGCGCGCCCTGGGGCCGTCCGCCCGCCGATATCGCCGAGGAGATCGTCGCCAACCATCCCGTGCCCGACCTTTACCGCAGCAAGGATCGAGGACGCACGTGGATCAACGCCGGCCGGCTGCCGGTGAAGTGGGAACATCGCGGCTTCGTTTCCGATGGCGGTGTCAGTTTCCTGCGGCTCGCCGATGGCCGTCTCGCGCTGTTGTTGCACCGCCACATTCGCGGATTGAAAGGCGGCGGCCTGCCCGCGATCTGCTTCTCCAGCGACGACGGTAAGACTTGGACGGACCCGACCTTGCTCGCCGGCCCGGAAGACGAGGGCGTGTGGTATGTCATGAACGACCGCCTCGCGCAGACCCGCTCCGGACGCCTGCTCGTGCCCGTGGCCCGCGCTGTTGGAAAGTTCGAAGGCGATCGCGACGAGTCGCTCGTCTTCTACAGCGACGACGCGGGCAAGACCTGGAAAAGCTCCCAGCCCGCGCCTCTGCCCGACGGTCCGCGCGGCATGGCCGAACCGTGCGTCATCGAATTGAAAGACGGCCGTCTGCTGATGATGGCTCGTGGCGGCCTCGGCGTGTTGCTCGCGTCGCATTCCGAAGACGGCGGGCTGACGTGGTCGCGCGGCTCGCCCACCACACTCACTTCGCCGCTGAGTTCCTTCACGTTGCGACGCCTGCCCGACGGACGACTCATCGTCTTCTACAACCACGCCGCTCCGAGCCGACCCGGCGGCGCGTTTCCCCGCTGCCCGCTCGCCTACGCTGTGTCCGCCGACGAGGGCACTACATGGAGCGCGCCCTTTGTCATCGACGACGAGGGCCTGAAGCCGGCGTCCGGCGACCTGCCAGACATGGCTCACGTTTATCCCGGCATCACTTTCCTCGAGGAAGGAATGCTCGTGCTCTACTCCTCGCACATGACCCGCAACCGCTTCGGTTACCGCACCGGCGACGTGCCGTGGACACCCGAACAACTCGCCCGCACCGGCGGCAAAGTCGCGCTGCTCGCCTACCCACCGGACAAGCTCCCCTATCCGCCCGCCAAGCCCGCAGGCATTGTGCTGGATGACGATGCGGCCGAATACGCCGGCGCGTGGAAGGTCGGCGAAAGACTCACGCCGCTCGTCGGCTTTTCGTATCGGCACGACGACCGGCCGTCGAAGTTGCCCGCCGTGGCAAAGTTCACGCCCGACATACCAGCCGCCGGCAAATACGAAGTTCGCCTGCTTTACATTCCCAATCCGAATCGCGCGCAGAACGTCCCCATCACGATCCGCTCCGCCGACGGCGAAAAGACGCTGACGCAAAACCAGCGGATGCCTTGTCTGGTGAACGGCGTTCCCCGTTCGCTGGGGGTGTTCGAATTCGCGAAGGGCAAGTTCGGCTCGATCGAAATCTCCAACAAGGGAGCCGATGGTTACGTCCTCATCGACGGCCTGCAGCTCGCGCCCGAAGAAGCCGCCAAAACCGAACGCGTCAATGGTGAAGACGCCGGCTTTCCGCTCAAGACGGTTGCTGCGACTGGTCCGGTCAAGATCCCACCGCCAATGCTGTTGAAGACAGCCGCCAAGCCGGAGCAGGTCGACGGCAAGTCCTATGACCTCGTCGTCATTGGCGGCACGCCCGGCGGAATCGCCTGCGCCGTGCGCGCCGCCCGCGAGGGACTGAACGTGTTGCTCGTCAATCACACGCAGCACATCGGCGGATTTATGACCAGCGGCGCGGGCGGCTGGGAAGCGCCCTACGACGGCCTGCGTTCTCCGATCTACGGCGAGATGCTCACCAGCGCGGCGGCCCATTACCGCGACACCTACGGCGAAGGCTCGCCGCAACATCTTGCCTCGATGCCCAGCCGAACCAGCCGTCGCCACCTTGACCGTCCGAAGATCGAACCACGCATCGCCGAGCTGCTTTTCAATCGCATGGTCGAAAAGGAGAAGACGCTGACCGTCCTGCTCGGCCACATCGTCACAGAATCTGAGCGTGACGGGACATTGCTGAAAAGTGTGACGCTCCAACCCATGCACGGTGAAGGCCGCGTGACCGTGACCGGAACGGTCTTCACCGACGCGATGTATGAAGGCGATCTCATGGCCGTCGCCGGCGTCAAAACGCAGATCGGCCGCGAATCACGGGAGCAATACGGCGAGCCACACGCCGGCGTCATCTACACGAAGAAACGCCGCCTCGAACCGGGCCGCCGCGGTTACCCGGAAGTCGCCGACAAAGGCGCGCTCAACATCCGCTACAACCCCACGTCCACCGCGGCAATCGTCGAAGGTCCGCACAGCGGCGAGGCTGATGACTCGGTGATGGCCTACAACTACCGTCTCATTCTCACGCGCGATCCGGCGAACCGGATCATGGTTACGAAGCCCGCCAACTTCGACCTCGAATTGGCCAAGGCGGCCAGCGGCGGCGGCTTTGTGCCCAACCTGCCGAATCGCAAGGTCGCATGGAACGGCGGTCGTCTGGTCGGGCCTCAAAACGGCTACCCCAACGGCGACTGGCCCACCCGCGAAGCGATTTCCAAGCGTTACCTCGACGCGATGCTCATGCGTCTCTGGTGGATGCAGAACGATCCCGCCGCGCCAAAACGATTTCGCGACCAGTTCGAAGGCTACGGCCTCGCTGCCGATGAATTCCCCGACAACCACCACGCGCCCTATGAGATCTACGTGCGCGAAGCGCGACGGCTCGTCGGCCGCTACGTCTTCAAGGAACAGGACAACGTCATCGCCGACGGCATCGCCCGCACCCCCATCCACAGCGACAGCATCGCCATCACCGACTGGCCGATGGACTCCGTCGCCTGCCTCCCCCGCAACGCGCCCGGCGGCGGCACGGACGGCATCCTCTTCCTCAGCGAAGAAAGCCGCCCCGCGCAGGTTCCCTACCGCTCGCTGCTGCCGGTGGGTTTGGACAACCTGCTCGTGCCCGTTGCTCTGTCCGCCTCCCACGTCGGCTGGGGCTCCATCCGCCTCGAACCTGTCTGGATGCAAACCGGCGAAGCCGCTGGTTACGCTGCGGCGCTCGCCCAAGAGCATTCGACGACGCCCGGCGAGTTGGACGCTGATCTGCTCATCCGCACGCTCGTGGAGAATCAGCAGCTGCTGAGTTTCTTCAACGATGTGAAAGTGACCGATTCGGATCCGGTGATTCCCGCGGCGCAGTATTTTGGGACGAAGGGCTTCTTTCATTCCTACGACGCCGCGCTACACGAACCGCTGACCGAAGCGATGGCAGAAGTCTGGCGGGAAGGATTCGCGGAGTTACAATCGGGCACCCTTGATCCTGGGGATTTGGCCGTCCGCGTAACCAAAGCCGCTGACACCCATTCGTCTGAGACCGGTAGGAGACGAGGTGAAGAGATCCTGAAGATGTGGAGTTACCTTAGACTGAGGAAGAATTAGTTTCCCAGTCCTTTATCACGACGTGCGTCTTTACCGAATGATTGAGGCTTGGCTCAGTTGGGCACGTAAGAGACAGAAAAAAGTTAAGTGAGTTCAAGTGCTTATTTTTACGGTCGATTTGGCAAAATCTGATGCACCCCTGGGATTTCGCTGTGCCAAATCGTGCGCCTGAACATTTTGCGGAGTATTTCCGTCGTCCTCCGCATGGTGAGGAAGGAAACGCTTGCGCCCCTCTGGAATCCCAAACCGATGGCAATGTTGCAAAGCCTGCCATTGATACTTCTGCGATCACCCAGTGGCAGATGTCGATCAGCGAAACGTTGGGACAGGATCCCAAGCTCTTTTGCCAAGCGCGGATCCTGCTAAAGGAACTCCAATAATCCGCGACTAACCACTGGCCTTGTGAAGCATATTACTCTATCTTCATCAATGCTGTACCATCGACAACGACAGCTGCTGTTGATGCTAGATTCTCTCGGTGGCGCTGCCAGCTGTCTTGACTTCCAGAACCTACTCCTCCTCTGGTCCCACGAACACAAAACACCTCCCTACGATTTTATCCCACACCGCCTTGGAGGCTTCTCCTTCACGACATACGCAGACAAAAAATCTCTCATTCAAAAGGAAGCGCTAGAGGATCGGGAAGATTGCTGGATCATCACCAATGGAGGGAGGAGCCTGATTTCCGGTTCCACTTCTCACAGCGTCCGCGATTCTGCGGAGGATTTCGTGGTCCGTCATCGAGATCTCTCGGGTGAAGTATAACCAACCGATGAAAACCTCAGCTACAGACAGTTTGAAAAAGATGGGGCGAAGCCGTGATCAAAAAGGCGAAAATTCATTCAGGTCTCGGCGTGATGGAGTTTTTCAACAGGCTGTTAGGGTCCTCATGTCAGGTGGCATCGCTTTTTGGGTCACGGCCGTCCTTGCCAATGCGGACGAGGAGAAGGCCAGCCAGATCATTACGCTCTGGCCCAAAGATGTCGCGCGTCAGGATGACGAAGGCATGGGAACGCCGAGGCCGGATCGAGGCGATGGACACATCCGCCTCACCGATGTCACTCAGCCTTCCTTGCGCTATTTCCCGGCTCCCGGTTCGGACAACAAGCCTGGCCCCGCGGTCATCTTATGTCCGGGAGGAGGCTACGTCAGTCTTGTCACCACGAAGATGACCCCGATCGCCGAATGGCTCAATGATCACGGGATCTCCGCCTTTATCCTGATTTACCGGGTTCCCAAGAAACGAAAGGAAGCGTTTCAGGATGTGCAGCGAGCGGTACGCATCGTCCGCTCGCGAGCCACCGAGTGGAACATCGACCCAGAGCGGATTGGAGTCATGGGTTCTTCAGCGGGAGGCCACCTCGCGGCCCGGGTCAGCACCGGTTATGAGATTCCCACCTATGAGGCCGTCGATGAGCTGGACGGTTCCAGCTGCCAACCGGACTTCACCGTGTTACTTTACCCGGCCTACATGAACAAGGGGGAGGCACTGAGCCAAGAGTTTACGGTTTCCGATGAAGTCAGCCCCACCCTGATTGTCTCAGCCAAAGACGACAAGGGCTTCTTTCCCGGAAGTCCCATCTATGCCAAGACCCTGGAAGAAGCCGGTGCCTCCGTTCGGGTCCACTTCTTTGAGAAGGGCGGTCACGGATTTTCGCTTCGGCCTGAAGATTACCCGCTTTCCACTTGGCCGGATCTTTGTTTGGAGTGGTTCAGGGATGTGGGGATTGTTGATTGAAAGGAATTTGCTTTTTCAAAGAGTTCTTATCGGCGCATCGGTCCTACCGGGATTGAGGGGGTGCAATTCCATATATGCAAAAATCAGAGCCAAGGCCGTTCGAAACCGTACCGTTCAAAATATATCAATCGCGAATCTGCAATCCCAAATTTCAGCCAATCAGAAGAAACATCCCGTCGCCGAAATCCGCAGCATCGCGTGGGGCCGATCGGGAAGCGAAATCGTTCAGGTGAAGATGACAGTTTTGCCGGACATTGAGCGGTGTTTCATCCACGGCAGCAATTTGTCAGTTCTATATAAGCAATCAAAAGAGTTAACTGACGAAGGGTGGTAGCCTTATGATCTGACCACAGGCGGCCCGCCTCACAGTCCTGTGTTTATCGTCGTTTGGCAAAGACCAACTTAACTACAGCTTTTTTCGGCTGTTCAACCGCTTGTCGATTTTTCGCTTTAACCGGCGGGCTTTGCGAACCAGGCCGGGCTGGGTTAGCATGGTGGTGACAGCTTTTTGGACTTCTAAATCCTCCTGTCGAACTGCTTCATCCGCCACCAACTGCCATAGCGATTTGCTGCCGCGAGGTTTCGAACAGGTGTAGTCGGTCATATTCAGCGGAGTGGCAAACAACTCCGGTCCGTAAGTGATGCCGCACAGACGAAGTTCCAGCTTGGTGCGCAGACATTTCAGGCATGTTCCACAATTGATGATCTGGTTGGCGCCCTCGAAATCCGGATCGACACAAACCCGAAATCGCTCTATGAAGTCGGGATCGAGTTTGGCGATGTCGGTCATTTTTTGTAACCGGTTGCATTCAAAGCCGTAAATTTCTAACGCCAGGGAATCGACAGACAATTGCGGTTCGAGAGTGGGATGCGAGGCTACTTTCTCCACGCCCTCGGTGTAGCTTGACGGAATAATCAGTGTCCCGAGTTGAGCACGAAGGGCAAAGCCCACAGCACAAAGCAAGTGACCGAACCACACATCACATTCAAAATCGTCCCAGTCGACTTCCGGGTTGTTGCCCACCCGCCGCCGGGTGGCTTCGCCGAAATTGGTTTCCACGTTGATCAGGCTTTTGCGGTAAACAGAGGCGACTTCCCGAACGGTGAGGTTGGCCCTCTTCCAAATTTCGCTATTGTCGAGCGGCATCTCAAAACCCCTGATGTGTATTAAGGTATCGATTCGCTCATGACACCCGACCAGTGTGTGCCAACTGTCGACACCACAGGAAAACAATGCCGCGGTTCGGTGAGATTGAGCCACCGGTTTGGTTTCCAGCTCAAGCTCGTTTTCGATCGCGTGCAACCGGGGAAACCATTTCAACATCAAAGGGACAGTATTGTTTAACAGAGCGGCGGCGACGTCTTCTGATACCGGGGACTCGATGCGAAGGCGCTCGCCAACGGCCATTGCCGGTAACATAAGGGCTACCAAAAAGACATCACCAATGCACGATTCCGTTTGATCTATCGATATATTTTCCTGGTTCGAATACTGAATCAAATAGTTTTCGGTGACGGCTTCTTTTTCGAAAAGGACTTCGGCTTCCAACCTCCGTTCACTACCGCTCTCAGTGTGTCTAATATTTCTAACTATCATAGTTTAAGATTCAGTAACCGCTAATGGGGGTGGGGAATGGAAGATGATGATTTTCTGTTTCGGTGTGTGTTTGCCAGGCTTCAGCCATGCCGATTGTCTTTTTCCAACTACATCGAAATGGATCACAAACATGGAACAGTCGTGGATATCGCGGGAGCGATGGCTCGTCCGAAATAACAGTACCACATTGACAAAAGACTCAAAAAAAGCCAGAAATCTCTGTCTGCTACCAAAAGGGGATTGTCAAAACCATGTTTGGATGGAGTCAGCCAGATGGATATCGAGCCTGCGGAGTTAGCACCTCTATTCGGTTGCCAAAGAATCGGTGTGGACCTCGCTGAATCCTAAAGGCGGCGTTTTATTTGCGCTGGTATTTTCAGAATTTCCCTTCGGATCTTTCGGTAGAAGACCGGTTGTGAAACTACCTTTTTCAATTCGCGGGTGATTCCGTTATTAATACCCTTTTCCACCAGAGTGTGGAGGTTTTGTTCTGCGAATTGTCTGACACTTTTCGATTTAGGAACAATGGAGGCAACCAGCCGCGGAGTGAGTTTCTCCTGAAAGGCGGGACACTTGTCGAGCGCGCCAAAGGCTTCGAGGCTAATCATAGTTCGAATACATTTTTCGCAGCTTCCGCAGTTATATGCCGAGTTCGGGTTCTCCCAGCAAACGCGGAGATGTTCGAGGGCGATACCGCTGGTTGAAATCATTCGCGCTTTATCCATTCGGGTCGCCTCACATCCATCGTGGACGAATATCATGCAGTCACTGCTCCATAGAGGATCAATTAACGGGTGGGATCCCCACGGAAACAGCTCTCCATAGGAGTAGGTGGACGGGATATAGATTTTGGAAATCGTCGAACTGAGCAGGTGACCGACTGATGCCAGTCCGGCTCCGTGGCTCATACCCCAGGGAATGTCAGAAAAGAAATCGCGAAGGTTGGTTTCAATCTCTATCAGATTGATGTCAAAATAACCGGCGATTTGTTGCAAGTGAACCGAAACCTCTTTCCGAAATCTGGAATCAGGCAGCGGGATATCAAAACCGTGAATAAATATCAGATCCGTGATTTCCTCCCGGTGTTTCAAAAAGGTGAAAAATGAATCTATGCCGCCGGAAAAAAAAGTAGCAACACGTCGTGAATCGGCAGGGGCATCGGCTCTGTCTCTGCCATTTATCGTGCGGGGCTTGAGATTCGGTTGCCATTGGGTAAAGATCTCCTGAACGGTAGGTAAACCGGCCATAAATGTTTGACTGGTTTCACCCTCCAAAGTGACAGGTTCGTCAGGACCGGCCATTGCCGGAAGCAGGCAGGAGGCAATCACAGCCTCGTTACCCAGGCGTAACTCGCTACCGGAGAGCGCCCGAAAAAAAACGTCGTCCGTTCGTACCGAATTCGAAAACTGGATTTCCAGTTCATCTGAATTCATTTTTAAGGGATATTTGATTTCCATCAATTCGTGTTGCCACTCTCTCTACAAGCAGGCAGTCGCTATCACAAGCCTGCACCTTTGTTATCTGCGGCAGCACCGGGACATGCGATGTGAGTGAGAGCGACCTATCGCGACAAAAAGTCGATGATTTGATCTACGAGATTCCCGTCCTCCGGATCGAAGCTCGAGGCAGTTCCGTCACCTCGCTCAATGACGACTCTTTTGTTGCCTTCCGCGTCGGTGACCAGTTGCCAATTTGCAGTTTCGCCATTTACCAATACCGGTGTCTCGCCATCTCCTTCAAGGGTATTGATCATATTCTTGATCAAATCTCCCGAATCTGTTCCTAAAACAAAACTGGTGTCTTCGGGCCAGGTGTAGTTGTTTTTCGTGGTATTGGTGCCTTGCTGAAGCTGGAATTCCGACCAGTCGCCTACTATGGCAAGAGCAACATCCAGCGCATCCGGTTCTGTAGTAGTGCCATTGTCTGTAACGTTGAATTGAAAGGAATTTGCTTTTTCAAATAGTTCTTATCGGCGCATCGGTCCTACCGGGATTGAGAGGGTGCAATGACAAAGAGCCAGGCAGAAAAGAAGGCGAAAACGTAGAAAACGGTCTCCGCACCCGTAGCGACTCGCATCGCCCAAAGCCTGTCCCCGGATACGGATATCCAGGACTAAGTTTTTGCTCAATATTTGATAGCGTATGGGCTTTGATATTGGCTAGGGAAAAGAAAAGGGGGTGCTAAACCGAAGATCCACTACATCACTTCCAGCGAAACACCTCACTCTGCACCAGGGCTGATTACGATCAGGTTTCCGGCGTTGCGCAATGTGGCGGAACCTTCGGCAGAGATTCGCGGTTTCAGTCATCTTACTTCTTCATCGTCGCCAGGTAGGCAACGATGTCGCCCTCTCCGCTCATGGTGTCACGTAGATCGCGTACACTTTGGCATCGCCTGCATCAGGAAGCTCGATACGAAGCGCGAAGTTCTCCCTCGCTGGAATTGGCGAGGACAACGGAACCTCCACCCGCGTTCCCGACTCCGTGACCTTCGCAGAAACGCCCTCCACGGGACGCGCCAACTTGTCGATCAGGAAAATAGTAAGCGGTGCGTCGGAGGAAATACCCTCCACATTGGCGAAGACCCTCGCAGGCTTCCCGGTTTGAAAATGCGCTGTCTCGACATGGGCGCTGGTGCCGGCGATTTTGCGGGACAGATATCCGAATCCATCACGCCGCAGCGTCGCAAGCCCGATCTCCATGTCTTTCAGTTTACCTCCGGTATCCCAGTGCGAATACCAGATCATCGTCTTGTCGCCCTCATTTACAAAAGCGTGCCCCTGCAGCAACGCAGTGTCATCCCATTCGCCCGGCTTACCTCGTGCGATGACTTTGTGATCCGAAATCGGCTCGCGGAAATGAATGCCGTTGTTGCTCACGACCAACCCGAGATCGATGGTTACACCTTTGTTCCAGTACTTTCCGTCTTCGGGTTTCTCCGGCGCATCCTGCCAGAGTCCATTCAACCCCACTACTACATTACCACGATTCCAGAGACCCGCCCCCATGTGGCCTTGCTGTCCTTTCACTGGGGTCGAAGTTAGTTGGCCGGGCCGTGCGAGCGCGAAGGCCTTGCTGTCGGACCAACTCGAAAAGTCAGCCGAGCGATAGGTCAGGGTGACACGGCCCACATCGCTCCCATCCATCCGCCAGGTCCACGGAGAAATGAGCTGGCCCGGAGCATAGTAGAAATCGCCGAACTTGTAGAGTCCCGACACCTCGAAGCGTTCATTGCCCGCATTCATCGGCCTATCGCCTACGACTCTCCAGCTCAGTCCATCAGCACTGGTCGCAGCGATAAAGGCACCCCACCTCCGTTCGTCGGGACCAATCGTGCTTCGTCCACTCTTTACATCCGCGAACTCAGGATGCGCGATGTAAACGCACTTGTAGCGACGTTCCGGATCGGGATCATTCGGTTCGTAGATGACGGAGAGAAAATCGTTCACCTTGGCCAGCCCTGAAACCTCGGACTCGATCAGGCAAATGTTGTTTTTCGTATTTCCTTTGAACTCTACCAGCCCCAGTTCCGGCTTCGTCCAGGTCACGCCGTCGTCGCTTTCGGCATAACACATCGGGCGCCACCATCCGGGCGCCTGGCCGGCGGCCAGTTCAACTTCGAACATGCCGAGATACCACATGCGAAATTTGTCGCCGTGCTTCATTACCGTGCCATAGAGGATCGCATGCCCATGATCAGGAGCATTCTCGGGGCCACGTCGCAAAACCGGGTTTGCCGGATGTTTCGTAGCGGTCACCGGAGTAACGAAAACATTGTTCCGCCACGGGATGGCATGGTCATCGAAGGGAAAGAAAACAGCTTCTTCAACCGAAGGACCACCGTCGACAGAGACCTGCCCGCGGGCATGCCCTGACAAAAGTATAATAATTGTAATAGGAAACAGGAATTTTCGAAGCATGGCTATTCGGGTTTTGGAAGTGTTGATTCATCTGCACCGATTCCCATGGGAGCATTGTCGAAAGTTTCCCAGCGCGAACCTTCTTCGCTACCGGTGAGCTTTTGAAAATCCGAAAATATCTCCGGGCGGAAACTCGTCTTATCAACACGCAGACTTTTGAAATCGTAGAGATTGCCCGCTCCGCGCCAGACCGTATTTGGGAACAACAACGACTCGGGTTGGAATTTTCCGACAGAAAAAAGACAAGATCGAAAATCGACAATACCTCCTGGGGTCAGCATGACATTGACACCCTCAAAGGTGCAATTCGTCGCATGCAAGGCACCGCCTCGTCCGATTCGAAGCTCCTGCGGTGCTTCGCCATCACGTCGGATCAGCACGTTTTTCATTCGCAGATTACAGAGGCCGCCCTCATCCAGGTATTTGGCTTCCAGCCAGAAGGATTTCGCCGCGCTGCTCTCGATCAGTGCGTTTTCCAAGGAATGATCGAGACCTATGAAATAGAGGTCGAACCCGTGACAATCACGAATGTAGACATTGCGATAGTAAGTTCGGCTCGTATTGACGTCGCAAAGCCCCGTCGAATTTCCAATACTGACAAAGCCATCAATTCGGCAATCCGCATCCTCATGCGCACTGAATCCATCATCACCGCATTCGATCGCCCTGATGTTTTCGAATACCAGATTTCGCTGCGCACCGTGAACGTTGTATCCATCGTTGTAGACATGCGTTCCCGTGATATTCCTCACTGTGATGTGAGATCCGGCCGAGGAAAAAATCACGGCGCTGCTGCGCTTCGGATAGCGAATGTTCGACTCCTCCAGTTTTTGCCCCTCGGACAAGCGGAGATAGAATGCATCCTCTTCCTGCACGTATGTCCACTCGCCGGCCTGCAAGTCAGCAACCGGCTTGAGCGGATCACTGGGCCCTTTCGATGTGCGATTCATGCGCTGCATTTTGCCGTTCCAAATCAAATACCAACGCCCCACGATCGCATTATCGGTTTTGGGATACAGCGCCACTTTTCGGAACAAGTCCGGTTTCACTTGCTCCCAATCTTTCGAGGTCACAGGCTCACTTCCATCGAGAACTGCCCCATGCCCGTCGAGAGTGATCGGCTTACCAAGCTCTCCATGCCTCTTGGTGAAGACGGCGCTCTCGTACCATACACCCGGTGTGAGATGAATCGTGTCACCGGGCTGAGCCAGTCGGATCGCACGCGCGATCGACTTCACCGGGGCAGTACGCCCATCGTTTGCGTCGTCCCCTGCTTCCTGATCGACCCGGATATCTGTCGATTCATCTGCCCAAACCGAGGACAGAAATAATGTGCTCAACACGCCCAGCAAGATCAGGCAACTGCGAGAAAGGCTCGACTGCTTGGCATGGGGCGCTCCGCTCATCCTTTTCATCATCAACCGCGAGAATCGGCGTGACAAGATTTAGCTTCTCAAAACAAGGCACGATCGTGTGTATCCTTTCCCCTTCCCGCCATTGCTTCTGCTCCGCCGAGCGCAGTCTACACCTGACTTTCGCCGCGAGCCGCTCGCAAAACCGCCTCAATCCAGAAGAACCGAGGGTGCGAGTCTGCCGTAACTCTTTCAGGGTGCCCCATCCACGTCCGGAAAAAAACTTTTTCTGATAAACAAATCAGTGTAAGTTTTTCCGCTCCACTGGGGGCGAATGCGTTCGAAGCGACATTCCCCCTCTCGTGGTCACACGATTCTTATCTCAGACCAGCTGTTTCATGTTTTTATCTGCCCTTCTCAAGTCGGCAAAGCTCTCTGCGCTGATTGCGCTCACAGCCTTTCTTCTCGCCCCACCTTCCCAGGCCCAAACGCAGCATGGCGATCTCGCTCTTCGCGTCACCGGAATGCTTGAAGACGAGCACTTTCTGAAGGAGCCTTTCAACAACGATATGTCAAAGAAGGTGCTCGATACCTACTTGAACATGCTCGATTTCAGCAAAATCTATTTCACCAAAGAAGATGTCGACGGATTCCGTGCGAAGCATGAGCAAACGATCGACGACAACGTTCGCAACGAAGCGATTCCTGCGGCCTACGAAATTTATGCGACCTACCAGGAGCGCATCCGCAGTCGAGTAAAGATGGCCAAGGAACTTGCCAAGCCAGGCACCTTCACCTACGACTCGGATCGCACGGTCGAGATCTCCCGCAAAGATGGAGACTGGGCACCTGCAGGAGATGCACATAACCAACTCTGGCGCAACCTGATCGAAGGTGATCTAATCCGTGAAAAACTGATTTCGGACGCCCTTGCCGAGGAAGAAGCTGAGGAGGCGAAAAAGCGCGAAGAAGAAGGACTTCCTCCCAAGGAAAAAGATCCCAGTGTCAAACCGGAAAAGACGATCTACGAGAAAGTCGCTGATCGTTACGACCGCATTCTGAAGCGAGTGAACGAAAACAACGTCGAAGACGTGGCGACTCTTTTCATCAAATCGATTGCCCGTGCTTACGATCCGCACTCCGAGTATTTCTCCCAACAGCAATACGACAATTTCCGTATTGGAATGAACAAATCGCTCAAGGGAATCGGAGCGATGCTCCAGAAAGACGAAGATCAGGGCGGTGCCACGATCGAAGGTCTCGTCGTCGGTGGTCCGGCATTCAAAGGGGGCGATCTTGAGGTAAAAGATCGTGTCATTGGAGTCGCACAGGGCGAAGACGGCGACTTTGTGGATGTCGTGGAAATGAAACTCTCCGACATCGTCGACCTCATTCGCGGTGAAATCGGATCCGTCGTTCGACTCAAGGTGATTCCTCAGGGCGAAACGACTAAGATCAAACTCGTCAATATTGTTCGCGACAAAGTCGACCTGAAAGATGCTCTCGCGACAGCTGATCTTATCATCACGAAAGACCCCGAGGGCAACGAGCAAAAGATCGGCTGGATCACCCTGCCGTCTTTCTACGCTGACATGGATGGTGGACAGACCAGCACAACGACAGACGTTCGCCGCCTCCTGACTCGACTCTCAATCGAGGGGATCGACGGCCTCGTTGTTGATCTCCAAGACAACGGAGGAGGTTCGCTTGAGGAAGCAATCAACATGACTGGTCTCTTCATTCGCAAGGGACCCGTCGTTCAATCTGTCGACTGGCGCGGCCAGCGTGATCAGAAATCATCGAAAAATGGCGAAGCCATGTACGACGGTCCGATGATCGTTCTCATCAACAAGGCGAGTGCTTCGGCTTCCGAGATTTTTGCAGCGGCATTGCAGGACTACGGCCGAGCTGTTGTGGTGGGAGACACCACAACTTTTGGTAAAGGAACTGTACAACAACTTCGTCCCGTTCTGACAAACCGAGTCAACTTGCTGCTCAATCGTCAGGTCAATCAGGAGGGTGCGCTCAAGCTGACGATCCAGACTTTCTACCGCATCAACGGTCATTCCACTCAACTCGACGGAGTCGCTTCGGACGTTCACCTTCCCTCCATTCTCGATATCGCTGAGATCGGTGAAGACTCGCTTCCGAACGCGCTTGATGTTGAGCCAATCAAGCCCAGCAATTACGGCCCGTTTTCTGAAAAGCCACTTCCGATTCGGCAGTTGAAGCAAGCATCTGAAGCGCGCATTGGATCGACGCCCGGCTTCGAATACATTCTCCAGACAATCGGTGAGGAAAAGCAGCGCATCGAAGAGAATAAGATCTCTCTCAACCTAGAAGAGCGAAAGCAAAAGGCCAAAAACGACGAAGCGGAACGCGAAGCTCGCAAGCAGGAGCGTATCGAACGCTTTGCCAGAATCAGGGAACAAGAGAAGGACCTGTTTACGATTTACAAGCTCACTCAGGACAACGTTCTTGAGGAGGGCCTGACTCTTGCCGAAAAACTTTCCGACGAGCAACTCAGCGGAATGACTCGCGGGGACAAGCAGAAAGAAGAGGACCCCGACATCAAAGCTCTCGAGTATCCTCACACACTCGATCCCTACGAGCGCGAGTCGATCCACATCGTCCAAGACCTCATTGCGATCAGCAAAACCGGAAAGCCAGTCAACATCTCGGCCGCCAAGCCGCAGCGTCGCGACAAGACCACTCCGATTCCCGTCGCCGAGGAAAAGCCGAACTAATTCCGGTAGATTATCAAAGTCCCTTGGCAAATCTAGGGGCGTAACCATCTCCGCCTATGCATGGCGGTCTCGAAAACGCGTTTGAAGGTCTATCTGTTCAGCTACAGGTCCCGGACCTCTGGCAGCAGGAAGCTATTCGCTTCCTGCGCGACGGCAAAGACGTAATTGTCTCCGCCCCGACCGGTGCGGGGAAAACATTCGTTTTTGAGTCAATCGCCGACGAAGGAAAACTGATCGGCCCGGATCGTCAGGCCGTATACACCGTCCCCACCCGCGCCCTCGCCAATGACAAATGGCGCGAGTGGAAAACCAAAGGGTGGAAGGTCGGAATCGCTACGGGCGATCTCGCCGAAGATCTCGATGCGCCTGTCATCGTCGCCACCTTGGAAACCCAGCGGGATCGACTTCTCTCAGGAAATGGCCCTTCTATTCTCGTTATAGACGAATACCAGATGATCGGCGATCGACGGCGCGGTCTGCACTACGAACTCGCCGTCGCACTCGCCCCACCAGAAACGCGACTGCTACTTCTCAGCGGAAGCGTTGCCAATCCCACGCGTGTCGCGGATTGGATCAGCCGTCTCGGGCGCGAGGCAGTGGTGGTAGAGACCAAAGAACGCCCGGTACCGCTCGAAGAAATCCCACTCGACGCGCTTCCCAATCTCGCTCCGCGGAAGTATCGAAATTTCTGGGAAAGACTCGCGCTCTCGACACTGCTCTCGAACTACGGTCCCCTGCTGATTTTTGCTCCGCATCGTAAGGCCGCCGAGAAAATCGCCACGAAAATTGCGGCGGCCTTGCCAAACAATGATCCCATCCGCATGGGCGACCAAAGTCTTGAGCAGTCATGCTCCAAATCGCTCGCTCGCCTTCTTCAGAAACGTGTCGCCTTCCATCACAGCGGTCTCGGATTTACCGAACGTGCCGCCGTCGTCGAGCCCCTTGCTAAAGCGGGACAACTCCGTGTCATCGTCGCCACAATGGGACTCGCGGCGGGAATCAATTTTTCGGTCCGTTCGGTCTTTGTTGCTGAAACCAGCTACCGCGATGGTCCTTTCCAGCGAACTGTCACCCCAGACGAACTACTTCAGATGTTCGGCCGAGCCGGACGGCGAGGACTCGACGAGACAGGATATGTTATAATTGGCGACAAGAGTCCACGTCTTTACGATTCCCACCCACTCGAGCTGAGGCGACAGAACGAAGTCGATTGGCCAACCCTGATCCGGAGAATGCACTTTGCCTCGCTAGATGGAGGCTCTCCTTTTCTGGCCGCCAGAGAATTGCGAGACCGGCTCTTTTCCGATCAGAAGGTCGCGCTCGGTTTTCAATCCGACTCCGTCGAATCCGACCCCTCCGCTTCTGGGGAATCAGGAGAAGGAAATTCCCTGTTTGGCCTCAAGCCCACTCGAAAGGAAACGTTCAATTCCGAGGGCGAATGGGAAACAACTAACGCAGCGCGAAATGTCACGGGACGGCTCGGAGATGCCCTCACCTTTCTTCGAGCGCGTAACCGCCCAGCGGAAAGCAACAGCCAACTCGTCGCAGGATTGCTGCCCGCCCGAACCCGTCTCTGTCGACTCGATCAAAAAGGCAGCGGTCCACGTCGCTACGGAATGGAGATCGCCGTCGCGACCGAGAAGGAACCCGGAAGCTTTGGCCTTACCAAATTCGCGGGAAAACTTGCGGACGCCCATCGCGACGTTCGATTTTCGCAGAATGAAATCGCAGGATTGCTGCCCGATGCCTTCGCCGATTTCATCACTCCTGCCGAATTTGAAAGCGTCGTAAAACGCGGCGAACAGCTTTACCTGACAGGACATTTCCAAAACGCACAAATTGACGTCTACCTCGACAGTCACGACCAGGCCATCCACAGTCCTGATTCTCGCACCATTGAAATTGATTCCGAAACACACTACGCCGACGAAGACTCCGGCGAAATTCGGGAAGCGGCTGCAGGGACTGCCGCCCAGGCGTGGCGAA
>Ga0233450_10002411_pt1 | contig 18396 bp, 19 predicted proteins | sample 011ome_30_FD_189956 | JGI IMG/M metagenome (GOLD analysis project Ga0233450, IMG submission 189956) | Coastal salt marsh microbial communities from the Groves Creek Marsh, Skidaway Island, Georgia - 011501CT (spades assembly) | ecosystem: Environmental > Aquatic > Marine > Intertidal zone >... | reverse complement strand
TGGAGAACGGCACCACATACATGGTGCGTCCACGCATGGCGCCGGTGTAGAGGCCGATCATCTCGGCGCGCATCTCCTCTGGGTCTCGCCAGTTGTTGTTCGGGCCCGCATCGTCGGCAGATGTACTGCAGATGAATGTTCGGTCCTCCACACGGGCGACGTCGCCGGGATCGGAGTGAGCCCAGTATGAGTTCGGGCGTTTTGCATCATCGAGTTTCGTGAACGTTCCGGCCTCGACGAGCGCGCCACACAGGGCGTCGTACTCCTCTGCGGAGCCGTCGCACCAGTGGATGTCGGCGGGCTGCAGGATTTCGGCCCACGACTCAACCCATGCGGTCAGTCGAGCGTTCTGTGTGGTTCCGGCCAAGGGGGACCTCCCGGTGTCGGGCCGCCGCGTCGTTGCGTACGGAGATTGCGCGTGTGTGAACCATTGTGGTCGGTTGTGTTCGCGCAGATCGCATCGCGGCGGTTCGGTTCGTGAGTTTGTGCCGATAGCCCATCGCTATCAGCGATGGGTGGCCGCGTTATGTCATCGCTGACAGCGATGAAGTGGAGTTGGAGGACGTCGACCGATGGGTGGGCTCAGTAGCCCGGAGTACCCATGTCGACTTCGCTGCCGAGACGCAGTGCGGTGGCTCGACCTGCATCATCGAGATCAAACACGACACGCTGACCTTGACGCAGCATGCGGAATACGGAGCCATCGAGAGCACCATCGGCGATCTCGTAATCGGCGAGATCGGTATCGCACATGATCAGACCCTGCGCGGTGGCTGGGTCATAGGCCTTGACGACTCCCTGCATGGAAAGTGATTCTAGGTCGGGCGGGGTGGTCAGCCGGCCTTGACGACCTTGCCCGCCTTAATACAGCGGGTGCAGACGTTCATGCGGCGCGGCGCTCCACCGACGAGGGCGCGCACACGCTGGATGTTTGGATTCCAGCGACGCTTCGTCCGACGATGCGAGTGCGACACCGACATGCCCCACGACGGACCCTTGCCGCAGACCTCACACGTTGATGCCATGTCTCGAAACTCCTTGGGATAGGTCCGGTACCTCACCGAACCACGACCCCGACACGCTATCGGTCGCGGGGCCCGACAGCACCTGCCCCGGTCACCCCTGTGAGGTGTTGGGTAGATTCGGCGAGGTGAGCGCCTCACACGACCGATCGGGAGCGGTCATCGATCACGCCGTCAGCGATGCCGTCGTCGTGTCCCTGACGGCCGGGTGGGTGGCCGGTCGATGAGCGATGGTGACCGGTCAACGTTCGGGGAGTCACCGGCCACGGCCGATGCCCCGCTGACCTGGAGCGACCTCGCAGCGATCGGTATTGAACGTCTTCGTGGTGTAGGGGATGCGCGACTGGCGGCATTGCGCGCCGTCGGCATTTCCACTGTCGCCGATCTGCTCACCACGTACCCGCGTCGTTGGATCGATCGCACCCGCCAGCGCAGCATCATCGACCTCGTGCCCGACGAGGAGACATTGCTCGTGGTCACGGTGCGTTCGTGTGAGGAGCGACGACTGCGTGGCAACCGCACCATGGTGGTCACCCGGGTGGGTGATGACACCGGTGCAATGTCGCTGACCTTCTTCAATCAGCGATGGCGCACCCGGCAGTTGACACCGGGTCTCACGGTTGCCGTCTTCGGTCGAGTTGAAAACTTTCGTGGTGTGCCACAGATGACCAACCCCGTCGTCGATCCTGTCGGCGATCGCACGGGCCGCGTCGTGCCGGTGTACCCGCAGAGCGAGAAGTCACGCATCACCACCTGGGAACTGGCCTCGTTGATCGAGCAAGCCCTGCGGCGGTGTTCCGCCCGCTCGATTGCCGATCCATTGCCCGAGCCCATGCGCGAACGGCACGCGATGTTGACTCGGTTTGCGGCCATGTCGGCAATCCACCGCCCCGAGAGCATCGACGATGTCGAACCGGCACGACGCCGGCTCGCCTTCGACGAGCTGCTGCGCGTGCAGGCAGTGCTTGTTCAGCGCAAGGTTGCGATCGAGAACGAGGCAGGGGGAGTCGCCCATCCGAGCGACAGCGACTTGGTGCGGCGATTCCATGCCTCTCTCCCGTATGACCTCACTGGGGCACAGGCGAGAGTGATCGACGAGATTCATCACGACATGGCATCGGTGGTGCCAATGCATCGGCTGCTGCAGGGCGACGTTGGCGCGGGCAAGACCCTCGTGGCGGTGTCGGCCCTGCTCGTTGCTGTCGACGGCGGCTGCCAGGGTGCGCTGATGGCGCCCACGGAGGTGCTTGCCGAGCAACACGGCCGAGCCATTGAGGCGATGCTCGGCGATCTCAGCGTGGATGACCCAACCAACCTTCTCGGTGCGCGACCAATTCGGGTGGAGGTGCTCACCTCGAGCACTGCCGCGGCCCAGCGTCGCGACGTACTCGACGGGCTCGCCAGCGGTGCGGTCGACCTGGTGGTTGGCACCCATGCACTGATCCAAGACACGGTTGCCTTCCATCGGCTCGGCATCGCCGTCGTCGACGAGCAACACCGCTTCGGCGTTGAGCAGCGTGCGGCCCTTCGCGACAAGGCGGGCGCAGCGGTGCCGGATCTGCTGGTCATGACGGCCACTCCCATCCCGCGTACCGCGGCGATGACCGTGTACGGCGACCTAGATGTCAGCGTGCTCGACGAACTCCCACCGGGACGCACACCAATTGCAACACGGCGGGTGAGTGGTGATGCCGGCCGATCGACGGTGTGGCACGCCATCCGAGACCAGGTGGCCGCAGGGCGACAGGCCTATGTCGTGTGCCCATTGGTGGAGGAGTCTGAGCGTGTGGAGGTGGCCTCCGCCGAGCAGACCTATGAAGACTTGGCATCGCACGCACTGCGCGGGCTGCGTCTGGGTCTTCTGCATGGACGGATGTCATCGGCCGACAAGGAGTCGGTGATGGCTGCGTTCCGCGAGGGCGACATCGATGTGTGCGTTGCCACCACAGTGATCGAGGTCGGCGTGGACGTTCCCAATGCAACGTTGATGGCCATTGTGGACGCCGACCGTTTCGGCATTGCCCAGCTTCATCAGTTGCGCGGACGTGTCGGTCGCGGACGACATGCCTCCACGTGCTGGCTGATCACCGACGATGATGAGGACAATCCGCGCCTCGCCGCACTCGAGTCCACCACCGACGGTTTCGAACTCGCCGAGGTCGACCTCGCATTGCGGGGAGAAGGCACCTTGATGTCGACGGCGCAGAAGGGTCGGAGCGATCTCCGCCTTGCCTCGCTCGCTCGGGATCTTGATCTGGTCGCCCTGGCGCGTTCGACAGCGATCGAACTGGTCGGGGACGATCCAACGTTGGCGGACCATCACATCTTGGCCGATGAACTCGACACATTCGTCAGCGATCGAGACTCGGAGTTCTTGAGCCGATCCTGAGTCGACGCCATGTTGCCGCCGGGTTACTGGTGGTCGACGTCGCCGAGTGGTAATTCGTCCTCGAGCACGATGTCCCATCGGTCAAGGCAGTCCTCGCAGCGGTAGGCGACCACGTCCCCAACCTGCCACCCGCTGATGTCGGCCTCGTCTCCGTGCGTGACCGGAGGTGCGGTCAGCAAGAACGCGCGCCCCCCGCAATCGATACAGGTGATCTGGGGGTCTGGTTCGATCGGGTCAGCTGCTGCATCCACAGCACGAGTGTGGCAGGCACCGGGTGCCCCTGCCATCGCCGTAGGGTGGGCATGTGCGAGTGGTTGCGGGAGAACTGGGGGGGCGACGACTGGTGTCGCCAGAGGGTCGCGCAACGCGACCCACCACCGAACGTGTGCGCGAGGCAGTGTTCAATTCTTTGGGATCAGCCGATGTCATCGACGGCGCCGAGTTCTTAGATCTCTGGGCGGGAACGGGTGCTCTTGGCATTGAGGCCCTGTCGCGTGGGGCATCGCGCTGCACCTTCGTGGAACGCGATCGTGGTGCAGCCGCGGTATTACGCGACAATTTGCGCACCCTGGGATTGGAGGGGCGCTCACGGGTTGTCGTCGGCGATGCCATCGCGGCAGCTGCGACTCCCGCGGACGTCGTCCTCGCCGATCCGCCGTACGGCGAGGAGCCATGGTCAGAACTCCTCACGGCGGTACGTGCCGACATTGTGGTTATCGAGGGTAACGCAGCGGTTGGGGTACCAGATTGGGAGCAGTGGCGGGCGCGCCGATACGGACGGACATGGGTGACGTTCCTGCGGCGCATGACCGCGACGCCCGAGGCGATGTAGGTTGGCGACGACCATGTCATCCGTTCCTGCTCGCACCGCGATCTGCCCCGGCAGTTTTGATCCGATTCATCTCGGCCATCTCGATGTTGTCGCCCAGGCTGCCAGCCTGTTCGAGCGCGTGATCGTCGTGGTCATGCACAACCCGTCGAAACCGTCGGGGTTGTTCAGTCCTGATGAACGCGCCGCGTTGATCCGTGATGCGGTGGCCGAAATGGCTGGCGTAGACGTCGTGACCCATGGAGGTCTTGCCGTCCAGGCGGCAACCGATACCGGTGCCGACGTGATCGTGAAGGGTCTGCGTACCGGTGTCGACTTCGACATCGAGCAGCAGATGGCCCAGAACAACCATGCCCTCACTGGGATCAGGACGGTGTTCGTGCCGTGCGCCCCCGCGCTGTCACACATATCCTCCCGGTTCGTGCGTGAGATCGCAGCCCACGGCACCGATGTGTCACATCTTGTTCCTAGCGGAGTTCATGCGGCGTTGCGCCGTGTCATCGATGGGGTAGGAGGCTGAGATGAGCGATCACCCGATTGACCCATTCATCGACCCGCGTCGTGGGGATGCCCCCAACGATGACACTTGGGGTGACGATGACAGTGTCGACATTGCGCCAACCGAACAGAACCGGGTCGGCGACGCGGAAACCCTGTTGCGTCGTGCGGTCGACATCGTGGCCACTGCACCGACCATGCCGCTGTCCTCGTCACCGCGTATCGACCGCGACGAGATGGTGGAACTGCTGGGAGAGGCCCTGACGCGCCTACCCGAGGAGTTGCGCCAGGCGAGGTACATGCTGCGTGAACGCGATGAGTTCATTGCGCGCACCCGTCGGGAGGCTGCCGAGATCGTGGAGGCAGCCCGCGTGCAGAGTGAGAGGATGGTGCAACGCACCGAGGTGGTGCGCGCGGCCGAGGCGCGAGCACGCCACATCATGGAGACAGCCAACTCGGAGTCGCGTCGTCTCAAACATGAGACCGAAGATTTTCTCGATCAGCGATTGGCCAGTTTCGAAATTCTGCTCGAACGCTTGTCGCGCACCGTTGCGAATGGTCGCGAGAAGTTGTCGATCCACGGTGTGTCGCCGGCAACACCGCAGCCCGCGGCCGAGGATCTATCTGGGGCGGGCTTCTTCGACCAGGACGACTGATCGTGGCCGAGACCAGCGCTCGTCACCCGTTGCGGGTGAACCTGATCGAACTGTTACGCCAACCGGGCGCGCGGCGAACGATCAACACCAGCATCGATCGTGCGACTCTGGCCGGCCACGTGGCGCTCGACGGCCATCTCGGAGCGGAACCGAGCGCTGACCGAGTGCGTGTCATCGGCGACATCGAGGTCACCGGGGCGGTCGAGTCGGGCACCGATGATGTGGTGGCCTCATTGGAGGTGTGCACCCGCTGGGACGCGTTATGTCGTCGGTGCCTCGCGCCGGTCACCGATCTCAGCGTGTCGACGGTGCGTGAGTACTTCTCGCCGGAGGGGCATAGCGGGTCATCGACCGATGATGTGATTGTGATCGAGGGAGATCGACTCGATCTCGAGCCGATCGTCATCGAATATGCCGTGCTGGATCTGCCCCCGTCACCCGTATGCCGCGACGATTGCCCCGGTCTGTGCCCTGGTTGCGGAGCAGAGTTGGCGACGACGTCGTGCAACTGCGACACCGAGGTGCGCGACGATCGCTGGTCTGCCCTCGATGAGTTACGGCATCAATTGGGAGCCGATGACGGCGCGGGTGCCGGAGAGGATTCCTCCCGATAGTCTTCGAGCGCCCGACATGGCGGTGATGAATCGCCGGCGGGGTGGTGGGCCACGGTCCACCTCACCACAGTTCGCAGCCCGGTGGCCATGCCGCCGGAAAGATGTCGGAGAGTCCAGTGGCTGTTCCCAAGAAGAAGAAGTCGAAGTCGAAGACCCGCAGCCGTCGTGCCAGCAACTGGCGCCTCGACGCCCCGGCGCGCAGCACCTGCTCGCGGTGCGGCGGTGCCCGCACACCGCACACCGTGTGCCCGTCGTGCGGTTGGTACAAGAACCGCGTCGTCATCGACGTGTCCTGATCGGGCTCTGATGCTCCCGGTCGTCGTCGACGCCATGGGGGGAGACGACGCTCCCGGGGCAGTCGTCGAAGGTGCCCGCCACGCTGCGGATGCTGGCGTGCCCGTGATCTTGGTTGGCCCCGCCGACCTCTGCGATCGCGTCGACATTGGAGACCTTGAACTCATCGAAGCATCCGAAGTCATCGAGATGCACGATGACCCCGCCGCAGGTGTGCGACGCAAGAAGGACTCGACCTTGGTGCGCGCTGCCGAAGCGGTTCGCGACGGTCGGGCATCGGCCATGGTGTCAGCTGGCAATACCGGTGCCACGATGGCGTCGGCGCTGTTGCGGATGGGTCGCCTGCCCGGTGTCGCCCGACCGGCGATCGCAACGATCATTCCGGTCCCCGGTACCACCCCGACCGTGCTCCTCGATGCCGGAGCAAATGCCGAGGTGTCGGCCGAGTGGCTGGGCCAGTTCGCGGTGATGGGATCGGTGTTCGCCCATCATCGCCTCGGCATCGACCGTCCCCGTGTCGGGCTGTTGTCGATCGGTGAAGAACCCGGCAAGGGCGACCCGCTGCGCAAGGAAGCCCATTCCGTACTTGACGGCTTGAGTGGGCTCAACTTCATCGGCAATGTCGAAGGTCGTGACGTGATGTCGGACACCTGTGACGTGGTTGTGACCGACGGGTTCACCGGCAACGTGGTGCTCAAGACCCTTGAAGGGGCGATGCGCACGGTGCTGGGCGAATTGCGCCAAGCGATCTCCGCCGACCCGGCAATGGTCGAACACGCGCTCGGCCTGGAGCCGGTGCTCACCCCCTTCGTGCAGTCCCTCGAGGCCGAGACCTATGGCGGTGCGATGCTGCTCGGTACGGATGGGGTCTGCATTATTTCTCACGGTTCGTCATCGCCGACCGCGATCACGAACGCGATTTCTGTGGCAGCGGAGATGGTGCGCAGCGATGTCGTGGCCTCGATCGCGGCGGCGATCCGACCCGAACCGTCCTGATCGCTAGGATCCTCAAGATGAGCGACGCTGCGAGCGGATTGACCCGCGACGACATCTTGACCATCATCCGGGACAACCTCTCCGACATCTTGGAAATCGATGCCTCTTCGGTCAGCGAAGGACAGTCATTTGTTGACGACCTCGAAGCCGACTCGCTGGCCCTGATCGAGTTGGTCGAAGCGCTGGAGGAGCAGCTCGCCGATCGCATCGCTGATTTCCGCATCGAAGACGACGACCTCGAAGATTTAAAGACAGTGCGTGACGCGGTCGATTACGTCGCCGAACGCGCCGGCCTCTGAGCGCTTGGAGGTCGTCGACCACCGTGGGTGACCTCAGCCGTCTCGAGGAACAACTCGGGTACACCTTTCATGAGCGCGAGTTGTTGTATCGCGCGCTGTGCCATCGATCGTGGGTGGCGGAGAACCCCGGCGACACCTCCAATGAGCGGCTCGAGTTTCTTGGCGACGCAGTCCTCGGTTGGGTGACCGCTGATCTCGCGTTTCGTCGACACGCCGATATCACCGAAGGCACCCTCACCGATCTGCGAAAAGCGGTGGTGAATGCCCGCGCTCTCGCGGGGGTCGCGCGCACTCTGGGTCTCGGCGGCTACATCCTTCTCGGACGTGGAGAGGCGGCTGCTGGCGGTGCCGACAAGGACTCGATCTTGTCCGATGCCGTCGAGGCGGTATTGGGGGCGGTGTACCTCGATGGCGGGGTCGATGCTGCGTGGCGATGTGTGGAGCGGTTGATTGGGCCCCTTCTCGACGCAGCACCAGCGGATCTGTCGCGACTCGACCCCAAGTCGGCGCTGCAAGAACACCTCGCTGCTGCCGGGCTGCCAGCGCCGGTGTACGAGGTGACCGGTACTGGCCCAGACCACGACCGCTGGTTTACCGCATCGGTACTGAGTGGCGCGCAGTTACTCGGCACCGGTGACGGCCGGTCACGTAAGACCGCGGAAGCCTCTGCCGCAGCCGCCGCTCTCGACGCTCTCGACTGACAATGCCCGAACTGCCCGAAGTGGAGACGGTGCGGCGGGGTCTCAACACTGTCGTGGGACGGCGAATCGTGTCGGCCACTGTTGGGCGCGACCGGGTGGTCCGCCGCACATCAGCGCAAACGTTGATCGACGGCGTCACGGGAGTGGAGATCACTGCGGTGCAGCGGCGCGGTAAGTACCTGGTCATCCACACCACCGGTGACCAGCGGGTGATGATTCATCTAAGGATGAGTGGGCAGGTGCTCATCACTGCAGCCGATAGCGCGCCGCCAGCACATACCCACGTGCGCATGATGCTGGACGATCGCCGTGAGATTCGCTTTGTTGATCCCCGAACCTTCGGCGAAGTGGTGGCGTATCGGGTGAGGGATGAGCCCGAGGTGGTGCCCGAACTGATCCGTCTTGGGCCCGACCCGTTGGTCGACGGCATCGCGACGAAGTACGTGGTCGCAGCATTCGCTGGGCGTCGCCGCCGGTTGAAAGATGCGCTGCTCGACCAGTCGGTCATCGCGGGAATCGGCAACATTTACGGCGATGAGATCTGCCATGCAGCGCGGATCTCGCCGCTGCGGCCAGTCGGATCGGTGAACCGCCGTGGGGTTGTTCGACTGACCGACGCGATTCACCGTGTCCTCGCCGATGCTGTGGCGGCTGGCGGCTCAACCCTCGGCGATGCGCAATATGTGGGGGTGGATGGTGCTGCGGGAACATTCCAGAACCATCACCGGGTGTACGGCCGAACCGGGTTGCGGTGCCGCACATGCGGCCGCGGGCTCATTCGTCGCACGGTGGTATCCCAGAGGTCCACCCATCACTGCCCGGTGTGCCAGCGATGACTAAATGGGCCACGGTCACAGGTGTGCCAACGGGTAGATTGCGCCTGCCGTGTTCCTGAAAAGCCTCACCCTCAAGGGCTTCAAGTCCTTTGCCGATGCCACCACGATGGACCTCGAGCCCGGGGTGACCGTCGTTGTCGGCCCGAACGGTTCGGGCAAGTCGAATGTTGTCGACGCCATCGCGTGGGTGTTGGGTGCTCAGGCACCGAAGGCGGTGCGCAGCCAGAAGATGGATGACGTCATCTTTGCTGGCACCGCGAAGCGTCCGGCGCTCGGTCGGGCCGAGGTCAGCCTCACCCTCGACAACTCGGCTGGGTTGTTGCCCGTCGAGTTCACCGAGGTGACGGTGACCCGTGTGCTGTTCCGCACCGGCGAAAGCGAGTACGCCATCAACGGGGTCGGATGTCGCCTGCTGGACGTTCAAGAGTTGTTGTCGGACGCCGGTGTTGGACGCCAGCAGCATGTGATCGTGTCGCAGGGGCAGATCGATGCGGTGTTGAACGCTCGCCCCGAGGAGCGGCGGGCAATCGTTGAAGAGGCTGCTGGCGTTCTGAAGTACCGCAAACGTAAAGAGAAGGCGCAGCGACGCCTCGACTCCACGGAGGCAAACCTGCTGCGTTTGCAGGATCTGCTCCGCGAGGTCCGTCGGCAACTGCGACCGCTCGAACGCCAGGCCCAGGCCGCCCAACGCCATGGAGAACTCCAAGGCGAACTCGACGGGTTACGGCTGTATGTGGCCGGGCGCGAGATCGCAGCGCTGCGAGCGAGAACAACCGCCGTGGAAGCTGAACGGGTTGCTGCCGGCACTGCAATTGACGCAGCGCGCGAGGCGCTGTCGGCGCTCGATGCGCAGGTCGTGTCGCTTGAGGCCCGCCTCGCAGCCCACGGTGCCGCTGATGTGCGCGACCGGTTGCGACGGGTGGAGCAGTTGCGCGAGCGTGCCCGCGGGCTATCCGGCATCATCGCTGAACGAGCCCGAGGTCTGGAGCGGGAGCGTTCCAATCTCATGGACGAAGGTCTCGTTGCCACCCTCACCGATGATGCCGCCGGGTTCAGCGCCGAGCTGACCGAGGTCATCGCGGCTCTCGAGAGTCTTGCGCCCGAGCGTGAACAACTCGAGGCTGCTGAGAATGAGTTCTCGGCCGAGCGCACACTCTTCGATGACACCGAGGACGCGGGATCGACAGCGGCGAGTGCCGCAGCTGAGGTGCGTGGTGAACTGCGCTCGGTTCGCACCGTTCTGGAGCGGTTGCGCGGCGACCGCAACCGAACGATGGGGCGGCTCGCCACACTCGAAGAGCAGGTCGCTGAGATAGTGGCGAATATTGAGGTTCACCGCGACGAGTGCGCACGGGCCAGTGCCGATGAAGAACCACTTGTTGCGGAGCTGACGGCGGCGGAGCGGCGGCGTATCGATGCCGCGGCTGAGGTCGACCGCTGCGCGGCTGAGGCGCGACGTGTCACCGATGAACGCTCGCGCACTGCGGCGCGGGTCGAGGCGCTGCAGTTGGCCCTTGATGAAGCCCACGCTCGGGCAGGGGCCGAGCGATTGGAAGGCCTCGCAGGGGTACTCGGCACCCTCGCTGACGTGATGGAGGTCGATTCGGGCTGGGAGCCAGCTGTGGAGGCGGCGCTGGGCGAAGCCCTCAACGCAGTCGTGGTGGATTCGCCGACGACGGCACGCGCTGCACTCGATGTCCTCCGCGCAGGTGGCGCGTCGGGTGCGGTATTGGCTGGCGGTGGCATGCCGGGAGCCGTTCCACGTGTCACGGCGCCAGCCGAAGCGGTGGTGAACCACGTGCGGTCTAGCGATGCCGGGGTGACGGCATTGCTGAGCCAGCTGCTATCCGATGCGATCTGCGTGGACGACCTCGACACCGCCATCGATATGGCTCTCGCCAACCCTGCGGTGGTGGTGGTGACGCGTGCTGGCGATCGATTGGGGCGCCGCGGGTGGCGTATCGGCGCATCGGGTTCTGGTGCCACGGCGGCCGCCCTCGAGGCAGCCCAGCGTGCTGATGAGGTGGCGCAGGCAGCGGTGGCCAGCGCCGAGGCGGCAGCGGTAACTGCCCGCGATGAACTCGACGTGGCCTCCCGCGTCGAGATGGAGGTCGGCGCACGACTCGACCGCCATGACGGTGTGTTCTCGACCGCTTCGGAGGCGTTGGCCTCGGCGCAGGCGCGGCGCCGCGAGATCGACAATGAACTCGATGGAGCTCGCGCAGCGCTGGCGGAACTCGATGAGCGGATCGTCACCGAGCAGCAGCGGGTGTCGTCGCTCGAACAGGTACTGCCGAATCTTGAGACTGATGAGGCCGCCGAAGCTGAAGCGGCTCGTCAACGACGTGAAGCACGTGAGGCGGTCGATGCCACCGCAGCGGTGTTGACATCGCGGCGTCGTGATCTTGAGGTGCGCGAGGCGGGTCTGGGCGAGCGTCGTGAGTTCCTGGAGCGACGCCTACGTGAGACCGAGCAGCGCTTGGCTGCTGACCGCGAAGCCCGCGAGAACGCCGAACAGCGGCGGGTTGAAGTGGAGCGTCGCCGGGTGGCCGTGGAACGCCTTGCCGGGGTCGTGAGCCAGCGCATTGCGGTGCTCGATGGGCTGCAAGCAGACCTCGATGACGTTCGCCGTCGTCAAAGCGATGAGGTGCGTTCGCTTACCGCCGAACTCGATACCGCTCGTCGTTCGCGAACCGAGACCGAGAGCGGCCTCGAGGTGGCTCGTGAACGGGTACAAAAGGCTGACCTCGAAGCCAACGAGGTTGCCCTGCGTCTCGAGACCGCGGTGGAGGCGCTGCGTCGCGATCTTGGTGTGGAGCCAGAGGTTGCTGAAGTAGCAGAGCCGCCAGAGGTGCCAGAGGGGGCAACCCATAGAGGTCGCGTGCGTGAACTCGAGCGAGAGCTTCGGCTGCTGGGTCCGATCAACCCGCTCGCACTCGAGGAGTTCAATGAGTTGCAGGGTCGCCACGAGTTCCTCGAGGGGCAACTCGATGACGTTCGCTCAACGCGGCGTGAACTGAACCGGGTGATTGCAGCGATTGATATTGAGATCCAAACCGTATTCCAGTCGGCCTATGCCGATGTCGACCGCAACTTCACCGAGTTGTTCAGTGCGTTGTTCCCCGGTGGTCGCGGCACATTGCGGCTGACAAGCCCCGATGACCTGTTGAACACCGGTATTGAGGTTGAGGCCAAGCCCAGCGGCAAGAACGTGAAGAAACTGTCCCTGCTCTCAGGTGGTGAACGGTCGTTGACAGCGCTCGCGTTCTTGTTCGCGGTATTCCGTTCGCGCCCATCGCCCTTCTACGTCATGGACGAGGTCGAGGCCGCCCTCGACGATGTGAACCTGCATCGTTTCTTGAATTTGGTGCAGGAATTCCGTCGTGATGCGCAGTTGTTAATCGTGTCGCACCAGAAGCGCACGATGGAGGCTGGCGACGCGCTACTCGGGGTCTCGATGCAGCCTGGCGGCTCGTCGCGAGTGGTCACCGAGCGCGTCACCACCTCAACGCCGGCCGACTGAGCACCCTGTCGGGTCCACTGGGTGGCCGGTAGCGTCGCGCCATGGATCAGATGACTTGGATCTACCTGATCGCGGCGGCCGTGGTCGTCGTGTTCGGCATTGGCGTCGTGGCGATGTCGCGTCGTCGCAGCGGTATCTCGACGCCCCCGGCTGCTCCGCAGTCGGCGCGCGTGGAGCGACCCCCGGCGGATCATCATCCGGTTGACACCCCCGCTGCAGGAGGCGTCGCGACCCGGGCCGAGGATGTGGATGTTGCCGATGCAGACGCCGGTGCCGTGACGGCTGAGGTTGGCGAGTCCGACAGTGATGACGTGGCAGATGCCGACGTGGTGGCGCCGGCATCGATGCGCGAACGCCTTGCACGAGCGCGTGGCGCCATCGGTGGTGCACTCGGGTCGGTACTCGGTCGCCCCGGTGTCGATGATGTTGCAATCGATGAGATCGAAGAAGCGTTATTGCTCGCCGACCTCGGAGTGGAGGTGACGATGGCGCTGCTCGATCCACTGCGCGAGCGGGTGCGCAGTCGCGACATCACATCACCCGCCGAACTAGTCAGCGGACTGCGTGCGGACATGTTGGCGCGCTTGCATGGCGCGGATCGTGACCTGCATACGCGCAGCGATGATGGTCCCAGCGTGTGGCTCGTCGTCGGGGTGAACGGAGTCGGCAAGACGACCACCATTGGAAAGCTGTCCCAACGCCTGATTGGAGACGGCCACATGGTGCTGCTGGCCGCCGGCGACACCTTCCGTGCTGCCGCGGCGGAGCAACTCGGTATGTGGGCCGAACGCAGCGGTGCGCAGTTCGTTCGCGGAGCAGAAGGTGGTGATCCCTCGTCGGTCATTTTCGATGGGGTGGAGGCGGCCGCGGCCCGTGGTGTGAACGTGGTGCTCGCCGATACAGCAGGGCGCCTACATACCCGCCAGAACCTGATGGACGAACTGTCGAAGGTGCGCCGTGTCGCCGAGAAGGGCGCTGGCGAGGTGACCGAGACCCTTTTGGTGATCGATGCGACGACCGGGCAGAACGGTCTCGTCCAGGCCCGCGAATTCGCCGAGGCCACCGCGGTGACCGGTGTGGTCGTGACCAAACTCGACGGGTCAGCAAAGGGCGGCATCGTGTTTGCCATCGAGACCGAGCTCGGTATCCCGGTGAAACTGGTCGGTATCGGTGAGGGCATCGCCGACCTGGTGCCATTCGACCCAGAGGAATTCGTTGAGGCGCTGATCGACCAGTGATCGCTCGGTAGCGCCGGCGGGAACCAATCCGCGACACGTGACGTCAGACAGGATGTGTACATGTTGTGTACGTACCGCCCGCTCCGTGCCACCGCTGTCGTCGCGGCGCTGTCGCTTGGCCTGATGGCCTGTGGAAACAGCGATGACGTCGGCGACGCCGATGCCGACGCATTGGCGCCGCCCGAGGTGGTGCGCCTCGGCTCGTCGGCGATGCCAGCCAGCGGTGCTGATCTGGCGGCGACATCGGAGATGTCGGCTGAGGAGCGGGCGGAGGAATCAGCCGTTGACGGCGGGGCAATGTCGGTCGACGACATGGCGTCGTCCTATATGCCGATGTGGACCGTGATCACCGACATCGTGGTGTCGGACTCGTTGCCCGCGCTGCCCATCGATGCGGTGGGCTATGTCCATCGTGCAGGGTCGACCGTTACCGAAGCGACTGCAGTCGCGCTGGCGGAGGCGTTTGGCGTTGACCCCACGCCGGTGGAACGCCCACAGGAGTACATGGTGGAGTGGGCATTCGGTCCGGAAGACGGTTCGGCACCGTCGTTGACAATCGATGCCTACGCCCAGCATTACTGGTGGTACTCGAGTGGCTGGAGCGACCGGGTGGAGTACGCCGAATCAGAGCCTGCCTGCACCGAAACCATCACCGCCGATGGCGAGGTCACGGTGGACTGTCCGGAATGGGACCCTGAGCCGCCGGTCGGTGTGCCCACAGCGGCTGATTCCGAGGAGCGTGCTCGTGAGATCATTCGCGCCGCCGGTTTCGACGACAGTGTGCTGACATTCGAGGTGTCCGCCGACGAGTGGTACGCATCGGTCTATGCCAGCGAACCGTTGATCGCTGGTCTCGATGGGGTGACGGCGACCAATTGGAGTTTCGGTTTCGGTGCCGAGGGTCGGCTCGAATACGCCGGTGGGGTTCTGTCTGGCCCCGACGCCGTCGGGCCGTACCCACTGGTCGATGTCGCCACGGCCGTGCAGCGGCTGCGGCAGATGTACGTGTCGAGCGGTTGGTACGGCGAAGATGATGTTGCCATCGACCTACCGGAGGAGGCGGGTGCGGGCTCCGACACGGCGGTCTCGGTTATTGCCGAGGAGGAGGTGGTAATGGTGGAGCCGTCCCCCGAACCGCTCCCTGCTCCCGCTCCCGAGCCGGACATGCCTGCCCCGGACATGATTGAGGACGAGCAGTGGGTTGAGCCGACAGAACCCACCGAGATCACGCTCAACCTGGTCGATGTTGTGGCCGATCTGTGGTGGACCGAGGACGTAGATGGCAATGTGTGGCTGCTGCCGGCATATCGCTTTATCGGTGACGACGACGGCTGGTACACGGTGCCGGCGGTGACGGATGAGTTCATGGTTGAGATACCGACCTACGACAAGACGGTGCCCGCCCCAGCTCCGCCAGCCGTTGAGGATCGGGTCGTGTCATCGGGTTCGTCTGGCGCGTCAACATCCGGGGTCGCCCCCTCGGCAGGCCTTGCTGAGCTGTTGGCCACGGCCGATCTCACAGACGTCGACGATGCTGTCCTGGCTGCCGTCGAGCAGATCCTGGCCGGGGAACTGGCCGTTGACGAGCAGCTGTTCGCGGACACGGCTGCCGAGTTCGGCCTGGTTATGAGGGTTGTCGAACGCGATGGTGAGCCGCTCATGGTCACCGAGGACTACCGCACCGATCGAATCAACGTGGTTGTGGCCGACGGAGTCGTTGTGGCTATTGACGGCATCGGCTGAGGATTCATCGTCGGTGCCGGTCGCCGTCAGGCGCATCGTGCGTCGCCGGTAGTCTCGACAGTGATGTTCGATTCGCTGTCCAGCCGCCTTGACGGTATCGCTAAGCGTCTCCGGGGAAAAGGCCGGCTCACCGAGGCCGATGTCGACGATGTCATGCGGGAAATCCGCACGGCGTTGCTCGAGGCAGACGTCAACGTGCACGTTGTTCGTGCGGTCACGAACCGCATTCGTGAACACGCGATTGGCGCCACACGTTCCAAGGCGCTCGATCCCGGCCAACAGGTGATCAAAGCCGTTCATGACGAGCTGATCCGCATCCTTGGTGGCGAAACCTTGGCCATCACGTATGCCGCCAAGCCACCCACTGTGGTGCTGATGGCCGGCCTGCAGGGGTCGGGTAAGACGACTAACTCGGCAAAGCTTGCGGCATGGTTCACAGCGCAGGGTCGGCATCCGCTGCTGGTGGGCGCTGACCTGCAGCGACCGGCTGCGGTGGAGCAGTTGCGCACTCTTGGCGCCCAGATCGATGTGCCCGTGTGGTCCGAACCCACAGACCCGGTGCGTGTCGCGACCGACGGTGTCGATGAGGCACGACGGCTCGGACGCGATGTGGTCATTGTCGACACGGCCGGGCGGCTCTCGATCGACGCGGAGATGATGGACCAGGTCCGGCGCATCTCTGAGGGCATTTCGCCCGACTACACCTTCTTGGTCATCGACGCCATGACCGGCCAGGACGCGGTGCAGACGGCGTCGGTATTCCACGACACCCTGGCCATCGATGGCGTCATCATGTCGAAGCTCGACGGTGATGCCCGCGGTGGTGCGGCGTTGTCGGTGAAAGAGGTGATCGGCCGGCCGATTGCATTTGCATCCACCGGGGAGCGGGTGGAAGCGTTCGAGCAGTTCCACCCCGACCGTATGGCGGGCCGCATCTTGGGCATGGGCGACATGCTCACCTTGATCGAACAGGCCGAGCAGGCGTTCGAAGCCGATCAGGCCGAGCAGGCTGCTGCTCGGCTGATGGACGGCCAGTTCACGTTCGATGACTTCTTAGAACAGATGCAGGCGCTCAAGAAGATGGGTCCACTGTCGGGTGTGCTCTCGATGATGCCGGGCGTTCCCAAAGAACTGAAGAACGCCGATATTTCCGACGACTCGCTCAAGCCCGTTGAAGCGATCATTCGCTCGATGACCGCCGAGGAACGCCGGCAGCCAGCGCTCATAAATGGCAGTCGCCGTTCGCGAATCGCAACGGGTTCGGGTACATCGGTCGCCGAGGTGAATCGTCTGGTGAAGCAGTTCTCCGAGATGCAGAAGATGATGAAGAAGATGGGTGGTGGCATGGGCGGTGGACGCCGCAACCGCAAGGCCCGTCGCGGGCAAGGGGGCGACCCCTTTGGTGGCCTTGGTGGTGGCGATACCGCAGGCCTCGAAGAACTCTTGGGCGGTGGCCAGAACCCACTTGGCGGCCGTGGTAACCCACTCGATGGTGGTGGCTTGCCGCCACAGTTTCGTTGATCGGTGCCGAAGCGGCCGAGGTGCCGATAGCATCGCGCAAGTTCCACATTTGCCCCAGGAGACGTTCGACATGGCAGTCAAGTTGCGCCTGACACGCATCGGCAAGAAAAAGCAGCCCCAGTACCGCATCGTTGCGGCCGATTCGCGTTCCCCGCGTGATGGACGGTTCATCGAGATCCTCGGTCACTACGACCCACGGCAGGAGCCATCGGGGCTTCGCGTCGACAATGACAAGGCCGTGAAGTGGCTGTCGCAGGGGGCTCAGCCCACCGAGCGCGTCGCGAAGCTCCTCGAGATCTCCGGCGCGATGGAACAGTTCAAGGCGTCGAAGTGAGCGCAGACACCGCTGCGGCGGTGCTCACCCACATTGTTCGCTCGATCGTCGATGACCCTGACGCGGTGCGTGTCGAGTCGTCCTCTGCCGATGGCCGCGATCGCCTCGAGGTCCGTGTCGGCCCCGGCGATCTGGGTCGGGTGATCGGCCGTCGGGGTCGCACAGCCGCCAGCATTCGCACCGTGACGCGCGCGGCCGCCGCTCGCGACGGCGTCGAACTCGATATCGAGTTCCTCGACGACGACGACTGATCCAATGACGCCGCCGCAGCTGCTGCAGGTGGGGCGGCTCGGACGGGCCCACGGAGTGCGTGGCGACATCGTCGTCATCCTCGACACCGATCGCGAGGAACGGGTTGCCTCTGGGTCGCGCCTGCACGATGGTCACGACTGGATCGAAATTGAGCGTTCTCGACCACTGTCCGCCCAGCGGTGGGTCGTTCACCTCGTTGGAGTTGATGACCGGACCGCTGCGGAGAGATTGTCCGGGCGCACGCTGAGCGCGGAGCCCATCGACGATGCTGATGCCCTGTGGGTGCACGACCTCGTCGGTTGTGAGGTGCGTGATGCCGATGGTCTCCTGCGGGGCCGCTGTGTATCCGTCCTGGCGAACCCGGCATCGGACCTGTTGGAACTTGATCAAGGTGCACTGGTGCCCACAACGTTCGTTGTCGATGTCGTCGATGGGGTGATCACGGTCGATGTGCCCGACGGCCTGTTCGAGTTGTTCGGCGAGGGCTAAACGATGCGCATCGATGTCATCAGCGTCTTTGGGTCTGCAGTGGACGAGTTCTGCTCGATCAGCTTGTTGGGTCGGGCGCGCCAGTCAGGACGTGTCGATCTGCGTCTGCACGACCCGCGTGATCACGCCAACGATGTTCACCGGACGGTGGACGACAGCCCC
>Ga0233450_10002409_pt1 | contig 18411 bp, 17 predicted proteins | sample 011ome_30_FD_189956 | JGI IMG/M metagenome (GOLD analysis project Ga0233450, IMG submission 189956) | Coastal salt marsh microbial communities from the Groves Creek Marsh, Skidaway Island, Georgia - 011501CT (spades assembly) | ecosystem: Environmental > Aquatic > Marine > Intertidal zone >... | reverse complement strand
TATTAGGTCCTTTAATTGATTTTCTTACATCTCCTTCTGCTGCTTTAACAGCAACTTGCATACCCCAACAAATTGCAAATATTTTATCTACTTTTTTAAAACAAGATTTCATAAATTCCACTTGTAATTTGGTTTCATAATCATTTTCATAGATATGCCCGTTACCACCACTCCAAATTAAACCGTCGTATTTATCTAAATCTAATTTATTTGAATTATCTTTTGTAGATGGATCAAATTGATCTAATTCTAAATTTGAGTTTAATTTTTTTAAAGAATTGTGAATACTTTGTGTATGAGTTTCAATATTATTCGATATTAATTCTAAATTATTTTCTTTTGTATTTCCCTCTACAACAAGAATTTTTTTCACTACCAAACAATTTTTAATTTCTTATTTTCACAAATACACTCAATCATGCCAATTAGTAATGGAAATTCTTTTTTATCAAATTCTTTTATAATTTTAGGACCAATAGCAAATGCTAAATCTGCGCCCTCAACAGTTACTTCTTTCATATAATTCTCTTTAGCATCACTAAATGTGTGACCCTGTCCTAAATAAAAACCCATCTTACTATTACGACCTCCAGCAGAACTCACATGAAGATCTCCCAATCCAGCTAAACCATAAGCTGTTTCTGGCTTACCATTAAGTTTTTTTGTCAAATTTTTCATTTCAGAAACTGCCTTGTAGACTAAGGACGCTGCTGTATTTAAATAATATTTTTTTTTAATATCGTCACTTTGCTCTTCACTACTCAAGCCTTCTGATGCACCAATTAGCATTGAATAAATATTTTTTGTTGCAGCACACACTTCAACTCCAATTAAATCATCTGAATATTCTGTTGAATAATATTTTGTTGAGATTATAGATCCTATTTTCTTAACAATTTCTATATCTTCATTTGCTAAAACCACACTACTATTAATTCTATTTGCCAAACCATTTGCTAAACATGGTCCTCCAACTGCAGAAATTTTTGCTTTTTTAATATTTTTTTCCTTTAAGATTTTATTTAACTTTTCTGCTAAAGTTTCAAAATTATTATTTATTACAGCTAATCCTTTGGTTAATAAAAGTATGTTGGTTGTTTCTTTATAAAATTTTGATAACTCCTCTCCTATCCACTCTATTCCTTTGGAGCTTACTCCAACTACTAGCAAATCAATATCTTTTTTTAATTCATCATTAAACTCTGAAAACTTTATTACTTTAATAGATGATGGAAGTTGAGATTTTAATATTGGATGAAAATTATTTTTTATATTAATTTCTTCAATTACTTTATCTTCTAAAAATGAACCAACCAAATAAACTTCGTTTGAATTATCTGCACACGGCACTGCAAAAGCAGAACCCATAGCACCAGCTCCAATTATTACAATTTTGCTCATAAACTACACATACTTAAACACAAAAATTGCAAACATTGATGACAAAACTGTAGCAATCCAAAGATTAAAATCAGTAAGGCCTAACCAAGCTAAATGAATAAATGCTGCACTAAGAAGAGAAATAAATAATCTATCTCCTCTTGTAGTATTTAATGTTAATATTCCTTTTCTAGGGTTTCCACCTGGATCTTTTTTTTCCCAGAAATACATAACTGTAATACATAGAGCTATAAAAATAAAAAAACTAGCTGTAGGCCAAGTCCAAGCCATCCAAGTTATAAAGTCAAAATCAAAAAGGCTTTTTTCTTTAGGTTGACCAACTGTAGACCAACTAGATGCATATAGATTTGTAAAAATCATACTCTCCCCATTGCAAATCCCTTAGCAATATAATTTCTTACAAAGTAAATTACTACAGCGCCTGGAATTATAGTTAAGCTTCCAGCTGCTGCTAGTAAACCAAGTTCATAGCCTGAAGTACTCGAGGTTCTAGTCATTATAGCTGCAATAGGTTTAGCCATTGTGGCTGTAAGAGTTTTTGCTAACAATAATTCAACCCAAGAAAACATAAAACAAAAAAACATCGTAATACCTATTCCAGCAGCTATTGTAGGAATAAAAATTTTAAAGAAAAATTTAGGAAAAGAATAACCATCAACATATGCAGTTTCATCTAATTCTTTAGGAACTGCAGACATAAATCCTTCTAATATCCAAACTGCAAGAGGAATATTAAAAAGACAATGAGATAACGCTATTGCTATATGTGTATCAAATAAATTTACTGATGAATAAAATTGAAAGAATGGTAAAGCAAATACAGCTGGTGGAGCCATTCTATTTGTTAAAAGCCAAAAAAATAAATGTTTATCACCTAAAAATTTATATCTTGAAAAAGCATAAGCTGCTGGGAGTGCTGCAGATACAGAGATTAACGTATTAAACACTGTATACATAATGGAATTAACATAGCCCATATACCAAGTACTATCTGTAAATATTGTTTTATAATTTTCTAAAGTAAAATCTTGAGGCCACAATGAATAAACATTTATAATTTCAGTCGTTGATTTGAATGACATATTCAACAACCAATAAATAGGTAACATCAAAAAAATTATATAAAATGTGGGCACTACCCATTTAATTTTTTTCATCTCGTGCCCTCATCTTTCATCATTATGCTATAAAAAACCCAACATATTAAAAGCACAATTAAAAAATAGATTAATGACATAGCAGCTGCAGGTCCAAGATCAAATTGGCCCAAAGCCATTTTTACTAAATCCAATGACAAGAAATTCGTAGCATTACCTGGGCCACCTCCTGTTAAAACAAAAGGTTCGGTATAGATCATAAAGCTATCCATAAATCTTAAAAGTATTGCTAAAGTTAAAACTTTTTTCATTTTAGGTAGTTCGATGTATCTAAAAATATCCCATCTACTAGCACCGTCTATCTCTGCTGCCTGATAATAGGCGGGCTGAATTGAGTTTAAACCTGCATAAGATAAAAGAACAACCAGAGAGGTCCAATGCCAAACATCCATAAGAATAGTTGTAAACCAAGCATCCCCACTCTGCTGAGTAAAATTATAATCGAAACCAAGTGAATTTAAAGAATTTCCAAGAAAACCAATGTCCGGAAGAGCAAATATATTCCACATAGCTCCTACAACGTTCCAAGGTATCAATAACGGCATTGACATTAAAATTAAACAAACAGGCACCCCCCAGCCTTTTTTTGGCATAGTCAAAGCAATTGCCACACCAAGAGGCAACTGAATTAGAAGAATAATAAAAGTAAATATAAATTGTCTTCCTAGTGAATCATGAAATCTTTCAGAATTTAAAACTTGTTTAAACCACCTTGTTCCTTCCCATGCAAATACATTGCTTCCAAAAGTTTCTTGAAAAGAATAATTAACAACTGTCATTAAAGGAACGACTGCATTAAATGCAACAAGCACAAATACAGGGATAACAAAGAACCAGGCTTTTTGATTAAATGTTTTATTCATTATTCAATTATCCAATTATCTCCATATGCATAAGTATATTTTTGATCAAATGTTATATGTGCGCTGTCGCTTGGTATTTCATCTGAAGCATTAGCTAAAATCTTAATACTTCCACTATTACATTCAGTATCAATTACTTTATGTCTGCCTGTATCACTAACTCTTTTAATTTTTACTTTTATGCCATCATTAGAAAATTTTATAAATTCAGGTCTTATACCTACTTCTGTTTTACTAAAATTTGTTTTTTCAATGCTGATATTATTGGGTAATAATTTGCCCTCAAAATTAATTTGACCATTTTTAATTTCACAAGGAAGTATATTCATACCAGGTGAGCCGATAAAATGTCCAACAAAAGTATGTTTTGGTTTTTCAAATAGTTCCACTGGGGTGCCTGTTTGAACAATTTGCCCCTCATGCATTACCACAACTTGATCTGCAAAAGTTAATGCTTCAATTTGATCGTGAGTAACGTAGATCATAGTCCGATTAATTTTTTGGTGTAACTCTTTTAATTTTGATCTTAATACCCATTTCAAATGAGGATCAATAACAGTTAAAGGCTCATCAAACATAATTACATTTACATCTGATCTTACTAATCCTCTTCCTAAAGAAATTTTTTGTTTTCCATCTGCAGTTAATCCAGCAGCTTTATTGTTTAGAGTTGATGTAAGCTCTAACATCTCTGCAATTTCTTTTACTTTTGAATCAATTTCTGTTTTAGAAAGACCTCTATTTTTAAGTGGAAAAGCTAAATTGTCATACACAGTCATTGTATCGTATATTACTGGAAACTGAAAAATTTGAGCAATATCTCTATCAACTGGATTTAAAGATGTTACATCTTTATTATCAAATAAAATTTCACCTTTAGTTGGTTTTAACAAACCTGAAATAATATTTAATAATGTTGTCTTTCCACAACCAGAAGGGCCTAATAAGGCATAAGCGCCGCCATCTTTCCAATCAATATTAACCCCTTTTAATGCCCAGTCTGAATCATTATTGGGTTGTTTTAAATAGCTATGACTTAAATCTTTTAAAGTAATTTTAGCCATTGGATACCAATCTATTATTAGAGTCAAAATATAAAAATTCATTCACATTCATAAATAGCTTTGTATTCTCACCAATATTTTTTTGCTGTATGCCGTTTGACAAGGAAACCCAATTAAGTTTACCAGTGGTGAAATGAATTAAACTTTCAGAACCACTTATTTCTGAAATCAATACTTTTCCATCAATTTCAACTGAATTATTTCCCTCTTTATTTGTTGTAATATTATGAGGTCTAATACCTATTTTATAATCTCCATCTTTGATCTTTATATTTGATTTCCATTGAACGTTGTTGTCTTTTAACTTGAACATTTCTCCTCTTTTGCTCACTTCTGCAACATTTATTGGGGGGTCGCTAAATACTTTAGCTGAAGTTAAATTTTCAGGTTTCTTGTAAACATCTAAAGTTTTTCCATATTGAATAACATTTCCTTCTAATAAAGTTGCTGTGTTTCCACCTATCATTAATGCATCTAAAGGTTCTGTTGTTGCATATACAACAACACAATCTCGATCTTCAAAAAGTTTAGGTAATTCCTCTCTTAATTCTTCACGAAGTTTAAAATCTAAATTAGCTAATGGCTCATCAAGCAATATTAAATCTGAGTCTTTTACTAATGCTCTCGCTAAAGCAGTCCTTTGTTGCTGTCCTCCAGACAATTCATCAGGTTTTTTATTTAGCATAGCTGATAATTTTAAAAGTTCAGCAACTTTCCCTACTCTTTGTTTAATTTCATCAGGTTTCACTCCAATAATTTTTAATGGAGAAGCGATATTTTCAAAAACTGTAAAATTAGGATAATTAATAAATTGCTGGTAAACCATAGAGCAATTCCTTTTTTGAACTTCTTTGCCAGTAACATTTTCATCATTAAACCAAATTTCACCTGATGTAGGCTTGTCAAGACCAGCCATAATTTGCATAAGAGTTGTTTTACCCGATAGTGTAGAACCCAACAGAACATTAATGGTGTTTTTTTCTAATTTTAGATTAGTTGAATATATATGAGTTTCTATTCCTACTTTTTTTTCAACATTCTTTAATTCTAAGCTCATATATTTTTTGTAATTTGTTTTAAAAAAAAGGGGCAATAAATGCCCCTTTTTAAATTTAGATTAACCCAAGATTATTTCCAAGCGTCTTTATATGCTATGGTTTTACCTTGAGGTTTCTCATTAACTTTAGCTTTTGGCGAACCAGCTTTATTTAACCAATAAGAAGCTTCTCTTGGTTTGTTAAGTCTTGGACCACATCCACCGTATGCGTTACTAGCTTTATCAGCAGCTTCCATACGAGACATAACTAAGTCCATCTCATCTGCAAGACGATCCATAGTTTCTTGTGGTGTAAATGTACCAGAGTTAACTTCTCCAATGTGCTGCCACCATAATTGTGCTAGCTTCGGATAGTCTGGAACATTGATGCCTGTTGGAGACCATACATTTCTGTTGTCTGATCTATAGAACTCAACAAGTCCACCTAGTTCAGGCGCTCTTTTAGTGAAGTGATCATGGTTAACTGTACTTTTTCTTACGAAAGTTAAACCAACATCTGCTTTTTTAAGAGATACAGTTTTTGAAACTGCAAATTGAGCGTATAACCATGCAGCTTTTCTTCTCTCAACATCAGTAGACTTAAATAAAGTCCATGATCCAACGTCTTGATATCCAAGCTTCATACCTTCTTCCCAGTAAGGTCCTTTAGGTGATGGGCCCATTCTCCATAATGGCATACCGTTTTCATCAACTACTTTATTATTAGGATCTTTTCCTACTAAAGATGCTGTGAAAGCTGTGTACCAGAAAATTTGCTGAGCAACATTTCCAGAAGAAAGAGATGGTAAAGACTGGTAAAAGTCCATAGCTGCTGCACCTGGAGGCGCATAAGCTCTTAACCACTCATCCCATTTTCTAATTGCGTATACTGCAGCAGGGCCATTAGTAGCTCCACCTCTAGATACGTTAGCACCAACTGGGTTACAAGAACCTGGCTCCATTCTAATTCCCCACTCATCTACAGGCACTCCGTTAGGTAGACCTTTACTTCCTGCACCAGCCATTGATAACCATGCATCAGTCATTCTCCAACCTAAGTCAGGAGCTCTTTTACCGTAGTCCATATGACCATAAATATTAACACCATCTATCGTCTTAACATCTTCTGAAAAGAACTTAGCGATGTCTTCATAAGCAGACCAGTTTACTGGTACACCTAATTCATAACCATATTTTGCTTTAAATTGTTTTTTTATTTCAGGTCTATCAAACCAATCTTTTCTGAACCAATAAAGGTTAGCAAATTGTTGGTCTGGTAGTTGATAAAGGTTTCCATCAGGACCTGTAGTAAATTGAAGTCCTATGAAGTCATCTAAATCCAAATATGGATTCGTAACAGCTTTACCTTCACCTTTCATCCATTCTGTTAAATTTACAGCTTGTTGCATACGAGCGTGCGTACCAATTAAGTCTGAGTCATTAACATATGCATCGTAAATACTTACGTTAGTTTGCATTTGTGTTTGAACGGCCATTACTACATCACCTTCCCCGATGATTTGGTGTTGTACTTTGATGCCTGTTATTTCTTCAAACGCTTTTGTAAGAGTCTTAGACTCATACACGTGAGTTGGTATCCCCTCAGATACTACTTTTAAAGTCATTCCTTTGAATGGCTTTGCAGCATCTTGAAACCACTTTAGCTCTTTCTCTCTTTCTTTAGCAGATAAAGCTGAAAGACTAAACTCACCATCAGACCATTTCTTGATTGCATTTGCAGATGCACCAGAAATAGTTACGATTGAAAATGTAACAGCAACAGCAAGAACAGTTTTTAATGTCTTAATCATTATTTCTCCCGTTATGTTATTTTTATTTAGATAATTAAAGTAAACTAAATCAAAGTATGGAAGTCAAAAAAAAATTCGCACTTATTAATTTCAATTAAAAATTGAATATCTATGATAATGTTTTTTTAATTGCTTTATTCCAACCATTAATAAGTTTTTTTCTTTCATTTGATTTCATTTTCGGAATAAAACTTCTATCGACCTGCCAATTATTAGATATATCCTCAAGAGATTTATAAACTCCAATTTGTAGTCCTGCCATAAATGCCGCACCTAAAGCAGTAGTCTCATCCACTTTTGGTCTCAATACTTTAATATCAACAACATCAGATAAAAATTGTGAAAACCAATTATTTTTTACCATCCCACCATCTACTTTTATTATCTTTGGTTTTAATCCATCATTTTTCATAGCTTCAAATAAATCATGTGTTTGATAAGCAACCGACTCTACAGTAGCTCTTACAATTTCTTTTGGCCCAGTATCTCTGGTTAGACCTGAAAGTATTCCTCGCGCATTTACTGCCCAATAAGGTGCACCCAATCCTGTGAAAGCTGGGACTAAATAAATCCCATTATTTGATTTTAGTGATTTAATAATTTTTTCTGTATCTGAAGCTTTTTTGATAAATTTTATTTTATCTCTTAACCATTGCACTCCTGCACCTGCTATAAAAATAGACCCTTCTAATGCATATGTAGTCTGGCCTTTAATTCTATAACCAATTGTAGTTAACAATCTATTCTTAGAGTAAACTTTTTTTCTTCCTGTATTTAAAAGAACAAAAGCACCCGTCCCGTAAGTACTCTTAAGTGAACCAGTTTCAAAACAACATTGCCCAATACTTGCCGATTGTTGATCGCCTACTATTCCTGTAATTGGATAAGATACACCAGTAAGACTAGGATCTGTATGACCAAAATCAGCTGAACAATCTTTAACTATGGGCAATATTTCTCTCGGTATTTTTAAAATTTTCAATATTTGATCATCCCACTCATTTGTAGAAATATTGAATAACATTGTTCTACTTGCATTTGTAGCATCAGTAGCATGATCTGCACCGTTAGTTAATCTCCATAAGAGAAAACTATCCACTGTTCCAAATAATAATCTTTTCTTTTTTATTAACTCTCTAGCTTTTGGCACATTGTCAATTATCCATTTAATTTTTGTTGCTGAAAAATAAGCATCTATCAACAAACCAGTTTTATTATAAATAATAGTTTCTTTTTTTTGTTTGATTAATTTTTTACAGTATTCTGAAGATCTTCTATCTTGCCAAACAATAGCATTATAAACTGCTTTGCCGGTATGTTTATCCCACAGGATAGTAGTTTCTCTTTGATTAGTAATTCCAATCGTCAAAACTTTTCCATTAAGTTTTTTACTTTTTGCAATTACATCTTTAAGAACTTTTTTAGTTGAAGACCAAATCTCCTCTGGATCGTGTTCTACCCAACCATCTTTTGGAAAATATTGTTTAAACTCCATTTGAGATACAAATTTTGGTCTACCTTTAAGGTCAAAAAGAATTGCTCTACTGGATGTAGTACCTTGATCAATTGAAATAATAAACTTGTGTTTTGGCATCAAGTAATTCTAACTAAAATATTTACAAATTGAAAATAAATTTAACAAATTTATCAACATTCAATTTGGTCGATCTAAGAAAAGGTTTTTAGTTATAAATATATAAAATTTAACTCCATGGAAATGGACTATTTGATGTTGGGTGAAGATTTCCTTTTTTATAGCGATCAAATCTAAATGGCTTTAATAAATTACTTTCTTTACCAAGTATCTCATTTGCAACTAGGTGACCCACACCAATCATCTTATACCCATGATTTGCATCAGCAATTAAATATACATTATCAAAAAATCTATCAAAAATTGGAAAGCTGTCTGGTGTCATACATCCCAATCCTCCTGAAGGGCCTTTTCTATATAAAGAGGAGTTGCCTTCAAATCTTTTTTGACAATGTGATAAAGCTGAAGTCCACATATCTGAAAATGTATCTGTTGTTTGATATTCATCAGACTCTAAACCATATGGATCCACGTTAACTTCATCAAAATGTTTATCTACTATGTATGGTGATGTTCCACCTTGAACACCTAAACCTTCAATGTCAGGTTTATAATAAATGCCCCATAATTTATCAGTCAAAAGTTTTTTATTCTTGTCTGAATAAAGTGGTGCATCTGTATCAACATGAATTACAGGAGGTTGTTTATTTTCATTAGTTCTTAAATAATCTGATTTAACTCCCAAAACTCCTTCTTGTAAAAACCAATATTTCCACATTTCAGTTTGATGTAATTTTTCATCTTTACCTTTAATTTCTATTTTTTTTGGTAATTCTAACATATTCCAAAAATCTCTAACCCATGGTCCTGCACCAATTACTACTTGCTCACATTCAATAATTCCTTCATTTGTAATTACACTTTTAACTGTGCCATTATTTTCTCTGTTAAAACCATTTACTGTAATTCCTTTAAAAATAGTAACTCCCCCAGCACTTGCCTTTTTTTCCAAAGCCTTAATTGAATCTTTATTAAAAGCATAACCTCCCTTTTTTTCATGAAGAACTGAAGTAATTCTTTTTGCTTGCCAATCATCGAAAATATTTTTCATATATTTCATGCAATCTTTTTCACCTTCAATAAAAATAGACTCATAACCAATAGATTTCTGTTGCTCAAAAATACTGGCAACATCTTCATGCATAATTTCAGATGAAATTTGCATGTATCCAACAGCATTATATTTAAAAGATTTTGGATCACTTTCCCAAACTTCAACTGAATGAGCCATTAGCTCTCTCATTGCTGGCTGGAAATAATTATTTCTTACAACACCACAAGCAATTCCACTAGCGCCAGCAGCAGTGTCTTTTTTTTCTAGAAGAATTATATCACCAGCATTTTTATAAGTTTCAGATAATTTCCAAGCAGTACTTAATCCGTGAATACCACCACCGATAATAACAACTTTTGCTTTTTTGGGTAAAGACATTTTAAAAGTAATTATTAATACCTAATTTCATAAAGATATTATTATTAATATTAATATTAATTATATATAAAAACTAGATACGTTGTTTAATATTCAATATTTTTAAGAGTATCTAAATAATTCTCAAATTCTTTTAAAAACGATTCTGAAGGCACAATATTTTTAATTCTTTGATCTGGTGAGTTTTTTATCAGTTTAAAAAAACCTTTCTCACAGGCTTCGTTAATCATAATTGCAGATTTTGGTCGAGAAGTTTTAAATAGTCTTGTTTTTAAACCTTCTACTGATAATTTTTCATTCAACTTATATGATGACATAACAACTAACATCATATTGTAGTGAGATGGTGATTTTCTAAAAAAATAATTGCTTGAAGTCGAAGAATGCTTCATTTGCTCTTCCCAAAACTGAAGTAATGTTTTTTTATTTTTTATTTCTTTTTCAATCATTACAGACCAATAGTTGAGTTTAAATTTATATTAGCATACTGATAAATTTTACAAGTAAAAAGTATCATTTTTGTTTATAGAATGTATAAATAAATCCATATAAATAATAGTTAGTTTTTCAATTAATGCATAAGATTTTAGAAAATAAAATTTATTCAATTTCAAACATTGTTTACAATGAAAAACATCTTTTAGATAAAGACAATATTTTTCAAAATTTAGAGGAGAAACTCATCACAGAAGCAGTCACAACAATTGAAAATTGGGAAACATATAAACCAACACCTTTAATTGAATTAGATAAACTTAGCTCATATCTAAATATAAATAAGATTTATTATAAAGATGAAGGATTTAGATTTGATTTAAAATCATTCAAAGCTTTAGGTGGCGCATTTGCAGTTAATAAAATTGTCAAAGAAACTAAAGCAAAAACTGTATCTACAGCTACAGCTGGAAACCATGGAAGATCTGTTGCATGGGGTGCTCAAAGATTAGGTATTAAATGCAAGATATTTATTAGTGAGTTTGTAAGTGAAGACAGAGCAGAAGCAATGAGAAATTTAGGAGCTGATGTAATTAGGGTTAAAGGCAATTATGATGCTTCTTTGAAAGAGTGCATAAATCAATCCAAAAAAAATCAATGGGAAATTGTTCAGGATGTTTCTTGGGAAGGATACAAAACTGTACCAAGATATATCATGGCTGGTTATACAATAATGATTAAAGAAATTTTTGATAAGATCAAAAATGAAAAAATTTCACATGTATTTTTACAAGCTGGTGTAGGTGGAATGGCTGCTGCAACAATTGCAGGTTTTGCAAAATATTCAAATAATTTGCCATGCTTTATTACAGTTGAGCCAAAAGATGCTGAATGTGTATTACAAAGTATTAAAAATAAAAAGCCCACTTCAATAAATATACAAAAAGAGTCTATTATGGGTGGTATGTCATGTGGTGATGTATCTAGTTTGGCTTGGGAAATACTTAAACATTCAACAAATTATTCAATATCAATTTCAGATGAAGCTGTCGCAACAACTGTTGCACTTTTAAAACAAAAAGAATTTTCAAATGATGAAATTATTGCTGGTGAATGTGGAGTGCCTGGAGTTATTTCCTTAATATCGGCGATTAAAGACAAAAATATTTGTGAAAAACTTAAGCTTAATTCTCAATCAAATGTTCTACTAATAGGTTGTGAGGGTCTGACTGACTTTAAAATGTACAACAAACTTTTAAAGGAAGGACAAGAAATTATAAAAAATGAGCAATAAAGCCATTGTTTGGATTAGAGAAGATTTTAGGATTAATAATAATCCTGCTTTAGCTTATGCAAGCCATCAGCATAATTTGGTTTCAGCCTTATACATATTTAATCCAAAAGTATTTATAAAAAAAAGAGAAGCTCAACAATGGTGGCTATCAAAATCTTTGGAAAATTTTAAAGTTGAATTATCAAAATTGAATATAAACCTTGAAATTCAAATTGGTGAGGAGATGGATATATTATCAAAAATTAACTCAAAAGATAATCTAACAATTTATTGGAATAAAGTTTATGAGCCAGATGTTATAAATTTAGGAAAAAAAATCAGAGATAATATTTTTTTAAAAAAAAATATAAAATTCAAATATTTTAAAGGAAATATATTAAATGAATTTCAAAATGTAACTAAAAAAGATGAAACACCTTTTAAAGTTTTTACTCCTTTTTGGAGAGTCGCAGAGCAAATTTATATCAACGCAATACCTTCTAAATTGTCAAAAGTTTTAAAAAGAGAAAAAAGTTTTGAATACTTTAAAAACAATAGATTGCCTGAAGAAATTTTACCTAAAAAAAAATGGTATAAAAAATTTGAAAATTATTGGAATGTATCTGAAAAAAATGCACAGAATCTTTTAAGTGATTTAATCAAAAACAAAATTAATAAATATGGAGTGAATAGAGATATTCCTTCTATTGAAGGAACATCAAAACTTTCACCATATATTAAACATGGACAAATCCATGTTGAAAAAATTTATAAAGAATGTTCTTCAGTAAAACCTAAAAACATCAACATACAAAAATATATTAACGAATTAGGATGGAGAGAGTTTTCACACAGCTTAATCAATTATTTTCCTGAAATGTTAAAAGGTAATTTAAGAAAAGAATTTGATAAATTTCCATGGGTCAAAAATGAAAAACATTTAAAAGCCTGGAAAAATGGAATGACAGGATATCCAATTGTAGATGCAGGTATGCGTGAACTCTATGAAACTGGTTGGATGCATAATAGAATTAGAATGGTTGTAGGCTCCTTTTTAGTGAAACATCTGAGAATAAATTGGGTAGAAGGAGAAGAACATTTTAGAAACTGCTTATTAGATTTTAATGAAGCTAATAACGTTGCTCAATGGCAATGGGTTGCAGGTTGTGGAGCAGATGCAGCACCTTATTTTAGAATTTTTAATCCAATTCTTCAGGGTGAAAAATTTGACAAAGAAGGTTTGTATGTAAAAAAATGGGTACCAGAATTAAGTAAAGTTCCTTCAAAATTCATCCATAAACCATGGGAAATGGAATTGAGGTATCAAGAAGCTATCAAAACTATAATTGGAAAAGATTATCCAAATCCAATCGTTATTCATGAAAAAGCTAGAGCTTCTGCTTTAGAAGCTTTTCAATCCCTTAAAAAATAATTCATTCACCAATGAAGTGATGAATTATAGTTCTTTTTTGAGTTTGAATTCTATGCTCAAATAAAAAAATTCCCTGCCAAGTACCCAATAACAATGCTCCATCTTTTAAACTCAATGAGATTTGATTGTTAGTTAAAGCTGCTTTTATATGAGCAGGCATATCGTCTTTTCCTTCAGTTGTGTGAGAGTATAACGATGTATTCATTGGGGCCAGTTTATCAAAGTATTTAATTAGATCTTTTTGAACATCTGGATCGGCATTTTCCTGTATTATTATAGAAGCACTAGTATGTTGAATGCTTAAATTAATAATACCATTTCTTAAATCAAATTTGTTTATCCAAGCTAAAGTACTATCAGTAAACTCATAAAGTTTTTGTCCATTAGTTGTTATCTCTAGGTTATAAAACTTTTGTTTCATGGCAAATCTATTTTAACTGAAGTTAATTCGTATAATCTACTTATAGTTCTTTTAAAAATTTTAGATAAACTTGCTGAAGAGTTTAAATTATTAAGTGAATTATTGGATGAAACAAGTATAGGAATTTTATTTTCATAAATAATATCTATCAAGGTAATAAACCGTTGTTGTTGATCAGAATTATTTTCATTAAAATTTGGTATATTTTCAATTAATATAAATTTACAATTTTTTGAAATATTTAAATAATCTTCTGATCCAATGTTTCTTTTGCATAATTCCTCAAAGTTAAATCTAGCAATTCCATCATAAAAATTTTCAATAATGAATTCTCTACCTTTAATATAAATTATTTTTTTTGATTTTTTTTTATCTTTCGTCAGTTCTCTAAAAAATTTATTTAATTTAAAGTTAGTAGTCTCATTAATTGGATGTAAAAATCTATCTAAAATATTCTTATTATTAATTCGATAATCCTCATTAATCAAAAGTTCTTGTTCATAACAGTTTTCTTTCAAAATTTTTAAAAAAGGTATGAACCGGTCTCTTTGTAATCCATCTTTATAAAGATCATCAATTCGTATATTAGAAGAAAATATTACACAAATTTTTTTTTCAAAAATTTTTTTAAATAGTCGCCCCAATATCATTGCATCAACAATATTAGTTACCTGAAATTCATCAAAAAATATTAATTTTGATTTATTTTGAAGATCTTTAACAAAATTTTCTATTCCTTTATCTTTTTCATTATTATCAAAAATAAAGTCATGAAAATCTATCATAAACTTATTAAAGTGAACTTTGGTCTTATTAAATTTAAGATTGTTATAAAAAAAGTTTAATAACATAGTTTTTCCAACACCTACATCTCCATGAAGATAAAATCCTAATTTTTTGTGCTTATTAAAAAAACTTTTTAAAAGTGATATGTTAAAATTTTCTTCTGAAAACTTTTCTAAACTATCAATAATCTTTATCTGATTGGGGTTAATCTCAAACTTTGAAATATTACAATATTCAATAAATCTATTTTGTAATTTCATTTTTTTCAAAATTTATTCCATATTCAGATCTTGGACCTTTTCTGAAACCAAAAGGTCCAGGTATAAATATTGTCATAGGTTTTGTTCCTTGTTTAAGATCTACTCTATGAAAAGCATTCGCTGATCTAAAACCAATGTAACCTGGCTTTCTCCAAAACTTACCTTTCTTGGTAGTTTCCCAATATCCATCTTTTAAAATAATTGTAATGTAAGGACAAAGATGATTGTGAACACCTTCGCCATGATAATCAGCTAACATTTCGTGAATTAGGATATTAAAAGGAAACCATTTAGGTCTATATCTAAATAACACATAATACCTATTCATCCACGGTTTTGCTAAATCATATCTTGGATGAGATGGTCCTCTATCTAATACTACTTTTTTTCTACCTAATTTTTCTAATAATTTTAGAAACATACTTAATCATATTTTACGATGGTTCCATTTTTTACCAAATACAGGTGTTGATTAAATATATAAGGTTTGGAAATTTTTTCTCTAGCTATTTTTTTTATTTGTTCAATCTTACCAGTTTTTAAATTGATAACGATTAAATGACCATTATTATTAGTTAAGAAAATCTTATTATTAGCAATTACAAATCCCTCGGGTTTAATATCTTTTCTTTTTTTAGCTTTATATAGAGAGTAGATATCATTGATCCTCAAAATATTACCCTGCTCTTTTTGAATTGTAAAAAGATGTCCATCTTCAGAGATGGTCAAGATAAATTCATCTAAAATTATTGGAGTTAACTTTGAACTAATATCATTCTTCCAATTCAAGGAACCTGTTTTAATATCAACTGAATAAAACTCATTTCTATTATTGGAGAAAAAAATTGATTTTCCATCTGAAACTAAATTAGAAAGCTTAAAATTGTAAGTTTGATTTATTATATTGCTACTTTGTGTTGGTAATTGCCAAATAATTAGTCCTGAGGAAATATCGACTGCTGTAATATCCCCAATTGAGTTATTGAATATTACCTGATTGTCAATTATCGCTAAAGAGTAATCAGTATTAGAAATTGTAAAAGAACTTTCTGTTGCCAAATTCCAACACTCTGAACCATCAATAATTTTAAAACATCTTAAAGTATTATTGAAATCAATAGCAAAAAAACTTTCATTATGAATTTTGATTTCTGAGTTAAATGGATATGGATTATTTTTAGACCAGTTTAACTCACCAGTGTTCAGATTTACTGAATAAACCTTTGAAATATTATCTACAATTACCAAATTATTTTCATCTAAAGCTAAGCTTAATATTGGGTTTAATTTTTTTTCAGATTTTGAATAAAAATTATTTTTCCAAATAACTTTTGAATTCTGGTCAAATCTTAAAAGTGCACCCTTCTTATCAAAATAAATTAAACCGTCTTTCAAGAACAAAGGTTTGGAGTTTAGGCCATCTAAAGAATTAAATTTAGAAAATCTATATCCTTCAACTTTTTCAAGTCTAGCTTTGTAGTCATATGATCCAAAATTATTGTATTTAAGATTTTGAGGTGCAGTATCAGAAAAATCTATGCTAATGTTTGAATTAAATTCTTTTGTAGCAACTTCTTTGGTACCAAATATTTCTACAATATTTTCGTTTTGTTCGATTTCGTTTTTTTGATCATTCCAAATTCTAGAATTAGAATTAAAAGAACAATTGCTAATAAGAATTAATGAAAAAAAAATAGCAATAATTTTAATCACTGAGATCTCTATTTAGTCTTTTTTGTGCCTCTGTTTTTAAATCTTGGTTAGCATTTTCCAATAAAACCAATTGATTAAAGAATTCTTTTGATTTTTGTTTTTCTTCTTTAGAATAAAAATACTCTGCTAATAAATACAATGCTTGAGCCTTCCAAATACTGTCAGAGTTAGTTATTGGTTTTAATATATCTAAAAGTTCATTTTCTTCACTAGAATCTGCATTATAAAGTGCTTTTTTATAGATAATTAAATTTTTGATTTCTTTATCCAATGAAACTTCATCAATTATATTGTCAAATAAATCATTAATTTTTGACTTGTCAGTAATTAATTTGTTATCAATTATAAAGTAAAGAGACAAAGGTGAGTAAGTGGGATCATTCTTATAAACTAGATCTGTTAGCAAATTTTCTGTTCTTTTTTTATTCTCCTCTGAATACTTGGTTACAGCAGAATTGTATTGATCAGAAATTTCTAATTTTTTATTTTCTTTATATTCTTCATAGGCAAAGTACCCAAATAAAATTGCTATAATGATTACAACAAATGTTAGAAGTGTTTTTTTATTATTAACAAAAAAGTTTCTGATTTTTTCATTTCTTGTATTGCTATTAATAATTGCTGTTTCTTCATCCATAATTAAATCATATTCCGAAGAACATACTGAAGAATTCCACCATTTTTATAATACTCAAGCTCATTTTTGGTATCTATTCTACAAAGAGTATCAACAATTTTTATTTCACCTGAAATATATTTTATTTCAAGTTTTACAATGTCTGATGGATTAATACCTTTTTCAATATCCACAACACTAATCAATTCTGAACCTTTTAGTTCAAGATTAGATCTATTTAAATTATCTTTAAATTGTAATGGCAATATTCCCATCCCAATTAAATTAGATCTATGAATTCTCTCAAAACTTTCTGCTATGACAGCTTTAACACCTAATAATTTTGTCCCTTTTGCTGCCCAGTCTCGTGATGATCCAGTTCCATATTCTTTTCCACCGATTACAACAAGATCAGTTCCTCTTTTTTTATACTCAACAACCGCATCATAAACTGGCATAACTTTTTCATCTGGATATAATTTTGTAAAACCACCCTCAGTTCCAGGTGCCATTTCATTTCTAATTCTAATATTTGCAAAAGTTCCTCTCATCATAACTTCATGATTCCCTCTTCTTGAGCCATAAGAATTATAATCTTTTGGTAAAATCTGATGTTTCATAAAATATTCTCCAGTCGGACTCTCTTTTTGAATATTACCAGCTGGTGAAATATGATCAGTTGTAACCATGTCACCTAAAATTAGTAATGGTCTCGCATCTTTGATAGCTTTGAATCCTTCTGGTTGATCTGACAAGTTTTCAAAGAATGGGGGTTTCTTTACATAAGTTGAATTTTCATCCCAATTATAAATACTACTTTTTTCTGTTTTAATCTCTTGCCATTGTTTAGGACCTTGTGAAACATTAGAATATCTCTTTATAAACATGTCAGCATTTAATGAAGTTTTTAATGTTTCTTCAATTTCTCGATTGGATGGCCAAATATCTTTTAAGTAAACATCTTTCCCATTTTTGTCTTTCCCAAAAGAATCTTTGTATAAATCAAAAGACATATGTCCTGCTAATGAATAAGCAACTACCAATGGTGGTGAAGCTAGATAATTAGCTTTAATATGTGGAGATATTCTTCCCTCAAAATTTCTATTCCCTGATAAAA
>Ga0233450_10002397_pt1 | contig 18487 bp, 9 predicted proteins | sample 011ome_30_FD_189956 | JGI IMG/M metagenome (GOLD analysis project Ga0233450, IMG submission 189956) | Coastal salt marsh microbial communities from the Groves Creek Marsh, Skidaway Island, Georgia - 011501CT (spades assembly) | ecosystem: Environmental > Aquatic > Marine > Intertidal zone > Salt... | reverse complement strand
ACTTCGACCCAGACGCTCTCGCTTTCGCTTCTTCTTTGAACAAATTCTTCAAGTGAGACGACAATTTGACGTTGGTTTCGCCTTCGGGACATTCTCCGTTGTTGTTGTTGGCGCCGCCGCTGCCGCTGCTCCTTCTCCGTATCGTGCCCTTTCGGGGCGAAACGTCGTCGAAACCACTTCGACTCCTGAATGCATCAGGCGTTCCTCGTTTCGAAGAAGTGAAGCACAAAACGTCTCGAAAGAAACGAATATTTTGTTGTATTTTGTTTTATTTTGTTGTTTCGAGAGTACAAACGCGCAAACAGATCACTTCTTTTTTTCTCTCTGTTCTAATCGCACATCCAATCTGAAAAAAAAAAGTTGACCAGAGAAAAAAAAGGAGACGACGCATCTTCTCCCTTCTACAACGCATCGATCCTCGTTATTTGACGCAAGGATAGACGCGCGTCGCCCGCGCATACTCGAGAGCGCATCCGATCCTTCTCTAAAAAAATTGTTCACTGCTTTGGTAGGAACATGAGCGATTTAAATTTCAGTGAGGATTTCGCAAAAGGAGTCGAAGAATTTCATCTCGATGAGATGCGCGACTTGATCGAGAACTATTTTCGCGCAAAACACGCCGTATATTCTCGAAACGACGAAGACGAGATCGTGAAAGTCTTGAAAAGTGCAAGTGGTCAAGTACACGGGAAACTTTTGTCGGCGCTCGGAGAGTGCGAATCTATGTTTCGACTCAACGAGGAGGAGGAGGAGGAGGACGAGGGCGAGAGCGCAAAAATACGACGAAAAAAGAGACAAGAGGAAATCGTTGATGTTGACTTGTTCTATGCGGTTGGATCGAAGGGAAAACGAAGAGAATGGAAGCCGAATGAACAAGAACAATTTAAATCGAGAATTGGAGTGTGGAAGGAAAGGTTTTCGGAAGATTATCGAATCGAGTTTAACAAAGCAGATGTCGAAGCGTACGCGAAAGAGTTGACCGAGAAGAGAGTCGAGTTCGCGAGAGACTTGGCGAAAGAAGCAAACGTCGATGAAAAGTTTGTCTTTTTATCGTTGCCCACTTTTACGGCAGCGTTTCTGCTTCAGGTATCGAAGATTGTATTCCTGAACTGGTTTCCGCACGACGACTTACACACGGTCCGTTTGAGCAAATGGGATGAAATAAGTGAGAACGAGAAGTGGCACGAACAATATCCGAACGCCGAATTTGCGTACAAAACAGAAAGTCAACGATCGACTACCCGAGCGATCTTTGACGATTTCGCGCTACTGTCTGTTGCAAAGGGAGAAATCCTCCGCTTCGAAAACGTGTGCTTCGCTTCGATTTATGAACAGTGGGCAGAAAACGAGCTGGCTAAAGAGAACATGGACGATAACGATGAGAGAAAGAACAAGGTCGAGAAGCCACCGTTCGAGGAACCAGATTTTTTTGAAAAAATTGCCGGGTTCACTTTTTCTCTTTTATTGGATCCAGACCGAGTAAAGTTTCTTGGTCGCTCAATCATGCTTTTGGCGAACAGTACGATTTGGACCTTCATCGACGAGGTGACGGAAGGAAACGTATCCAAAGAAAAATACACGCTCTTGCGTTTAAATCCCGATGCGCACACAGAATATAGCGCGATCACTTCTATCTTGCACAAGGACACAGATTTCATATCGGTTGATCCCGATAAACCGATGGTTGTTGGTGTTTACATGCTCTGCGACAACGAAGAAAAATCCGGCAAAAACGACATACTCGTCGAAGCGATCCCAGCGCCTTCTAGCATGGTCAACAAAACTGACGAAAATTTTCGAGGTCAGTCGCGGAGACGTACGACTGGCGTCCTGGAAACAGGTAATTTCATCCGCATGCGACCGTCGTACACGGGCTGGATTAACCCCGCTGCGAAAGGCTTGGTGGGTAATCAGAGCCAAATCACGCAGGAAGATTTACTCGCCAACTTTGATTGTGTTCGTGATTCGGAGGTTCCCAACGGGGAGGGGAGCAATAAAATGTTAGGGACAGACGAAGCAGCAGATACTTTTCAAAAAACTGAAATAGCGACCGGATTTGGCGTGCCATCGGTGCCATCCGATCAGGACCGTCGAGAAAGTCGCAACTGGAGTGTTGCTAAACCAAGCGTGGCGGGGAACAACGGGGGTCCTTCGCCTACCAAAAGCACGGAAGACATGGACGAGGATGAGGACGAGGATGATTTCGGCGATTAAGAATGAAGAGCGAGTGAAAAGAACGGGTAATCATGGGTGACACCACATCGGGGGGCGGTGACAGACAGACGCGTATTTTAGTTTAAAAATAAATTCAAAATCTTTGTTGTACATACATATAATATTGTGCGTATTCTCGTGCAAAAATAAGCTCTATTTTTGGACTGAAAAACACTTCAAAAGATGGTATTTTTCATCAAAAATCACGCCTTTTAAGCTCGCCTTGCTCGTCTTTTTTGTCTTTTGTCAAAGAAAACCCGTTTTCGCGCGCACGCGCCCTCACAAAACCACAAAACGGCACTAAAACCACCATTCCGTGCGCGCTATGATCTGGAGTTAAAATCGAGAAAAAGCACGCCGTCAAAGAGCAATGAATAGAGGGACTTCGTAACCGCGAGCTTTTGTTCATTGGTATCAAACTCGCTCTTTACGGCGTGCGTCGAAAATCGCCTTCTTCGAATGATTGGGGAGGGGAAAGAAGGAAGAAAGAGAGAGTTTCTAAAATGTGGGCACCTTTACCTACAAAAACGTTTCGACAATTTTCCAACTTTGCGCGCGAAAGATATCATCTAGTGAACGAAAACACGTGACCCTCCACTCTTCCCAAAAGAACAACCACATGTCACTCTACATTTCATTGCTACCGCTTTGTGAACGCACCGCATATTCGAGATGAAAACGAACGAAAGTAAACCCTACCCCTAAAATCGCCTCTCCAATTCCGCCTATACACAAACCTAGCGCGTATTGGTGCGCGCCCCAAAGAGTGATTTCGATCCAAAATGAACAGAAGATTGCGCTAAAGATCCAACGCTGTTCCCTACCTTGTAGTGGAATGCTTTTTACCGATTCTAATTCGTTATCGTAGCGTATACGCGGTAGTGTTTTTGAGCTCCTTTTGTGTGACTTTTTGTGACTTTGACAAACCCCTAATCCGGAACTCCCAACCTACAATTTTCACTTGAAAAAAAAACAAAACTCCGTTAAATCAACCTAAATCGCGAATGTACGAATTCAAAACTCGTACATACATGCGTACACATACATTTGACGCCTACATGCTATCTATTCAGCTTCAATCGCGCGCGCGCGCGAGAAAACGCGACCCCTACTGTATTTAGGGTTTTAAACCCTATTGTTTAGGGTTTCAAACCCCCCTAGCACACCCTAAATTCAGGGTTTAGGGTTTAGGGTTTAGGGTAATGGAGGAAAATGGGAAAAAATAATGGCGCGAAAAATGATCACTATGTGCGCGATAGAACGATCTAACGCGCGACGATGATTGATTCAGGAAGGTGTTACCTTTTTGTATGCTTCTGTGACGATTTAAAACGATTAGTCTAGTTTTTTTATGTGTGAAGAGTAGACTAAATGCCATCAACCGTTGTTTACGTGTTTTACGTCTCAGACGTGTACGAACGAGAGACATCTACTCGCTCGATCGATCGATCGATGACGATTCGACTGAGCCTTCGCAAAAATCAGCAACGTGCGAGAGTGTGCTTGGTCTGGATTGAATTCCGGATCCGAAACGCAGTCTCGGCATCAAACCTATATCGATTCCGTCTTCAGCTCAAACATCTCGACGACGGTTCTGGCTGGCTCGACCTTTGGTTTCTACGGTTGACGTGCTAGCGTCATTGCGATGCGTTCGTTTTTGTATGAAGTGTCTGTGTGCGACATTATTACAATGATGAATTTAATCTAAATGCTTGCTTGCGTTCTCGATCCCATTTCGGGATGGGGGCTACTTACGAAGTACGCGAGGATGATCTTCTCAGATCAACACGCGTAAAACTTTCGATAGACCCTGGTCTTTCTCTTTCTCTCTTTTCTTCCCCAAATCTGCTCGAAGCTCACTTCATGAGCTGCTCGTTTTTGTTTCGTTCCGCCAACACTTTCGCAATTTTGTTGTCGGCTTCGACCTGGGTCGTCGTCCAGCAGCCTAAACAGAAAACGTCGTTTTGATTGAGTTTCGGACACCCTTCGCCTTTCGCCGCCCTCTTCTTGATATTCAAGATGTTGTACGACTTATCCAACGGCAAATATCCTATCAAACCTTTCTCGTCGAACTTCTTCGAGAGAAGTTTGTGCGCTTTTATCGCCCGCATCCAACCACGGCTCTTCTCTCTCGGACACGTCGCACAGGGCGCGTTGAATCCGAGCGGCGGAGGAAATTTAAGCTGTTGTTTGATGTGCTCAATTTTTCGCCTCTTCTTGTACTCTTTCCTCTTCAACTTGTACTCCGGTTTTTGTTCGCGCTCTTTCGCCTTCAACTTGTTCTCCGGATCGTCTTTGTACTTTTTCGCCCTCGCCTTGTTCTCCGGATCATCTCTATACTCTTTCGCCTTCAACTTGTACTCCGGTTTTTGTTTGCGCTCTTTCCTCTTCAACTTGTTCTCCGGATTGTCATCGTACTCCTTCTTCTTCAACTTGTACTCCGGTTTTTGTTCGCGCTCTTTCCTCTTCAACTTGTTCTCCGGATTGTCATCGTACTCCTTCTTCTTCTCCTCTCGATTCTTCAACGGTTCCTTCGTTTTCAAATCGATGAGGTTTTTTCCGTCCTCGATTTTCAACTCTAAAACCTTCAAAATCGCTTCTACCTCGTCGGAGTTCAATCGAAAGTCCCATTCTCCTACGATTATCATAGGGAAAATCGTCTCACGAAAGTGCTGCAACGGTCCCGATGACTTGCCCAAGTTGCAGACTTCGCGCATTCCGAGCATACTGAGCGCGGTATCGGTCTCGTCCGGGAAGATCGCTTTCATGCACCATTGTTCAAAAGGCACCCCCTGTTCTTCGAACAGTTTTCGTAAAAATCCAGGTAACTTCTTCACCTTTCCACTCGTGAACCTCTCATCATTAGCAACCTTCACAAGACAGTCTGCAAGCGTGCGGACGAGGTTATGGTTTTTGTTCAACGGTCGAGTTCCCGTTTCCACGAGCTTATTCCCGGGCATCGTCAACGAAAGTCAGATTGTTGAATCTTTTTTTTTTTATGAGGAAGAAACTTATTTATGGTGCGCTGAGATCCAATCTCGGTCGTCCAGTAGTCGTTCTCAAAAAAATTGGAAACAAAAGTTCGTCAGAAAAACTGTACAAAAAGGTCTGGCGAAAAAAATAAAAAATCCTTTCCTTGACCTTTCCGTGACCTTTCCGAAAAGACGACAGCACAAAAATCATCATCGTCAGCGCAGCATCCTCTTCTTCGTCGAGCGCACTGTTTTGTGCACACGACGCGCGCGCTTCATCGCGTTTTAACGAAAGAAAGGCGATCTCTACTAAAGATGATGATCTCGATGACGAATGCGGATCAAAATCGAGACGACAAAGTGTCCAGAGGGAACAACAACATCACCCCGATTAAAATCAGAAAAGTTATTCCAAAAACGGAGGACAGACGAGACAAAACGACTTCTCCGGGGAATCATCATCATCATCAGCGCTCGGAAGAAGAAGACCAAGAAGACTCATCGCCTCAATCGCGATCGCGTTCGATGACCGAAGATGACGATCAGGTGTTATTAAATTCGAGAGGTCAAAGTCCGAGGAGAAATTTACAGTTCACGACGGCGACGAGCAACAACAGTCGAGAAGGATCGTCCGTGGCGAGTTCGGAGGAGGATTTGCAGGTTGCGAATGGCGAGCGGATTCGAGGAGAATCGTCGTCGTCGGGGAATAAGAACGAAAACGATTCAGACGAGAATCCTGAAGAGAGAACCAACATAATAAACAACGGAGGAGAGAGTAAACAACAAAATCAAGGTATTAAAAGCAACGTCGTGCAACGGATGGGAAGATGTTCGTCCACTTCGTCTATGATAAGTTCGACGGCGAAAACGGACGAGTACGGATTACAGACCAAGCCGTGCACCATCGCTCGATTGGACGGGTATTGTTACGGGTTTCCGGTGGACGAGAGGAAAGAGAAGGCGTACTCGAAAGCGAGGAAACAGTTGATGAAACAAAAAGACAGAGCGAGCGAGAGTTACGCGAGGTACTCGAAAGCCAGGAAGGTGTGGAAAGAGGCGAAGAGGACGAGCGGGAGTTCCGGGAGTAGCGTGACCAACGTCACCAACTCGGCTATAAACGAAGCGTTGAATCAGTGCCAACGCGAAGTTGCCAGAAACGGTTTACCGGAGAAAAAGAGAGCGAAAGCGTGGTTGGACGCGTTATCCGTGAAATCGAAGCGGGATAATTGCGAGAAGACGTACGAGGAGTACTCGCAATTGAGCGAAAGAGAACGATTCGATCGCGAACGCGCGAGCGTCAGAGTAGATTTGATCAACGTGTTTCCGGATCATCCGAGATACTCGCTAGGCGCCATCGACTCGATGAAAGAACGCAAAGAAGAAGGAGAAGAAGAAGAAGAAGAAGGAGGAGAAGAAGACCAAAAGATACAGCACGAATTAGTTACTGAATCGTTAGATAGGTTGAGATCGAGTAGCGCGCGCGGCCAATCGTCGATGACGAGTAGCGGGAACGAGTCTTCGAGCGGCGGCGAAATGTATAGCAACTCCGTCAGCCCAAGATTTTCGCAACATCAAAATCACATCCAGGCGATGAACAGTTTTGGAGAGACTTTCGTCGGGTCGCCCCCGCGTTCGCCCCACGGGTTGAGAGGCTTTAAAAAAGAAGACGACGAAGAAGGCGTCTTCGTCTTCGAAGGCGACGCTCTTAAACGAACGACGAGTAGCGAAAGTGATGGCACCTCAAACGATAGGGACGATACCGCTGATACTACCAAAGAGGAACCGCAAAACGCAATCATGCAACTCTTGACGGGTTCTTTCTTTGAGAAATTGAATATGTTCCCGGCGCGAGTATCGAGCATCAAAGAGGAGGAAGGGAGAGAAGGTAAGAAGAAAGCGAACAACAACAACAACGACGACGACGACGAAGATGAAGAAGAAGACGACGAAGATCAATTTAGATTACCGGAAAACTATATGGACTCAACATCATTACAATATTTCGGGAAAATGGAACGTGTTTTGATGGCTTTCAGCGCGCGCTCGCCGAGAGATTTGGAAAAATCACACGTCGTCGCAGCGGCAATGTCTTTGCTCGTTTTCAAAGGCAACGAAGAGAATGCGTTTTGGACGTTAGTGTGCCTCGCTGAAGACGTCAACTTGTTTTTGGACGAAGCAGAAGTGACGACGGAGACGATTGTGTTGGAGGAGCGAACGAGACACAACTCTTCCTTGGAACGCGTGCATACTAATTTGGTCGGGAAGATCTTCACTCGCATAGGCGCTGGATTCTTCCCGCCAAACGTCGTCTTACGAATCTTGGATGCGATCATCCTCTCTCCACCGCCGTTGTCCTCTCGCTTACTTCATCACATCGCGTATGAGTTCTTATTTCATCACGGCGAAAAGTTAAAAGATGAAGAGAGGACTTTAGAAATCGCCACGGAGGCGTTCGACTGCGACGAGTTAATCATCAATGGCATGAAGATGATGAGCGCGACGGAAACGATGAAAAGTAATTCGTCCTTACGGATTCTCGCCAGACAGCGGGTTGAACGCTCGAGCGGTGGCTTTTGCGGTCCAGACAAAGGCTGGTCAGTCTCGTTGGTTTCCGCCAAGAGAATGAAAGATGGCGACGTGTCTTCCAAGAAGAAGAAAATGTTTGTTCCAACCAGCGGTTGGAGCAGCGACGAGGACGAGGCGATCATGAAAGCCACCCGAAGTTGCGATTTCTTCGGACATTTTTCGCCGTTGCGAAATCGCAGGAAGTCGCAAGATGATTTTCTCCGGGAGGAAGAAAAGAAACAGCAATCGCGAAGCGTTCAAGAAGTCGTCAACGAGATCAACGAGTCGGGATCAGAACTTGAACGAAAAAAAAGCGAGGACCCGCTGATGATGACCTTATCGCCGGTGAAAACGATTCCTTCGCAAGACACTCTGAATGAATCTGCGGATATCATGCGGTACAAATTCGTCATTCGAGGCCCGAACGATGTCACGTGTACGATGTACCGTAACCGCGCCGATCTCGTGCGTTTACACGAGATTTTATGCGAGAGGAAAATCACGGCGCAGCTCTCCATGTTGAGACTCCCGAAATCATTCACGAACAAGTTAACCGCTGGAATCACCAAAACCGGTTTCAACGAGTCGCAAGAGTATTTCGTTCGCCTCTCGAAAGCGGGCGTTCCCGGGTTGCAGAAAGTCTTCGAAGAGTTTTTCGAGCTCGACTCGCCGGATTTGAACGAGTATTGCTACGAGTCCGACGATACGCAAGGCAGCTTTGATGATTACTAAAAAAAATTGTATTAAATATAGACGCCGTAGATGAATAGCAAGAATTGTTGTGTAGTACATGATGAAATACCGTCTTCATATCAATAACATAATTTAAAGAATCGATTATTTATTTAGTCGTACACGCACACCCCGTAATTCTCCTCCATGGCCACTCGTAAGGCATAATGTTCCAGCCCGATCAAATGCACGGTATTAACGACCGCATTCTTAAAATACCTGCCCCCACCTTTACTCGAAAATCCGTATAAATCTAATCTCGTGCACAAACCGCTCGCGAGGACGGACATGGCTAATTTAAACCCGCCGGTGCTCGCGTGTTTGGTTTTAATGTTCAACTCGTCGTGGTATTTGGCATAGACGTTCCCAACCATCTCCGAAGCCATCGGTGTCTCCCACAACAACTGTTTACCTCTAAAAGTTAACTTTGAAAATTCCTTCTTATCGCCGAACATCCAATATTTCGCGGCGTCTTTCCACATGTAGTACTTGTTCGCTTTTTGTCCCTCTACGCCGTATTGTTTCTCATCGCGTCTTTGCTTCCAATAATACACGTCGCCTTTCACCCCAATATCCTTCTTATATGCTTTCAAAGGCCCGTTGTACCGAAAAACGGTGTCGTGATTGTCGATTTCCGGACCTCGTCCTTTCCCTAACATGTTATCCGCCACGGCGACGAGCGCGCACGTCCCCAACTCGCCTCGTTTCAAATCCGGAAAAACTAAGGAGCCATCCAACCCGGGCATTTTCTTATCTTTGAAATACTGTTCCGGACCTCGCTTAAAACCCATATCGTCGCCTTCCAGATGTCTTTTCACGCACGTTCTCGTCCACATCGTGCACGCCGAATCCGATTGCCACATCTTGTAATGTTTCAAAACCTCCTCTCGGACGCTCTCTGGAGGCGGCTTGAAATCCGGTTGCCTCGATTTCGCCAACGCTCGGTTTCTGTCCGTTTGAAACGCCTGGTGCCCTTTCAATAACTTCCGAAGTCCTATTCTAGTAGTAATGTTTAAAATGTTGCTACTCTTCGCCTCATCGTCGTCTGAATCCTCCTCCTCGCTCTCCTCCAAGTCGAACGACAATATCCTCCTCTTCTTCATAGTGACCGACAAATCTTCCATCGTTCTCTTCGGCGCGTACCCGCACATTTCCGGCACTGTAACTTTCTTGCATTTCTTGCAATTATCCACCTCCGTTTTCGGTTTCTGCACCGGTTGGTCTAAGTGATAATCCAAATCGCCGTCTAAATCCGAGTGCTCTTCCCCGTCATCTTTCGCCAACGACTCTTCGATTGGCTCCTTGGCCACTTCAGACGGGTCCACGTGTTGTTCTTCGTACGACGTTAAGCCAACGTCCGGGGCGTCGTCGTCCACCGAGGACATTTGATTCGCATCATCCGCAACGTTTAATGATAAAGAAGAAGAAGAAGATGAGGAAAACGACCCAGCTTTCCCGAAAATCAAGCTCAGAATGAAAAGAATGCCGAAAGTAATCGAGAGAAAAATCTTCGGCGACGTCGGTTCGTCCTCTTTAGATGATACCTTCGCTGCCCTCTTCTTAGTCTCGTTATAACTGTTGTTGTTGTTGTTGTTGTTGTTGCGAGTATTCGACATCGTTATTTTCTTCTTCTTAAAAGCTCCTTAATAATAAAAAGTGATGATGATGATGATGAGAGAGAGATTTTACTTTCGTGTCTAAAATTTTTTTTGTGTGTGTGTTTTGAAGAAAAAAAAAAGGGCAGTCAGTCCTCCTCAAAACTTCATTTTTTTTTTAAAGCAACAACAGAGACAACAACAACAACAACAACAACAACAAAAACATCATCAGACGGCTCTAATTAGTACTCTTGTTAAAAGTAGTAGTAGTAGTACATTGGGAAAAGACTCTTTAGAGAAGAAGAAGAAGAGCAAAAAGAGCAAAATAGGAAAGACGACGACGAGGAGTACGCACTACTTTTCATAAACAATACCAATGGGTCCGTCGTTCGTCCCGATCAACCCGAAACCGTTCTTACAATCGTTAACCGGGAAAAAAGTCCTCGTGAAGTTAAAATGGTCCGGCATGGCGTATAAAGGTTTTTTAGTCTCCACGGACGCGTACATGAACGTGCAACTCGCAAACACGATGGAAATAATCGACGGAGAGGAAACCGGGAATTTGGGGGAGGTTTTGATAAGGTGTAACAACGTCTTGTGGATTAGCGGGGTTGATGAAGACGAGGAAGAGGAGGAAAAGGAGAAGAAGAAATGATGATCGTCCAGTGAAGAGGACTGATGACGATACTTACCGTAGCTTCTTTGTTGTAAGATTTTTATATTACCACCTTCTTAGTATATTATATTTCTTCTATGCGTACGTGCGCGCTCTCTCGTCGTGTTTTCTCGTTCTTTTTCTTCTTCTTCTTCTCATCGTCATTGTCCATTAAAGGCGCCGGCCGGTAAGACGCCGTCGTCGAATTTGCAGTTGCTGAAATCCATCTCCGGATGGCTCTCCATGAACTTTTTCATCAAACCCATCTTGCTTTCTTGGTCGCTGGTTGGTTTCCCGGCGGCTTTTTGCCGTTGGTCGTACATCATTTTTTCCACGGTCGATCGCGTTTCGCCGTCTAAATCGGCCAAGTTGGAGTTTTCCGGGACAACTTTCTTCGTGTCTATTCTCGGATCGCCTTTTATTACGTTTTCCCACCAACTCATTTGGTTGGATTTCGTGAGCGTTAATCGGACTTCGCGATTGTCCTCCAACGTCCAAAACGAATCGTCCGGTTTAATACTTTCGCATAATTTGGACTTTTCCGGAATCCTTAACGCGGGTTCGGATTTTAAACCAAACTTAAACGTCGTCGCGGTAAACTCGCAGACGATATCTTTCGCTCGCGTGCCAACCGGTACCGGCAAACGCACGTCCACCTCTTGCAACGTTTGCGACCACACGTAATGTTCGGCTTCGCCGCCGTTCAACGGAGACGGGTGCACCGTCCCTGGTTGCAACGCGTGAGGATCCTCTTCTTCCTTTTCCACTTTCTCTGTATTCTCTCGAGCGACTTTTTGTTGCTCGTCTTTCTCTTCCTCTTCGTCGTTACAAATCACTTCGTTCCCGTCCTCGTCCAACTCGACGATTTTCTTCTTCGCCTCTTCCATCTTCTGCGCCATCAGCGCCTCTCTCACGCGTTCTTTCCTCTCCCTCTCCTCTTCCGCAATTTTTTCTCTCATCTCCTCTTCTCTCTCTTTCTTCTTTACCATTTCTTTGTGTTTGCGTTTTTCCGTTTCCTCCTTTTCGCGTTCGAAAGTAGTCTTTGATTTTTCCACCTCTTCTCGTTGTTTCTCCAACGCTTTCAGGACGGATGTTTTCCCTCTGTTTTTTTCCTCTTCGTTAAGAATACTACTCGAACGAGAAAAGAAATCCGTTTTCCTTCTCAAAAACCCGAAATATGCTTCGTGCATGATATCGATCGCGTTTATTCCGTGTGTGTGTTCGTTCGACGCGATCGAGCTGCACTGCGAAGCGACGTTCATGAAGAACGCGTCGAATTGCGCTTCCATTTCTGTCGGGATGAGGAAACGATGACTTTTGCTCATCCTTTTTATGTTTGTTTAATGTGTGTGTGTTTCTTCTCACTTTTTCTCTCTCTTTTTATAAACTCTCTCTCTCTCTCTCTCGTTCTCAGAATGAAGTGTTGTTGTTACGGTTGTACCGCTGCTCGTTTTACCACCGAGTTCTTCTTATAAATCTCTCTTTTCTGTGTTGTTGACTCTTTCGTGATGAGAAATGTTTCTTCTTTCTTCTTTCTTCTTCTTTCTCTTGAAAAATGTACGTTTTAGGGTTTTAATAAAACCCTAAACTTTTACCGTTGTTTTCTTTCCCCTCCTCTTTCTTTTACACACAACCACATTTTATAGTGAGCTTCTTCTTCTTCTTCTTCTTCTTCTAAAGAGTGAGAGAGAAGAACAACTCTCTGATAAGAAGAACGAATAACAACAACAACAGCGGCATTTCAGCAAGAGAGACTTTAAGGAGCGAGAGAGAAGCAGAGAGATTTAATAATACGTATATTATTACTTCGTGAAAAAACATTCGAGAAAGGATAAAAACGTAACACGAGGGGAATTTTTGAAAATCGAACGCTGAAAGAAGAGAGATACAAAAAATGAATGCGCTCAACGAACAACAACAACGCGCGACGAGAGCCGCGGATGTGGTGGAAACTTCGTTGAAACGGTTTTCCGAGAGCGTCCAACGCATCCTTAATCTCTCTTCTTCTTCTTCGAAAAGAAGAGATGAAGATGTAGAAGACGTGATACACGCGTTGTCGCAGTTGGAAATGCACCTCAAATCTGCTGAAAGCAACAAAATTTTCTGGACGGAAGAGCTAGGCAAAACGTTGTACGAGTCGGTGGCGTCTTTCCTCGTCACGACGACGGGGAATGAGAACGAGACGATAAACCGTCACCACGCTCGAGCGATGCGCGTGACTTCTTTAGCGATTCAATCGAGCAAAGATAAGGAGATTTTCAAGGAGTGCTTGAACGGCGGGTCGGAGACGGCGAAGAAACTGTTCGTGAACGCGTGTTTGAAAAAATTGTCCGGCGGCGTTGAAGGCGGCGGAGACGAGAAGGACGACGAAGAGAAGAGCGCCATCGACGCTTTAGTGTCGTTGTGCTGCGACGCCAAAGCGATTACGAAAACGTTTTTGGTGACCAAATTGAACGTGGATGTGAAAACGAGTTCAGTGAAAGCTCGCGTGAACGCGTGTAAAGTTATCCAAGAGATTTGCGAGAAGAGTTCGCTCAGTTGGGATTGTACCAACGCGGTGAAGAAATTGAAGCAGTTATTGTTGTTGTCGGACGACGATGCAGAACCAATGGTGAAAGATGCGAGCTTACGCGCGTGCGTGGCATTGCGGAATTCCAGAGTAGACGATTTCACGGAAAGGCAAGGGATTGAGCGCGCTTTATTGGAAACGAACGGGATGAGTCCTAAGACGAGGAAAGCGTTGGAGCGAGCGTTTGAGGGTGGAGGATATGTGACGACGACGACTACTAATAAGAGAACTGGCGAAGATCGATTGTTAGAGATGCGCAGTCCGATCAATCCGAACGAAACGACGCCGGCGAGACGATTAAGGAAGCAATCCGAACGGTTGCAAAAGTTTCAATCCGACGACGCGTTGCCGAAGGAGGCGTTTTTAACGCAGTCGACGTCCAAGTCCAAACAAAAGCAAGAAGCTGAAGAAAACGCATTAAGCTCTTTAGAGTGCACGCAACACGTCTTGGAAACGATCGCCGAGGAGTTGCATCAATCTTCCTCGGAATGGGAAAAGAGAGTTCTCGGGTGTAAAAAAATCGTCAAATTATGCACCTTGCAAAACAACAAGTTCCGACAGTTTTGTAAAGACGCTTCGATTGTGATAAAGAAACAAAACGGGTCGATCAAAAAGTTTGGCGAAACAAACGCCGTTTTACTCATCCTCGATAAGTTATCGTATGCGGTGCACGACAAGCGCTCGTCGGTCGCGCGCGCGGGATGTCAAGCGGTTTTGTGCATGGCGCAACGCCTGAAAGGCGATTTGAGCGACGAGTTTCTCGATATTCTTTTACCTTCGCTTTTCAAAGCGATCATAGTCTCGGTGGGCGTGATAAGTGATAGCGGCGACGCGTGCGTCTCGGAAATCGTTCGGAACTGTTTCGGCGGTAGCAGTTTGGACGATGAAGGTCCAAAGGTGCACCTAGCGCGCGTGTTTGCGGAAGAAATCGTCTCGCCGAAAGTATCGAAAATTGCAAAGTTAAGAGCGAAATGTGCGTTGTACCTCTCCGAATGCTTCGAAGTTGGCTTGGTTGGATCCTCGCACTTGCCAAAACCTGTTGCGGATATCGCAAGCGTCGCTATTGAGAAAGCGCTGGAAGACGCCGACGCGACTGTTCGCGGTAACGCCAAGTTGGCGTACGAAAAGTTTCATCGAGTCGTGGATGAATCGTATTTCGATGCGTTTACGCAACAGTTAGACCCTGAAATTAAAAGACGTTTAGCGTTAGCATCATCTTCGGAGAAGAAGAATAAGAAGAATAAGAAGACGATTATGGCTGGTTCGGATGAGAAGAGTAATGAAATGTCTTTGCAAGACGCCATGCGAGAACGGAAACGAAAGTTACAACAAGAAAAAGAACAACAAAAGGACAACAACAACTCGAAAGGTGAATTGACGGAAGTCATCGAGCTCAACGCGATTTTGGCGGCACAGAATAACATGAAGGCGTACAACGATAGAATCGGGCAACCGGTGGACGATGACTTTACGATTGACTTGCCGCCGCGAATGTTATCGATTCAAACGCCCATGTCGATTAAGCCGGCGTTGAAGAAACACACGGCACTCGTCGAGGAAGCGAGCAAGAGAGCGACGACGACAGCAACAGCAACGATATCGACGAGAATGGCGGCGATTAAAGAGAGTGAGTTTGATGTCGACGTCGACGCGGAAGAAGGCTTTCGCGATAACAACAACAACAACAACAACAAAGACGACGACGATAGCATCGACTCCTCTCTCCCTCCGAGAGAACGATTAGGTCGCTCGCTCGCTCAAACGGAAGTTGCAGACTCGCCACCAGCTCGCGCAAAAGCTGCCGAACGTCTCCGAGATGCTTTAGAAGATATGGAGCAACTCCTCTCGAAGAATACCGACGACGACGACGACAAAGAGGGCGTCGAAGCGATATCGGCAGACTTCGTACTCCGAGCGGCGACGACATTAGCGCGATTTTGCGCGGACGATGTGACGGAGTCTCGATGTTTTGTGCCCGCCTTGGAAGCTATCGTCGCGTTAACCAACGTATCTTCGCTACGCATTAAAATTGCCTCTTCCTCCTCGGCCATGGAGGCGTCGAACAACTCGTTCATGAAAGAGTTCAAATTCGCTTTCGCGGAATCGACGAAAATTTTAGCCGGACCTCTTTTCGGGCGATTAGCCGGGCAAAATCCAAACGCGCGAACGTCCGCGCAAGAAGCACTCATTTCTTTAGCGCGCAACGTCGATCTAGAAACCGGCTTACTTCCTTCGCTACGCAGAGCATTCGTGTCCATCGAAGCGACTGAGTCAGACGTGGAGAAGTGCGACCGCGCTCGAACCGGTGTCGCGCAGTTTTCCGGATACGCGTTGAGTACGAAGAACTTGTCCAAGAAGAAGATTGCGCATCTCGCGGAAGGCTCGGACGAGTTGAAGAACTGGGCGAATACGCTGGCGAAGTGTGCGAGTCGATGCGTTTCGGTGTCTTCTAAATCGAATTTGTACGACGCGTGCGTGGACGCGTTGAGAGTCGTATGTTTTGAAATCGATCAAGAAACGGTCGAGAAAATCGTCGCGAATTACGAATCTATCAAAGCGGACGTGCTTTTGAAGAAATCGAACGCGGATGTTTTGGAAAGATCATCGAAGAAGAAGAACAAGAAGACAAAAAAAGCGTCCTCGACGACGCCGGAAAATATCGACGGCAAGCCTGTCGACGGCGGCGAGGAAGAAAACGATGCCTCGACTTCGCTCGCAGGAAGAACACCGGGTGCGTGCTTGGACAAATCAACCGGTCGCAGCAGAAAGAGCTTTGGCACGCGAAAGACACCAGTCAGTACCATAAATACGGACAACAGCATACCAATGACCATATCTCCGTCACCAATTTTGGGAGGCGGTGATGCCTCGACGAGGATGAACGTGAACGACAACAACAACAACAACAACAACGAAGCCTCGTTTGGTTTAGACGTTTCGCAAATGAACAACTTAATGCCGCCGACGACGGTGAAAAAGAACTTATTGCTGACGAAAATGAGCGGTCAACACTCGTCCGTAGTCAAATCCGCTGCTCCGACGCCTGGTCCCGTTTCTGCGCGCACAACACCTAACGCTGCTCCGACGATTGCTCGAGTAACGGGGAAGCCGCAAACGCAATCGCTCGGCGTTGGCGCACGCGTGATGCGCGCGTTGGACTGCTTAAAAAAAGAAGAGGATGTGAGCACCATCGACGATCGTCGAGACGTGTTGCGCTCTCTCCTTGAAATGGTCCAATTGGAATATTCGGCGTTCAAACCTTTCGTCACTTTACTCGCGCCGACGTTGGTCAAAGTCGCCGAGACAGATCTCGACGGCGTCTGCCGATTCTACGCCCGACGCGTCTTGTTCCGAGCATTTGAAAGAGCAACCGACGGCGACGACAAAATCGAAAACGAGGAATCCGGAATCGTCGATGCCGTCACCTCTCTCGTCCCTATCTTTGTCGATCAAACGACCCAAACGAGTTTGCGCTGTTTGAAACTCCTCCTTGAAAAAGTTACGAGAAAGGAAAGCGTAGAAAAAATACTCGATTTAGTCGGCAGCTACGTCTACGAAAAGGCCGGCGTCTCTTCCTCTCCACCATCACCGAACGCGAAGAAAGAAGCGTGCGAATGCGTCGCCATCGCGCTGAGTAAACTCTGCGACGAGAACGAAGAAGATAAACAAATCCTCCTCTTCTTGAACGCTTTGCTCGAGCGAGACTTGTACTCGCTCAACGTCTTCGGCGACGAGGAAAAGAAAGTCATCGCGAGCATCGCCAAAGCTTTGATGAAACAAAAGAATTTTAAAGAAAAAGTTAAAGAAGAAGAGCAGCGCGGAGGCGCTCTGAATCGACCGTTTAAGCAGTTTCAAAGCCTCGTCGTTCATTAAAGGAGCGCTTATAAAAATACGAATAGTCAATTTTGAGTAAAAAGTCCAACATTTTACGTTTTACGAGATCTCGTCATTAAAACACAAACACAAAACACATTAAAAGATGGGCGGCGAGAACACCAACAACGCGCCTCGAACGCTGAAAGACATAAAAGACGCCGAGGAAAACGAAGAAGGCAATCAAGAGGACAAACCGCAGGAGTGGTACGCGGGAGGCGCGTCGTCCGGGCAAAACGTCATCGATCCTTCCAAACGACCTTCACAGAAAGAACATCCAGAAAACGGCGACGGCGATGAGTTCACGGACAGTCGATACGGAAACATGTTTCGAGAGGCGTTGAGACACGGGGCGAGACATCGACGCGACGACGATACCGATGAAGAGAATACGACGACCAGAAGCCAAAGAGAGGTCTTTTTCAGCGGAAGAGGGAGGAAGATGACCGAGGAGGAAAAGGAAGAAGAAGACGACGCGTTGGACGGCGACTTGAAAGAAGAAGAAGACAAAGAAGAGGAAAAAGAAGAGATGCGGATTGAACGCGTGGTTACGTTTTACGACAACGGGTTCACGGTGGACGACGGACCGTTGCGGGATCCATCGGAAAATCAAGAGTTTATCGAAATGATTGGTCGAGGGATGTGTCCACCGGAATTGATGCACCCCGGAGCCTCGGCGAGGAATCCGGTGAAGATTGATTTGAAACGAGAGAGAAGGGATTGGACGCCGCCGAAAGGCGTGAAGGCGTTTAGCGGGAGCGGGAATAAGTTGGAAGGAGCAGAGGGAGAAGGAGACGACGAGGGTGTTGGTGGTGGCGGAGATGGAGGAGGAAAAGCGCTCGAAGAAATGAAACCGTGGTCGGTGGACGAGAAAGAACCGACGACGTCGATTCAAATTCGTTTACGCGACGGGTCTCGCCTCGTCGCCAAGTTCAATCTCTCGCACACCGTCGCGCACATTCGAGACTTTATTCGACAGGCGAATGGAGAAGCGTCTGCGACGAGGCCGTTACAACTGAGCGGGTTCCCCCCGGAAAAGTTGGACGACGATTCCAGAACGATCGGGAACGGGTTGAAAGGGTGCGTCGTGCAACAAAAGTAATAATTCGAAGAAAAGCTGTTGTAAAATTAAAGAGAAATATCTGCATGAGAAATATCTTTCCATTTTGGATCGAAAATCATCCAAAATTACATCATCATTTAAAAGCACGCACGATTAAAAGACGGCGTAAACGACGACGATGATCGTCAAAACCATTTCATCGAGTGCGAGGAATTTTGCTGAGACTGTTCTTTACCGCAACGGTAA
>Ga0233450_10002379_pt1 | contig 18557 bp, 13 predicted proteins | sample 011ome_30_FD_189956 | JGI IMG/M metagenome (GOLD analysis project Ga0233450, IMG submission 189956) | Coastal salt marsh microbial communities from the Groves Creek Marsh, Skidaway Island, Georgia - 011501CT (spades assembly) | ecosystem: Environmental > Aquatic > Marine > Intertidal zone >... | reverse complement strand
TTTTTGCAAATTTAACAACACTATCAACAGGAACCATATGATCTGTCCAGCTAACACAAGCTTCATTTCCTATTGAAAGTGAAAAAATAATTTCAGGAAATTCATTACCAAATTTTGCTAATAAATCAATTCTTTCAAGATTTCGTTTTTTGTTAATCTCTAATTGTTCATTGGAATATTCACCTCCCCAAGGACAAGAGTAGTTATTGACTTCTGCCTCAATATAACAGCCGAGCATTACTTTTAAGGGAAGTTTTTCATTTTTTATGACTTCTAAAACAGTTTTTGAATGAAAATCACAGCTATATAATCTAATATATTTCCATGTTTTATTTACTATAAAAAGATCTTCTTTAACTTGATTATAAGTAGGGTAGATTTCACCAGGACTTTGACCTTGTCTGTAACCTGAATAGCATACAGCTTTTCCATAATCTATGTTAAGTATTTTTGAATAGTCCAATATTAAAATTTTAATTTTTCATTTTTATCCCACAATCCCCAGTATGCTCCGACATCTCCTTCAACACCAACTTTCCACGACTCATCAAAAGCTGAAAAATAAAACATTTCAATGTCATCTTCAAATGACCAATTTTGTGCATTTATGAAGTATTTAAGTGCATTTACTTTAGATGGGTGAGCCCCTTGTAAACTTGCACCTTGGCTTGGCCATCCTGTTTCCGTAATAATTACCTTTTTCCCTTTTCCAGCTGATTTGGCTTCAAAATACATTTGTTTCATATACATTAAGGAATATTCTAAACTACAACCTTCCCAGTAAGGATAGCAATTAGCTAAAATTACATCACAAGAATCAGATAAATTTGGTCTAGAAGAAAATTCATAGTAAGCATCAACATAACCAGTAGGAATATTACCAATTTCTTTTTTGACTAAATTAATGTAATCAATAAGTTCATTTTCAGACATTTCTTTTCTGTATAAAACTTCATTTCCAACCCCTGCAACATCAACATGACCAGATTTACATAAAGAAATTAATCCATTAATTTCTTTTTCATTTGTAAGCTTATTGCCACTCAGCCATGCACCAACTAGTGTCTTTAAACCTAATTCCTTTGCCAGAACTGGAATTCTTTCATTTCCTTCTGAACAAGAAAATGTTCTAATCCATTTAGTGTAGGGCTTAATAATATTTAATTTTCTTAAAATTTGCTTATCAGAAATTTTATCACCCGGCTCTTGACCTTCATCATATGCACTAAAACACAATCCATGAATACCTTGTTTTAGAAATTTATTACAAAGTTTTTTTAGTTCAGACTCAGAGACAGTATTCAAATTAATCCCTGTTAATGAATGTAGCTTTTCCTTTCTGTAAGACATATTTAATTATTTTTTAATTTCAATTTTTCTTTAATCTCATTAGCTCTTTCTTCAGTAATATCATAATCTTTCATTATATATATAGCAATCAATATTCCCAAAATAGGAATAAGAGTATAAAAAATTCTCATCCCATCAATGGCAAATTCAGTCACATTATCAGCATCAAATCCAACAAATTGTAACGTTAAACCACTTAAAAGACCTGCAACTCCAAAACCTAATTTTACCATCCACCAATAAACAGCACCTAGAACACCCTCTCTTCTTTTACCGTTTTCAAGTTCATCTAAGTCACATATATCTGCTGTCATTGACATCATTATTGTAAATAAACTACCTATTCCAAACGAATGAAATGGTAATGCAAATAAAAACATATATGGTTTTCCAGGGATAAATAAAAACCAAAATAAAATGTACCCTATAATTGAAATAAGCTGTGATATTATAAATGCTTTCTTTTTTCCAATTTTCTTAGACATAAAAGTTATAATTGGTATCACTAGAAACGAAGTAATTATAGCCCCAACTGATCCATGAAGAGCGGGCCAATAGTCTGCTGCACCAGTATCACTTCCAAATAAATAATGAACTATTATTAAAAAAGTAAATGGCGCTATTACCTGGAAGGAATTAAAAATCAAAAAAGTAGCTATTGCTATTTTTCTGAAAGGCTTAATTCGAAATGCTCCAAAAGCATTAATAAAGATATCTTTAATGCTATTGCCAATATTTGATACGTTTATGGGTTTTAAATCTGTTCTGTTCTTGGTTGATTCACTTTTTATAAAAATTGCAGGAGCTATTGCAAAAAGTGTACACGCAATTGCTACCCAAACAGATAATTCTCTAACACCTTGCTCAGCACCCTCGGGATAAATTTCAGGTTCATATAGTATGATCCAAAACCATGGAGCAATAACCCAAGCCCATTGTCCTACAAATTGAGCAATTGCCATTATCTGGGTTCTTTCATGAAAATCATCACTCATTTCATAACCCATAGCTACATAGGGAACACTAAATATGGTTAATCCAAGATAAAAAACAAGAGACCATAGCAAAAAATAAATAAAGTTATAAGTCAAACCATTTTCTGCGTATAACTGCCACATAGCAACATAAGAAATACCCATTAATATTCCACCAATAAAAACATACTGTCTTCTTCTTCCCCACTTAGACTTGGTATTATCTGATATAAATCCCATTAGTGGGTCTGTTACAGCATCAAACAATCTAGGTGCAAATTGTAAAATTCCCCACATTATTGCAGCAAAACCTAAATCTTGTACTAAAACAATTATAAAAACTCCTAATGCTGCTGGAAACATTTGGTTTGCCAACATTCCAAATCCAAAAGCTATTTTTTCGCTTAAACTAACTGATCTTTTTATATTACTATTTTCCATGTTATCAGTTTTTTAATGTGATAGTTTGAATGGCTTGCGGGCTAATTGAAATAGATTTAGAAAATCCATTTAAATTTAGGTTGAAACTCTTTTCTTCATACCCTTCATTAAATAAAACAACAGCAATACTTTTATTTGGATTAAGAGCTGCAGTAACCATCAACTCAGGATCAGAATTTATTGCATCAATAATCTCTGCACCTGGTCTTATATACTTACTAAAATGTGTCATGACATAATATAGTGGAGTATAATATATTTCATCAATTGCTGGATCAACAATTATAGGTGCCACACACCAATTACTAACCCAATTTGGACCTCCTTGTGTATCTAGAACCATATTCCAGTCTACCCATCCATCAACCCAGTTATTCAAAGATCCAATTATATCTCTTGAATATCTATTGAACGGAGCATATTTTGGATGTAAATATTTTTTTTCGTCTTCTCTCCAGTCGTATCCCCAATCAGTAGCTTCTTTTCTAAAGTACCAATCGTCATCATTCCAGTGTGGAATTTCTGAATCAACACATGCTTCTGTTTGAATTAAATATTTGTTTGGTGCTTTGTTATGAGCATATTGAAGCTCATCTGGGTAAAATTCAAAAGTACTATCATACCAATGAACAGCAGTTCCATCAAAATATTTAGATGATTCTTCATTTTCAAACATTGAGTCAACCCATTTTTTAAGATCTGCTCTATTTTGATCGTATCCAAGAATTACGATATCTTCTTTACCATCTTTTTCCAGTTGAGGACCCAAGTAATCTTTAACAAAATGCGTCATTTCTTCAGGTGTGTAATGCATGCTTTCCCAGCTTGAATTATTTCCATGAGGTTCATTTTCAACTGTAAATCCCCATATATCAATACCTTGTTCTTTGTAAGCATCAACATATTTTGAGAAAAATAGAGCCCAAGTGTCGTAGTATTTTGGTAATAATTTTCCACCTTTCCACTCATTGTTATCTTTCATCCATGGAGCAGCTGTCCATGGAGATGCGAAAATTTTAAATCCATCTTGAGAAACTTCCATGGCTTCTTTTATCATGGGAATGATATCATCCATATCTTCTTTTATTGAAAAATGTTCAAGATTTATATCTCCCTCTACAGGGCTGTATGAATAATTTGAAATAGAAAAATCACATGAATTCATGTGAGTTCTTGTCAGAGAATAATTTGAACCTTTTTCAGAAAAATAGGCATCTATAATTTCTTTTCTTCTTTCTTTACTCATTAAATTTAATAAGTAAGCAGATGATTCTGTGAAAGCTCCACCAAATCCTGTAATAGTCTGATATTTTTTTTCAGTATTTAAATTAATTTCAGAGATTTTTCCAGAAATATTAAATTCTTTTAGTTCTGTTAGCTTATTTCCATTTCTAGAGGTTTCAAAAATTTTAATTTCCATTTCAGAATTATTTTTACATGAAAAAAATGATAGTGTAATTAATAACGATTTTAGAAGATTATTCATATTATTTTATTTGTTGTTGTATTTATTTTTAACCACTTCAAATGTTTTCTTTTTATTTCTATCGATATCTACAATCCCCCAATATTCTTCATTTGGAGCTCCGTCATATGGAACTCCGATACTATTTGGAGCCCATCCACCAACATCTTGTTTATCTGGGTTTCCAGCTTTCCATAAACCATCAATAAATTGAAATATTAAAATACCTGATACTTTGTCCGAGTTATTAAATACAGCATCAATAATTTTTGCATTTGCATCGGCTTGAGCAACTTGATTTTCACCTTTAGAATAACCGTATTTTTCAATTGTCATATAACTGTCGCTTCCTGCTTCAGAAAGATATAAGGGTTTGTCACTTATTTTCACCCATTCTTCAAGTAATTCAGTTGGATCGTCCCATCGATAAACGTTAATTCCCCAAGCATCTAAATTATCAAGCTTACCTATAAGTGATTTCTCAGGTATTTCTCCGTGTGCAGTTGTAACAGGTTTGGATTTGTCTATTTGTTTAATTTTTAAAGCTGCTTCATTTAGAACATTATACCAATTATTGATATCTCCTTCAAACCACTCAGAATGATAGTTGTATTCATTTCCTAATTCCCAAAATAATATAGCATTATGGTTTTTATATTTTTCAACATAATTTGTAAAAGAGCCGGTAAGGATATCATAATATCCATCTTGGTTGTAGCCAAATCCTATAATAACTTTTATTCCTGCATCATCTATTTTATTGAGGACGGAAATGTTATCAATAGGGGAATAAACACGAATTGTATTAATTCCTGCCTCTTTCATTAATTTTAAATCCTTGTCAATATTATTAAAGCTTCTTTTCTCAGTCCCTTTAGGAACGGGATCATAGCAAACACCTTTTATAAAATATTCTTTATCATTAACAAGAATAGTCCTGTTTTTAATAGAAACAAGATCGTCTTCATTAAAATCATAAAAATTCCAACCGATAGCAAAAATTAAAAGAATTACAAGAAGAGAATATCTTAATTTCATTGTTTATTCGATTATTGGTGGAGTTAGAATACTATTAAATAAAGTTTCACTATTGCCATTAAAGGTTTTTAATATTGAATTACCATTTCTGGTTAGTCCATTAAAATCTCCGTTGTCTACATTTCTCCATAGAGCATACTTCGCTTTTCCTTCAACAGTAAACAATCCAAAATGATTTTCTGATCCATTAGTATTTCCTGTAGAATCTTTCCATGGTTCATCAAATGCTTCAAAATAAAAACAACTTATTTTTTCTTCTTGAGTCCATTTTCTTACTTTCTCAAAAAACAATGCTTGTTTGTACTCATCCGCTGCGTGACTTCCTCCCTCTCCATACAATTCATTAGAAACAGTGGACCAACCCAATTCACCAATGTGTACCTGCTTGTCTACACCAATTTTTCTTAGATAATTTTTTACACTTTTGTATTGAGAAACTGTGTATTCAAAAGAACTTTCCATTGACTTATTAATGATTTCTAGATCAGAAAATTTATTTTTTAAGTCTTTATTAAAATTCCAAAATGATGGATTATAATGAGTATCATGAAATGCGTATGTGTGCATTGAAATAAAGTCGACTGCTTTAATTAAAGCATTTAAATCTTCAGTATGATATGAATCGTCACCTCCACCCCATGAAGCGAAATTATCCGAGCTTGTAATCCATAAATTTTCAGGAAGCTTTCTTTGTTTTTTTAAATCTTGAAGGTGATTAACCCAATTTAATATAACATTAGGCTTAACATAATAACTCCATGCCCAATTAACCATTGCCTCATTTCCAACTGAAATAATTTTTACAATTTCAGGATACATATTAGCAAGATTAATTGCTTTTTGAATTTCAATTGCATTAGCAGACTCGTCCTCTTTCTCATGATTAGGATTATCTGTCCAAGCGTTTTCACAATCAATCCATGCTCCAAGCATTACATACATTTCAAAATTAGAGTCTGTTTGTTTAAGCTCTTTTATGGCTTTTAAAATATTAGGTGCTTGTGGTAATTGTAAATTATAGGTTCTTAAAATTTTGATTCCAAGAGAAGAAAGTATTTTTAAATCTTCTTTGAGTTCTTCCATTGTTGGTTGAATATCCCTAGTATTATGTCTATAGCCACCATATGAAATTGCTAAATATTCGGGATTATTTAAAATTTCTTTAGCTGTAATTTCTTTATTATGAATCATTTGATTTTCTGTTGAGTTACATGAAATAAACAACCAACAAACCAACAAGACAATTAGATGAAATCTAATTACTTTAAAGTTTGTAAGGTTAATTATTTCTTTTTTTATCATAATCCAATACTTACATTAATCTGTTTGATGATATTTTCTCGGTTAAAAAGAGATTTACTTGAATCACTATCTAATTCATTACCCTGGACAATTACAGACTTACCATCAATGAAGTTTATAGTAATTTTTTTGTCACTAGATTTAGAATAAATTACAGGAACTTGACAATAAGTAAAACACAGAGAATCTTTTTTTACTAAAAGTTCAGAAAGCTGTTTTGATAAATTAACGTATCTAAAAGTTTCATCATTTTTTAAAAATTCTTGATCTCTAAGCATAATTGGATTAAAACTTATTAATCCATTATTAACTTCAACACCAAGTTCACCAAATCTTGAAATCACATCCTCTTTAACTTGTCCAGTCATCCCTGGTTGTTGTGCACCTTTTCCAGCAGGTGTATGAGAATATGGATCAGTTGGGAAGGCTCCATATAATTCCGGAGATTTATTAACTCCAATGCCTTCCAAAATTTCAAAATAGTGATCAAAAAATCTTCCTATTATTGTTTTATTTCCTTCGTTAATAGCTTTCTTTGTTGTTTCAAGAACTGCTAAAGAAAGTTTTGAAACCATATGCCAATATATTGACCCAAGTCCCTCATATCCAAAGAAAGTTCCGGATCTTCCTGTGAACTCTTTATGGTTAAATACATCTTCAAAAATTTGTAGAACATTGTTGTATTCTTTTTTTACTAGTTCAGAATATTTTTCAGGTAATTGATTTAGCTCATTGACTAAATTATTGGCATTGTTGAAATCACAATTAAAATGATAAACACCCTCACAATCTTTTGAAATTATTTGTTTGTTCCCATCATTGACTAATTTGGTTAAAAGATTGGAATTTTTAACTTTTAAAGTTGGAATAGTATTCTTGTCTAAAAACAATCCTAAATCTTTATTTGGATAGAGTATGTAACTGTATTGATCTTCTCTAAATAGTTTACTTGACTTGAGTGCATCAAGAACTTCTAAATTTTCTTTTGAGTCTAAATATCCAGAACTTAAAACTGCAACTTGACCTTCAAGCATTTCAGGTAAATATGAAATAGAAATTTCATTATCGCTAATAGTTAAGAGATTGTAAGCATGGTAGAGCTTATCACCTCTTTTATTTGAATCGATTGAGTGGTCAATATAAATAAGGAGAAGTTTTGTTAAATCTTTGATTTCTTTTATTCCAATTGCTGATTTTATACCAGAAAAACCATTATCATATATATTATTCCTATAATTTGAGCCAGCATGACCTAGCAAGTCAACAATTTTTTTTCTGTCAGAATCAGAAATTGAAGATTCTAAAAGACCTTTATTCTCGTTAAGAGCTGAATAAATTTCATTGAAAAACTTATTTATCTCAGTAGATACTTCAACCGAAATATAATCAGTTTTCTCAAGAACTGACTTAAAGAAATTCACAAATCTTCTTAAATAGTAAAGTGTAACCATTGAAATTCCATTTCCAACCAATGCATTGTTAGCATCATTCCACTCTGGCCTTTGAGTATTCATCCATATTCCACCCTCAGGAACAAAATTTGAAACTTTAGCAAGAAGTGTAGCCAATATTTTTTCAATAAAATTTACTCTGTGTATATCTGAATTATTATTATATAGTAAGGATCCGTCAACTCCAATTTCACTTCTTCTTTTATTTACAGTTGATTCACTTTTATGATCATAATCTATAGTGTTTTTGGAATCTTTTAAAATTTCTTCGTAAGATTTAATCCTGTAAGGAACATTTGCGTAAACAAATAAACTTTTTGAAAAATATTTGTATAGTTTGTTAGGGAAATGACTCTCTATAAACTCTAAAAACTTTAATAAATATATGATTTGATGGTCACCCCAATAACCAATATAAGACCAAGGGTTATCTGGTTCGATTGTTTCCCAGTCAAATCCATCTTTTGTGACTCTGTAAGGATTGTATCCATCAAAGGTTGTTGAGTTTAAAAACTTGTGAATCATACCTTCAATAAATTGAGGATAAGAATAGGCCAAAGCCTCCCAGTTTTGAAAAATATCTCTCCAGTTTCCTTGGTAGTCAAGAATTTTTGATCCATCAATTTCACTTCTGGTATTGATTGAAAACTTATTCCAAGGTCTACTTGGATCTCCATGTCTTCTACTAAATTTTAATGGTAAGTACTCAGTGCATAATCTTTTAAAATCATGATTAGAAATATTCTCGGAAATTGATTTTAAATCATGAAGAGTAAAAACATCTGGCAGATTGTTTAAGGTTTCGTTAAAAGATTGATAAATAAAGGAATTCGCTTTTTTAACATAAGGTAAAAAGTCATTTTTTTCAATTTGATAATTGTCATCAAATATTCCTCCTCTCATGATATTAAACATAGTATTGGAAAAATGTCTAATCATTCTGAGTTTATCATTGGTTAATTGTAACCCATCTGAATTTCCTACTAACTCTCTTAAGTTTTTTGAGCCAAGCACAATGTCTTCTTTAACTTTTGATTCTAATTCAATGTCGTTAGATATTGATTTTTTTAAACTCACAACGTCAGAAATAGTTTGATTGACATTACAAATTATCATCCATTCTTTTGTACTATTTTGATCAAGATCAATAGATTTATTAATAAAATATGCCCCTTTTTCTGCTTTTATTTCGAATTCATTTTTCAACTCAATTCCTTTTCTAAAATTATTTAGTTGAAGAGATGATAATAGATGTGTTGAGTTGGAAAATCCTGTTGACCATACCGTATTAACTTTTAACGCTTCGCTGGGCTCAGCTTTATCAACAATAATAGCACTCAAAGAGAATAGTGCTAATTTACTTTTGTCATCTAATTCACATTTTTTGTATGCATCTACAAGATTACTTTGTGCATTCTGAAGTCCCTCCCCAACACCGTAAGGTAAAATGTTTTGAATACCATCGAGAACATTAATAGTTATTTGATTGTCACAATTATTTTTTATGAAAGATTTTCTTATAAATCCATATTTGTTACTTGAGTTCCATTGGTAATTGAATTCAATATTTAAATCATGATTTATTTCTTCAAAAATTATTTTGTTTCCTATTGTGTTTTTATAAATATTTCTTGAAACATTATAAATTCCAGAATACCTTTCTGAGAAAGGTTCCCATAAATAATTTTTTCCTGATTTTTTAATAATTAAAATTGTTTTACTTCCAGTAGTTTCACTCGATTCAGTTATCTTATCATCGGTGTAATATGGAAATAAAGCATATTCACTATTTTTTCTTCCTGCTGAGAGACTTCCAGTACTGGAAATAAACATCCAGTGATTTGAATTGCTCACTATGCTCATAAAAAATGGACGCATATTGTCCACATTAGATATTTTATAAAAATTTTCGTTTTCAATTTTGATTTGTTTTCCTTCAACTTTTCTTTCATTATTGAATGATTCTAAGTTTCCAATATGAATCTTTTCTGGCATTTAAATATAATTTAGGTTTTAATAATTTGGTTTTAAATGTTGTTTTGTTGTTGTTTAACAAGGTTAAAATCCCTTATTTTTCAAATCAATTAAAAATAATTTTAAATAGTAAATCTTTTTCTGATAAAACCTTTACATAATTATGTAAGATTTGTCTAGGAGGTATAATTAATTTCTTCTCTGTAGAATATGTTTTTTATATAAAATGTAATGTTGTATAATTTATTGATGTTTAAGTATTGTATAGGTATTTTTAACAATTTTAAGTTTTTTTTAATTTTAGTAATCTGTGCTATTTTGTCTTTTTATTAGATAAAAAAGAATTACTTTGTTAATCTTTAATATTTACAAGATTTAGTTTAATGATTTCAAATAAATTACTGTAATTTTTTATAATATCTTTAAAATTAATTGATATCTAGATTTACAATTATAAATTTGCATGTAAATGCATAAATCAAGTTTTGTAAATATTATTGGTAATCCTAATGTTGGAAAATCTTCATTAACCAATGCCTTGATTGGTCAAAAACTTTCAATAATTACCTCAAAAGCTCAAACAACTAGGCATAGAATTCTTGCCATTTTAAATCATGAAGATTATCAATTGGTAATTTCTGATACACCTGGTGTCATAAAACCATCTCATAAGTTACACAAATCTATGATGGACTTTGTATCGTTAACAACTGAAGATGCTGATATTCTTCTATATGTTGTTGAACAAAACGACCACAAGCTAAAAGATGAAAAGCTTTTTTCCAAGATCAAAAACATTAAAATTCCAGTTATTTTAGTAATTAATAAAATAGATCTAATTGACCAAGAAAAGTTAAATAATGAATTAAATTTTTGGAATGATAATTTACCTAATGCCGAAATATGGCCAACCTCAGTTAAAGAGTCTTTTAATATAGATAAACTTTTATTTAGACTAATTGAACTAAGTCCAGAATCTCCTCCCTTTTTCCCAAAAGATCAGCTAACAGATAAAAGTGAAAGGTTTTTTGTGAATGAAATTATAAGAGAAAAAATATTATTAAATTATAAGAAAGAGGTTCCATATTCAGTAGAAGTTGTGACTGAAGAATTTAAAGAGCAGGAGGAAATAATAAGAATAAGATCTGTTATCAATGTTGAAAGATCAACCCAAAAGGGTATAATAATAGGACATAAGGGTTCTGCAATTAAAAATTTAGGTACCCAATCAAGAATTGATATAGAAAAGTTTTTTGGAAAAAAAGTTTTTATTGATTTACACGTAAAGGTTAATAAAAACTGGAGGTCTGATGATAACAAATTAAAAAACTTTGGATATCATAATAATTAAATTTTATAAATAAAAGGTTAGTTTTGTTGGCCTTTAAAAAAAATCATGGGATCAATCGTAGCCATAGTTGGACGTCCGAACGTAGGTAAATCTACTTTTTTTAATAGATTAATTCAGAAGAGAGATGCAATTGTTGATTCTCAAAGTGGCGTAACCAGAGATCGACATTATGGAAATTCGTTTTGGAACGGTAAAGAATTTACAGTAATTGATACTGGTGGATTTATGTTGGGAGGTGAAGACAATTTTGAAAAAGAAATTAATTCACAAGTTATTATTGCAATTGAAGAAGCTGATATTGTTGTTTTTGTGGTTGATGTAGAAACAGGAATTAATTCAATGGATCTTGAAATTTCAAGGCTACTTCACAGGTCTAATAAACAAGTAATTTTAGCGGTTAATAAAGTAGACAATTCTAAAAGACAGTTAGATTCAACTGAATTCCATTCATTAGGTTTTAAAATGATTTTTAATTTTAGTGCAATAAATGGATCGGGTACAGGAGAACTCTTAGACTGTTTGGTTACATTAATGCCCTCTGAATCTTCAATTGAAAAAGATGATATACCCGGTTTTGCTGTAGTCGGTAGGCCTAACGCAGGGAAATCCTCTTTTATCAATGCTCTTCTAGGGCAAGAAAGATATGTTGTTAAAGATTTAGCAGGAACCACTCGAGATAGTATAGACACTCATTTCAATCGTTTTGGATTTGATTTTAAACTTATTGATACAGCTGGAATAAGAAAGAAAGCAAAAATTAGCGATGATGTTGAATTTTATTCGGTAGTAAGATCTATCAGAACCATAGAAAATTCTGATGTTTGTTTAATAATTTTTGATGCAACTAGATCTTTTGATTCTCAGGTCAAAAATATTTTTTGGTTGGCCGCAAGGAATAATAAAGGAATTGTTATTCTAGTAAATAAGTGGGATTTAGTTGATAAGCAAACAAATACAATAAAAACAATTGAACAACAAATCAAAAAAGAAATAGAACCTTTTTCTGATGTTCCAATTGTTTTTATTTCAAGTCTAACCAAACAAAGAATTTTTAAAGCTATTGAAACTGCAATGACAGTTTATAAAAATAGGTCTAAAAAAATTGTGACTAGAAAATTTAATGATTGTATGCTTCCTATAATAGAAAAGAACCCTCCTCCTGCATATAAAGGAAAGTATGTGAAAATTAAGTTTTGCACACAACTGCCATCATCTTTTCCTCAATTTGCATTTTTTTGCAATCTTCCCCAATACATTAAAGATCCGTATAAAAGGTTTATAGAAAATAAGATAAGAGAGATTTACGATTTTAGTGGAACACCAATAAGAATATTTTTTAGAAAAAAATAATTAGAGCTCTTTTTTGATGTTAATTAGGTTGGCCTTTATTTTTTCTAGTTTTTTTATAACCTCAAAATTTTTGTTTAAGATTTTAAGTTGATCTTTAGCCCCCTCTAAAGTGTAACCTTTTTCTTTGACCAAATGATGAATAATTTGAAGTTTTTCAATATCAACCGAAGAATATCTTCTAGTTCCCTTGCTATTTTTTTTTGGATTTAGTTCGTCAAACTCTTTTTCCCAATATCTAATCAGAGAGGCATTAACATTAAAAGCTTTTGAAACTTCTCCAATACCATAATAAAGTTTGTCAGGAAGATCTAAATGCATTAGTCTAAAGATTGATTTTCTTCATTTGCTAATCTTAATAAATCATCAAATTCCTCAGGAGTTAAATTTCCTAAATAGAAATTAATAGGATTAACCCTTTTCTTATCTTTCCAAACTTCATAGTGAAGATGAGGAGCTTGTGATCGTCCAGTACTTCCAACATATCCTATTACATCTCCTTTTTTTACTGTTTGACCTCTTCTAACGTTATAATCATTTAAATGAGCATATAAAGTCACATATCCAAAACCGTGATCAATTCGGATGTGTTTCCCATATCCAGTAGATCTTGAATCAGCTCTAATTATTTTGCCATCGCTAGCAGCATATATTGGTGTCCCTTTTGGTGCTGTAAAATCCATACCAAAATGCATTTTACGAGTTTTGTTAAATGGATCAGTTCTATAACCATAACCAGATGCCATTCTAGTCAAATCACTTCTTTTTATGGGTTGAATTGAAGGTATAGCAGCTAAAAGTTTCTCTTTTTCACTGGCTAGTCTCTCAATTTCATCTAGAGATTTAGACTGAATAACTATTTGTTTTGTTAAGATTTCAATTTTTTTAGTTGTTTCAATAATAAGTTTTGAATTTTCAAACCCTTCTAAATTTTCATATCTGTTAACACCACCAAATCCAGCTTTTCTTACCTCACTTGGAATTGGATCTGTTTCAAACAAAACTCTATAAATATTGTTGTCTCTTTGTTCAATTTCAGAAAGAACAATATTTAACTGATCAAGTTTTTTATTCATCAAGTCTAGCTGAAATTTATAGTTGGAAATTTCTCTGGATTGAGACAGTTCAGTAGGAGTATTTAAAATGGGAGATTGAAGTAATATCAATAAAACTAGAATTCCAAAGAAAGCAGATACAGATAAAAATGCCAATATATTTCTTAACTGAACTCTTTTACTTACTTTAATCTTTCTATAGGAAAGAGTTTTAGAATCGTAATAATACTTGGTCTTAAACATTGATTAAATTATAGTATTTTTACTTATTATTAAACATCGTAAAGATATAAAATAGTTTATTTTAAAATAACACAGTAATTCAAATAATTAATGAACTCTAACAAGGTCAGATCTACTTTTCTAGAATTTTTTCAAAATAAAAATCACAAGATTATAAAGTCAGCACCAATGGTAATTAAAAATGATCCTACATTAATGTTTACAAATGCTGGAATGAATCAATTTAAAGACAATTTTTTAGGAAATAAAATTGTTTCAGACAAAAGAGTTGCAGATACTCAGAAGTGTCTTAGAGTTTCTGGTAAACATAATGATTTAGAAGAGGTTGGAATTGACACTTACCACCACACAATGTTCGAAATGTTAGGTAATTGGAGTTTTGGTGAGTATTTTAAAAAAGAAGCTATTGAGTGGGCTTGGGAGCTCTTAACAAAAGTTTATAAAATTGATAAGGACTCGCTTTATGTGACTGTTTTTGAGGGTTCAAAAGATGATAAAACAGAACTTGACCAAGAAGCTTTTGATATATGGGCTGAAATAGTTGATAGGGATAAAATTATTTTAGGTAATAAAGAAGATAACTTTTGGGAAATGGGTGAGGTAGGTCCATGTGGGCCATGTTCTGAGATTCATGTAGACATAAGATCAGAAACAGAAAAATCTAAAATATCTGGAAAGGAACTCGTAAATAAAGATCATCCTGAAGTTATTGAAATTTGGAATTTAGTTTTTATTCAATACAATAGAAATAGTAGTGGAGTTCTAGAAAACTTACCCTCAAAACACATTGATACTGGGATGGGTTTTGAAAGACTTTGCATGGTTTTACAAGGAGTTAAATCTAATTACGATACAGATGTTTTTTCACCATTAATCAATAAACTAGAAATAATTTCTGGATACAAATATGGATCTGATAAAGAAAAGGATATAGCATTTAGAGTTATTGTTGATCATTTAAGAGCTGTTGTATTTTCAATTGTTGATGGCCAACTTCCATCAAACACTGGTGCTGGTTATGTCATAAGGAGAATTCTAAGAAGAGCAGTTAGGTACGGATATACCTTTCTAAATTTAAAAAAACCATTTATTTATAAACTTACCGATACATTATCTAAACAATATAAGTTAGTATTTCCTGAACTAAATTCTCAGCTAAATATTATTGAAAATGTAATTTCAAATGAAGAAAGTTCATTTTTAAGAACTTTGGAAAAAGGAATTGTCAAGCTTAATAAAATCATATCTAATTCAAAATCGAATGTCATTTCTGGTTCTGAAGTTTTTGAACTTTATGATACTTTTGGATTTCCTGTAGATCTAACAGCCCTAATATTAAGAGAAAATAATTTTGATTATGATTCAAAAGAATATAATAGTTTACTAGAATCTCAAAAAAATAGGTCCAAAGCAGCAATTTTAAATTCTAACGATGAGTGGATTCCAGTAACTGGTTCTCTAGAATCAGATTTTATTGGTTATGACAAATTATCGTGTGAAACTTATATCTCAAAATATAGAAGGTCTAAAACTAAAAAAGGTGATAATATTTATCAGCTAGTATTAGAAAAAACACCATTTTATCCAAGGGGAGGAGGTCAAGTTGGAGATAAAGGTTTTTTAATTGAAAATAAAATGGATCCAATTAATATCACAAATACTTTAAAAGAAAATGATACTATAATCCATGAATGCAATAAGTTGCCTGTTGATATCAAGTCTAAATTTAAAGTTTCAGTCGATAAAGAAAAAAGATTTAATAGTTCCTGTAATCACACTTCAACTCACCTTTTACATGAGGCTTTAAGATCAATTTTAGGAAAACATGTTCAACAAAAAGGATCTATGGTTTCAGAAAAGTATTTGCGGTTTGATTTTTCTCATTTTGAAAAACTAACTAATGAGCAAATATCAAATATCCAAAATTTTGTCAATAAAAAAATTGACGATCAACTTCCGCTGGAAGAAAATCGAAATGCAAATTATGATGAATGTATTAATAATGGTGTGATTGCTCTTTTTGGAGAAAAATATGGTGATGTAGTTAGATCAATCAAGTTTGGATCTTCAAATGAATTGTGTGGAGGAACTCACGTTTTAAACACTGGACAAATTAAAAACTTTATAATCAAATCTGAATCTGCCATCTCAAGTGGTATTCGAAGAGTTGAAGCTATAAGCGGAAATGTTGCACAAGATTATGTGGACAATAAATTAAAAACTCTTGAAAAATTGTCCTCAATGCTCAATAATGACAAAGATCTAATATCTGCTCTTGATAAAATTAAAAGTCAAAATATTTTATTGAGTAAAAAATTAGAGAAAGCAAATAAAGATTTGCAAGACTTTTATTTGGATATCATCTCTGAAAATTCAAAAAACAACAACGGTATAAACGTATGTTGTATGGAATTAACATGTAATCCAGAAATGCTCAAAGGTCTTTCATTTAATTATGCTAAAAAACTTGATAAAGTATTTTTAGTTTTAGCTTCAAAAAGTCAAGGTAAGATTTATTTGACATGTTATATTTCTAAAGAAATTTCTAATATGGAAAATCTTAATGCTGATTTAATAGTTAAGAACTTATCAAAGCACATTAATGGCTCTGGTGGAGGTCAATCTTTCTTTGCAAGCGCAAGCGGTAACAATACTAGTGGATTAGGAATTTTATTGGAGGATGCCATTAAAATTGTATAATAAGTTTTACTTTAACTCTGACGTTAATTGATTTGGAGGATAAACTTCAAGAATCTTTGTTACAAAATTATTAATTAACTCGTCTCTGTTAGATTTTGTAGAACTTAACGCCCCAACCCCTTTTCCTTGCCAAACAAGCTGTTTAGCTTTTGAATCAATTATATCAATGTAAAGTATACCATCAACTGAGGAAGTAGCCATTTGACTATAGCTTAATCCACCAAAAGGATACCATCCAGTATAAAACGAATTGTAAGGTGAATAATCAATATAGAAGTTTTTAGTTGACTTAGTTGAAATATTAATTAAAATATCAGGTGTATTGCTTATTATTAAGCCCTTTGATTGTAATGAATTTTTTATAGAATTCAATATTCTTTTTTTATCAATATCAGATATTTCTAATTTGTCGATTCCAGGTTTATAAAATGCATAAGTTTTGTAATTATTAAAATCTGCTTGAGAATCATAATCCGATGCTACTTTAATTGATTTGCAACTGATTAATAGAACTGATATAAGTGCGACTGAGAATATTTTTTTCATATTGTTAAGTATAGATCAAATATAATGCCTTTCATTACTTAAATTTATAATAAAAAAGTAAATAGTTGTTATAGTGACTTTTTTCAAAGAAATTTTTTCAAAAAATATTAGATTAAAAATTCCCTTTTTAGAAAACGAAGGATACGAAATTTTTATGAAAAGAGAGGATTTGATCCATCCCATTATTTCTGGAAATAAATTCAGAAAATTAAAATATAATATTAAAGAAATTAAAAATAAAAATTTAAAACTAGTAACATTTGGAGGAGCTTTTTCTAATCATCTTTTAGCTGTGGCATATATTTCTAAAATTGAAAAAATTAAAGCAATTGGCATAGTAAGAGGTGAAGAATTGCATAATTTTAAACTCAATCCAACCTTGAAAAAGTGCATTGATTATGGTATGAAATTGAAATTTGTAAGCAGAGACGAGTATCGACTTAGACATGAAAAAAAATACCTTGAAAAATTGATTTCCAAACATAATAATGCTTTTATAATTCCTGAGGGTGGAACCAATGAATTAGGTATTAAGGGTTGTGAGGAAATACTGAATTCAAAAGATATAGACTATTTTGAAACTATATGTGTTCCAGTTGGTTCAGGGGGTACTATCTCAGGTATTATAAATTCAAGTTCTTCAAAACAAAAGATTTTAGGTTTTTCTTCTCTCAAAAAAAGTAATATAACAGTTCAAATTAATAAATTTGTAAATAAGAATAATTATAAAATAATTGATGAAAATTATTTTGGAGGCTATGCAAAGTTTAATAGTCAATTAGTAGATTTCATAAATGAATTTTATTACAATTATGAAATCAAACTTGATCCCATATATAATTCTAAAATGATTTTTAGGATTCTGAATGATTTAAGATCAAATAAATGGAATTATGGAAAAAAAATTTTATTAATTAATACTGGAGGCCTACAATCAATTGATGGATTTAATAAAAGATTAAAAGAAAAAAAATGCGCTACTATAGACTTCACATTCTGATAATTTTAATATTTATATCCTCTTGTGGTGTTAAAAAAGTTTCATACAGGGACAAAAGCCCAAAAAAAATTAAAAATAAGTCAGTCAAAGCAGTAAACCGTTTCTTTAACTCCATGACTAATGAGCAAAGAACTCATTGGTATGTTAATACTTATTCAAAGATAGCAATTGACGAAATGAAAAAATTTAATATACCAGCTAGTATTACAATGGCTCAGGGAATTTTAGAGTCTAACTCTGGAAAAGGTTCGTTGGCATTGAAATCGAATAATCATTTTGGAATAAAGTGCCATAAAGGTTGGAAAGGCAAAAGGGTTTAT
>Ga0233450_10002369_pt1 | contig 18608 bp, 16 predicted proteins | sample 011ome_30_FD_189956 | JGI IMG/M metagenome (GOLD analysis project Ga0233450, IMG submission 189956) | Coastal salt marsh microbial communities from the Groves Creek Marsh, Skidaway Island, Georgia - 011501CT (spades assembly) | ecosystem: Environmental > Aquatic > Marine > Intertidal zone >... | reverse complement strand
CTCCAATCATCGAGTCAGCTACAGGTATCAGCGATTCAAACAAACTAGCTTGGATGTCAGAATACTGCCACAATCACAAGCTTTATGAAGAAGCATCTCTTTCAGCGGTTCAACCACTTATGCTAAAGGGTATGGGTGCTGCTGCTTTCCCATCTGCACATGGTGTAGCTGACGGTTCAGGCGACAAGTCTCCATCACTTCTTCCACTAGCAATGCAAGTTGCTGCACAAACTGTAGGTCTAGATCTAGTTCCTGTAGTTCCTATGGCTGGTCCAATGGGTCTACTTTCTTACCTAGACTTCGTATACGACGGTGGCGCTGCTAGAACAGACGCTAAACTAGCTAACGTATACTACTTCTCAACTGATTCAGGTACAGGTGCTGATATCCCTGGTGCTGCTACTTACGCTGCATACGAGTTCGTTGGTACTTCAAGAATCGACGGTAACGACATCTACAAGGTGATCGGTTCTGCACTAATTGCTGCTAACGTACAAGCTGACTTCAGACTTGCTGTAGCTACTCCAACTGCAACAGTTGAACTAGTTAAGGCTCTAGAAGACCACATTCCTGGTTTCTCTGCTGCTAACGTAGATGGCGATGCTTTCTCTAGAGAAGCTGGTGAGAGAACTCCTGAGAACATCATGGGTCTATCTCTATTCTCTAAGTCAGTTGCTGCTGAAACTTTCCAAGTTGCTGCTGCAGTTACTAGAGAGCAAGTTCAAGATCTTAAGCAATTCGGTGTTGACGCTGTAGCTCAAGTTGAGGCAGTTCTAACTAACGAACTAACTCAGTCAATCAACAACCTAATCCTAAGAGAAATGAAGGTTCTAGGTTACAGAAACGTTAAGTCTGTATTCCCAGCAGCTGCTCTTAATGCACTTGGTAATTCAACTGGTTTCGACCTAAAACTTCCTGCTGCTGCTGATCTAGCTGGTGGCGAGACTGTTGCTTCAGTTCACAGAAGACTTCTTTCACAGATTCTAGCTGCTGCTAACTTGATCGCTAACAGAGGTAGAAGAGGTGCTGGTAACTTCGCAGTTGTTGGTCCACAGACTGCAACTGTTCTTCAAGCTGTAGCTGGTTTCGTTGCAAACCCAATGGCTAACACTATCTCTCAAGCTGCTGGTGCTATCTACCCTGTAGGTTCTGTTGCTGGTATCAATGTTTACACTGATCCAAGAAAAGCATGGGACGATTACACTGTAGTAGTTGGTAGAAAAGGTGATGGTAACTCTCCAGGTCTAGTATTCATGCCATACCTAATGGCTGAATCAGTTCAGACTATCGCAGAGGGTACTATGGCTCCTAAGATCGCTGTTAAGTCTAGATTCGCTCTAGTTGAAGCAGGTTTCCACCCAGAGACTCAGTACGTATCATTCGAAGTTACGAATGACGCAGCTGGTGCTACTTGGTCTAACCTACTAAACCTAGCTTAATCTTTAGATTTAGTATAATCCTTCTTGAAGGGCTCCAGAAATGGAGCCCTTCTTTTTTTATAGGATATATAGGTTATAGATAAAAATACATCTACAACTATGAAATTAAAGATGAAATCTGCGATCAAGCTTTATGAATCTTTCTTAAAGGAAGGTGCTGAAGCCCCTGTCGCTGCAGAATCAACAGTCGCTACTTCAAGAGAGGCGGTTATTAAAGATGTCGATACTATCATCACATCACTAGAAACTCTAGTTTCTCAAGTATCTGAGGAGCTAGAAGAAGAATTCAATACTCCTGAAAAAATTGAAGAAGCCGGCGACGATAACATTATCGTTCAATGGATTACTTCAATGAAAGCTGTTAAAGCTCAAAAGAAGGTTAATAACATTAAGGTTAATAAAGTTGCTCTTGAGATTGCAAAGGATGAAGCTCCAAACACAGAGCAAAAGAACAAGATCAAAGACAAGGAAACCCTTCTTACCAATCAAATCAAATCTCTACAAGATGCGGTCAATGATAGATTTGCTAACAAAGGAGGTCTTGTTGATAGGAAATTATCAAACGCTAAAATTGAAGGAGAACTAGCAGTTATCAAAGCTCATTCAGGTGCAGGTATTGATAAAAAAGAAGCTGGTGATTTGAAGCAAAGAATGGCCGATCTTCAAAAAAGATACAAGGAAAATGAGGTTGCTCTAAAGGAGCTTGAACCTTCTGAAGAAGACAAAAAAGCTGCAGCAGAAGAGGCTCAGAAAAAGAAAGAAGCTGATATAGCTGCTGCTGAGCAAGCTAAAAAAACATCCAATAATGAACCTCAACAGGAACCTGAACAGGAACCTCAACAAGAAGAACCTAAAAAAGGCGATAACATTGAGGCAGATATTGCTCAATATGATCAGAATATCAAAGATGAAATGGCAAGAGAAGCTGATCTTAATAAGAAGCTAAAATCAGTTGAAGACGAAAAGGCAAAGTCAACCGATCCTGAATCTTTCGACGAAAAGATCATCAATATTAAAGCCGAAATCGATAAGTCTAAACAAGATATTAAACAGATGAAAGATGCTAAATCTGCACTGGTTAAAAAGACTGCTACAAAAGAATCATTGATTCTAAGGGCTGAAGAATTGGGTTTAAATGAACTTGCTTCTGAAATTTCAGAGAAAGAAGAATGGCAACTAAACGGAACACCTTTATATTCCAAGTACGATGCTAAAATTAAAAAGGTAGAATACTCTAATTCTTTAAACGAATCACGTTACACTATTAACACAGTTAAAGATAGATTTGCAAAACTAATCTAATCTCTTTCGAGGATTAGCATTCTTTTTGAACACTTTCATCAGCTCCTTCTGTTCATTCAGGAGGAGCTGTTGACATTTTTGGCGAAACTCAAGTGAAGATTTCAGTACGCTCTGGTTAATGCCAACCTCAAGGGCATCCCAATACTCTGGGTGTACAAAGTTTCGAGCACTAAAGTCACCCATCTTAGATTTGATCGGACGTCCAGAGATTGCGCAAGCCCAATCGATCGATCTATAAGAATCGTATACATCGTCGATCTTTTTAAGATCACCTTCAATCCAGTCATAGAACAGCTTGGTCTTGTGACGATCATTTGAACCTCTGAATAATCCTAATACAGCCTTCAGTTTCTGCTCATCCTTTACAAAGTCTTTGATGTTTGGATGTTCTAGTAGAAAACGCTTATGTAACTTGGACAGGGTTTCAAACGCAACTCCATGTTTGCCCCTGACCCCGTCTTTATATTTGATGTGCGGATATTTCTTAGCGTATGCCATTGAAACTAACTGTAAGCTGTGAGGTATAACCTCTGTAAACGTGTAAATTATGCAATCATTGACGCAACTCTTTACTGAAAAGTACCGTCCAAAGAACTTGGACCATTTGATTCTACCCGAACGAGTGATGAACAAGTTCAAAGATGGAATCCAACAGAACATGCTGTTCGCTGGAAGCCCAGGGACTGGTAAAACATCAACCGCCAAGGCAATTGTCAATCAGTTTGAGTTACCTTACCTATATATTAACGCTTCAACAGATACATCAGTTGATGTTATCAGAACTCGTATCACTGACTTCTGTTCAACCATGTCAATCCTAGATGATCGAAACAAATTCAAGGTAGTTATTCTTGATGAGGTTGATGGTGTATCTGATCAGTTCTTCAAGGCTCTTCGTGCTACGATGGAACAGTTTGCTTCCAACTCACGATTCATTGCAACATGTAACTACATTAACAAGTTGCCAGATCCAATTCTTAGCCGATTTGAAGTTATTAACTTTGACTTTGATAAGAATGAAGAAGCTGAGCTAACTAAGAAATACATTCGCCGCGTTCATGAAGTTTGTAAAGACGAAGACTTGACGATTGAAAAAGATGCATTGGTTGAGTTTGTTCGTCGTAACTTCCCAGACCTTCGCACAACTTTAAACAAACTTCAAGGTTATAAGTCACAGGGTACCACTTCAATTGGTATCGAAGATGTAAAACGATTCAACTCAGTCTATAAAGACGTGTTTGAACTCATCTTTAACGAAATGGATCCAGTGAAGAACTATAAGCTTCTCGTTAGTGAATACTCTAATCGTGTTGATGATGTTCTACAATCACTAGGACAAGACTTCATTGAATACATCAAGCAAGAAAAAACACAGGCTGCAAGATTTATTCCTCAAATCATCATTGTTGTCGCTGAGCATCAAGCTCAACGAATCAATGTGATTGATCCAGTTATTACGATGTTGTCATGTATTTACAAAATACAAACAATTATTAAGCAATAATTTCCTCGGGTCACCGGAATTTGTTATATTAGCCCTATAAAGATAAAAGTTATGAAATTAGGCAAACACACGTTAATGATCGATGGCAACTACTTTGTATACAGCCGTCTATATGTCATGCCTCGTAGCAAGTCCGGTAAACTGTTAGGAGATGAAAAGGAAAAAGCACAGTTCATGCGCAAGCTGTGTATCGATATTGCCAGCGAAATTCGTAAAATGCGACCTTTCATTGATCAGGTTGTTGTTGCTGTTGATTCTAAGTCTTGGCGTAAAGATCTGTTTCCTGAAGCTGAATACAAGGGTACTCGTGTAGCCGATGACTCAGTCGATTGGGATGCAGTGTATAGTGTATACGATAGCTTTCGTACGGTTCTTCAAAAACAGGGTGTTATTGTTCAACAAACTAATGGTGCCGAAGCTGACGATATTCTGTTTGCATGGGCAACTGAATTAAACAATCAGGGCCGCAATTGCATCGTATGGACAGGCGACCGTGATCTTATTCAATTGGTTGATTACACTCAAGCCACTGATGGTTATACTCTTTGGTACTACAACACTAAACGTAATCTTATTGCATTTAACGGCTTCACCGCTCTATTAGAGGGTGAGTCTAATGATACCAAGTCTGATGATGACTTACTATTTAACCTATCAGGCTCTGACATTGCAGGTAGTCTTAAAGATGATATTAATGATTGGGTTAAACGTAATCGCGTTAGTATTGAAGAAATAGATTCACGTGAATTTCTGTTCAAAAAGATTCTTATCGGTGATAAATCAGATAACATACCTTCAGTTGTCACTTACGATAAGCAAATGAATAATGGCAAGCATCGTACCTTTTCAATCACAGAAAAGCAATCTGAAAAGATTCTTGCACAATATGAAAAAGACTATGGTAGTTTTCAGGTAGAACACTTATTCATCAAAGAAAATCGTCAGCACATGTGCGATGTAATCTATAGGTCGGTTGGTAACTCAAATGTAGAACAGATTGCTTCTAATTTGATGCAAAACATTCAACTAATGTTTCTTCACGTTCGCATCATACCAGAACCTATTCTAAAAGCAATCTATAAGGAAATCTCTAAGCCTTATGATAGTCCTAATTTCCATAATCTATCACAGATGGAACGCATCCTTGAAGGAACGGGCTTTACTGATCGCGATAAACAAGTCGTACCCAAAGGAATGGATCCCTTTAGCGGTCTAAAATTAGTTGATGAAAAGCCAAAGAAGGAAGATCAACCTAAGACTAAGAAGCTGAACGAATTGTTCTAAACTTAACCTATTTACGGGGTATAATTAATATGCTGGACGAAACTAAATTGTTCGACTTCATTAAAATGATGTTCGAAAAACCCAAAGAGTACGATGCTATTAAACAGCATAATAAGAAGCGTCATTTCTTTATGATCAATCGTTTCTTTTCGATTAAGTTTCCTGATAATGCAAACGCGTTCAATCTTAACGGTATTGAAGGTTCTCATGTGGTTGATAGTTGGAGAATGGTCGCAGGTAGATTTAAAGGCGTTCCAGGTTGGATTTACACCAAGACCAAAAAAGCTTCACCTTCTGCAGCCAAAGTAAAAGATCAATATATACCTTCAGACGAAGCAGTTAAATTCTATATGACCAAAAATGAAATTGGCAAAAGAGAATTTGAAGAACTGAAAAAGTTTGCGCAATTTGAATTGTACAAAGACCTTCAAATGATTGAAAAATCAATCAAAGTTTATTGATGAAAATATACAACTCATCCGACTTCGTAGATGTGATTGACGTGACGCTGTTCAAGTATAATCACTATGATAATTTGATTTGGACTAAATGTCTGAATCAGTTGGACTACATGAGGGTTGACGATGAATCTATTTTAGTTACTCCATATCAATTGGAGACGATGTTTGAATATAACTTTGAGAAAGAAATTAGACGTATTAAGGCCATCACCTTTGAGTTGATTCACAAGGATGCTTCATCTCTATTCTTTCTTCACAAGATTGTTGAAGATTTTGGCAGATTAAAATGGATCAAATTAACACTTTCCAAGCGTAGAAACTTTAGTAGAGTAATTGAAGATTTTGAAAATACAACACGACAAATAAAGTATTCTTATAAGATTCTTAGAGCGACAGTTAGATTGAGCGAATTTATTGATGTTCATGAAATTAAAAAGATCAATCCAATGTTGAGATCTGCTGGTTTGATTGGTGAAAAGCCATACAACTCAATGCCTATTAAGCGATTGACTATGGGAGTTGAAAGTATTTTAGGTTCAGAAGACATGTCTGATCAAACGGCCGAATCCCTTGCAATGATTTTAGACATCATTGACCATAAACTGGAAGGTGATAATCCTGAAGTACTTTTAGTCACAGATTGGTGAGATATATAAAAGAAAGTCTCACTTTCTGAATGAAAAAACTACGCGAATTACTAAAGGATTTTGGTAAGCGTGAGGAGTTGGTTTACATTGTTGTTCTGTTATGGATTACAATGGGAGTTCTTGGAGCTTATAAAGATACTGATTTCACTCAACTTGCAGCCTACTTTGGTTCACTAACAGCATACGTTGCAACTTATATCTGGGGAGAGTCTCGTAGGCCAAGTGAAAAGACTGGTTTAATGAAAGAGGGTCCAAACTCTAGACGAGAAGTAATGATATACATTATCGTTGCTCTATGGACCATTGTTGGTGGATTTGCAATATGGTTTAAGGCTAATTTGAGCGATCTAGCGGTTTACTTCGTATCACTTACGGGTTTCATTGCATCTTGGATTGCAGGCGAAGTTTACAAACCTCAGGATATTGTCAAATCTAAACCGGTTTCAAAGCCAACTTTCAGTCAGAAACCATCGGTTCCAAAGATCATTGACGAAGAACCTTCCGACGAGGCCAAAAACATTGAAGTATAAATAGTTTATGGTAACTGGCTCAACAGCAAATGAGATCGGAGATTTCATCATTGGAAAACTTGTCGATCCGTATGAAAACGTAATTCGTGTGACAGATTGGTCTATTTTGGCCGGTCTAAGTAACGATTATACGGTAGGTAAAATTAGTTTTACTGAAGGGTCTACAACCGTTTCAGGGTACGGTACTAATTTTAATCTAAGTCCTGGTGATTCTATCATCGTAGGTAATCACGTACTTGAAGTTGCACTTCAAGTTACTCCACTTCACATTGAACTTGCTGATCCAGCACCTTTCACTGCATCGATGGCAACTTTCATGATTTTGCCAGATGCAAACAATGAGTTTATTTACGAATACAGATGGTCTCACACTAATGAAGAATTCAGTGAGTTCAAATTATTGACCAAAGATATGAATCCTGGTGATCTGATGTTTATCGCATGGGATGGAACGAGACCACTTTGGATTGACGTTAAAGGTACTGTTGATCGTTTAACGCTAGGTGCGTCATTAACGATGATCAGTATTACGTTCACACTTGAAACCACTGAAGGAGAAATCATAGCTTGTCCACAGTATTGCTTAGGATGCGATGATCCATATTCATACATTGGATGTGCAAACATCAAGCCATGTACTACTGATGAAAATATCTTTAAGCCATACGAATTAAATAAGAGCGATAATCTATACAGACAGCTTGTAGAAATTTCAACTGACATCTTTGGATGGCCGGTCAGATATTACAGAACTGAACCTGATGAAAGAACTAGAGACGTTACTTTCATGGAGTATTCTTTGTTTAACGTAGTTGCTCAAGGAGACGTTAAAGTTTCGGTTCCAGATAATGAAATGCCAACGCAGCAAATCAATTACGACATCTTCGGCATGGGCTTTGAAGATTTTGAAATTCACATTGCTGACTATCAATTTGAAAAGACTTTCGGACCATTTAAGAGACCAAGAGTTAAAGATTACTTGTACTTCCCAAAACTAAACAGGATGTACGAGGTCAAATCTGTGTCACTGGCAGATGAGTTCAATGTTAACCATACATACTGGAGAGTGATGCTAGCGAAATATCAAGATCGTTCGGCTGTTATCAAGTCTCCAGAGGCAGAAGCAGAATTGCAAGACCTAGTAGTTGGAATGGAAGATATTTTTGGAGCTGAAATTCAGGACGAGAGCAAAAAGGTTACAAAGCCACAACAACTTCAAGGAGTATCTCATATTTGGGAAGATGGCGTTAGAACCAGTGCAAATGCCCTAGTTAAAATAGTTGACTATGATTTGAAAAACAGATGGACAATTGTATCTAAGCATCACTATAATCTAAGTACTGTTCCAAATGATCAGACTGCAGTTGAATATATTCAACCTGCAAAACAAACGCAAGAAGAAAACTTAGCATTTACATTCTGGGTTCAACCGACCTTTGATAACTTAGATACAACCAAATACACTTTGATCCAAGGCGAACAGTTTGGCGTTGGTTTAACGGCAAGACTTTCATCATCAAAATTAGAGTTGATGATTAATAATCAACCATACACTTTCATGCACGGTATGATCATGTCAACTGACGAATGGTATGCGATTGTTATCAATCTATCAAACGACTTTAGAGAAATTGGAGTGTATATGTACTATCTAAATGAACAACTCAATTACGTTAGACCACAAGATGGTAATAACAACCTTGAACTTCAATTTAGAGAAATTAGACCTACAACACAATCATTTATTTGGGATGTGGATAGAGGTTATCAACTAAGAGGTGGTAAATTAAAGATGACAAACATTAGAATCTGGAAAAAGACCATTGAGGAAGAGCAACATTCTAATGTATTGAACCAATCTCTAGTTAGAGACGCACAATACGCATTAGTGATAGATAACGCCATTCCATCTCTTTCGTACCAACGATATAGAAACGCAAGATGATCATACGATACTCTGAATTTCAAGCCCTATATGAAAAGGGAGCTAAACTTGACGGAGTTGCAAGTCAACTTCTAAAAGATTGTTTTAAGAAGTGGGTCACTGACCATAAATCTGGTAAAAGTCAAGGTAGCTTCTATCAGCAAATAGAACTTCCAGGATTGGAGTTTGATTTTGACGCGAACATTCATTTCAAGTCAAAGGGATTTGACATTCACAATACAACCGGAGCAGACGGTCGAGACATCGATGACGATGACGAAGATCAAACACCTTACATCATTATTGACTTTGATGTTAACCCAAAGTGGTTACCAGGGTATTGGTCTGAAATTTATATGCACCTTGCAGATGTTATTAGACATGAAATTGAACACATCACACAAGACGGTCCAAACATCGGCAATTATAGGGGTGGTAAACCGAATGAAGACGATCAACAGATGAGACTGTTAATTAAGTCTGGAATTCTACCACAACACATGTATCTATTGCTACCAAAGGAGGTTGATGCAAATCTTCAAGGTTTAAGATACGAAGCCAAGAAAAGAAAGATGTCAATGATTGATACTGTCAATCAATACTTAGACACACAGGATTACCTAACCCCTGAAACCAGAGAAGAGGTGATCAACCACTGGAGATTCAGAGCCGAAAAGATCGGCGGTATTCCGAAGTTCTGATATATACTACCAGAATAACTTATTACCATTATGTCGGATAAGAAAACTCTTCGTTCCCAAGCGGACGAGATTAGAAATGAATTGGATAGTTTGATCGGAGACAATGAATCCCTTGAAGGAATCATTGACGTAGATCCACAGCTTCCAGCACACCATAGACCAACATTTAACTTCTTAGAGGTTAAAACTGGTGCAGATAAACAGGCTAAAAAGACCATTGATGCCTTGATGAGGTTCTATCTAGATTCCGACATCATTGAACATAATGAATACGTTAAAGCCAAGAGAAAGATGGACGAGATGACGATGTCATCTCTAGTGTATCAACTCCAAGCGGGTGAAAGAGCACTAACTCGTTTATTAGAGACCATCGAGGATGGCGACATGGCTCCTAGGATGTTCGAGGTTCTTGCAACCCTACAAAAGTCAATGTTGGACATCATCAAATCACAAACGATGTATTTGATGGCAACTGAAGAATCAATGAAGCGTATCGCTAGAGATTCTGAATTATATCAGGAAAAGACAAATCGTCAAATCTCTGAGGACTTTAACAATGAAAAGGGTTCATCTAACGTTCAGCGTGGAACCAAAGATCTGATGTCAAAGATTCAGGCTTCAATCGCAGGTAACGTCGAAGACGCTGAAATTGAAGAAGATACAACAGATAACACTGAAGAATGAGCGATTACGTAGGAGATAACGTTTGGATCCCAAAGGATAACGATGATTCCGCCGCAGCAAAACTAGTATGGTCATCTAAAAAGGTATCTGATCTAGTAGTTGCGATGGACCAGGGTTATCGTCCAAAGATTTCTTTGCCCTTCTATGAGGGTAAACAATTTCTACGAAAGGGTAACATTGTATTTGAATACACTGACGAAGAAATTCAAGAACTTGCAAAATGTGCAAGTGATATTGTATACTTTGCTGAAAAGTATGCAGTGGTTATGACTGACGAAGGTATTCGTAAAGTTAAGCTTAGAGACTATCAAAAGGACATGTTACGTAACTTTCAAAATGAAAGATTTAATGTAGTTCTAGCTTCTCGCCAAATGGGTAAAACCGTTACAGCTTCAATCTTTAACGCATGGTACCTAACTTTCCAAGTTGACAAGAACACTCTACTTCTTGCGAACAAGTCAGATACAACTAAAGAAATTATCGATAAGGCCAAAACCGTAATTGAGAACCTACCCTTCTTTATGAAACCGGGCATTATTAAGTATGACGTTATGAACGTTAAAGCTGATAACGGTTGTCGTCTTGTAGGTCAATCTACCACTGCTAAAGCAGGTATCGGTTTTACGATTCACACTCTATTCTTGGACGAGTTTGCACACATTCACGGTTCAATTGTAGATACGTTCTATGAAAACGTATATCCTACCCTGTCAGCGTCAAAGGTGTCACGTATCATCATCACTTCTACACCTAACGGTTTCAATAAGTTTTATGAAATCTATTCAGCCGCAGAGAAGGGGCTAAATGCCTATAAAGCCACTCGTATTGACTGGTGGCAACACCCTGACAGAGACGATGAATGGTATGAACGTGAATTAGGTAACCTGGGTTCTGAAGAAGCCTTTAACCGCCAATACGGTAATGAATTCGTATCATCATCAAACCTACTATTTGACCCTGTAACGATGAAGAAACTTCGCAAGGGAATGGCTAAATACGAATACGAAGATCTTGAAGAGTTTGAAAACATTCACATGGATTTGAAGGGATACCTTGGGTTTGCTCCAGATTTTGATGTTGAATATGCAAAGGAAGAAGGTAGATATTATGTGTTCTCAGTTGACATTGCTGAAGGTAACGGTGGCGACTATTCGGTAATCAACCTATTCGAGATAGTGCCAATGAAAAAGAAGCAAATGAAGTACGTTCAAAACCCAGGGGCAATGTACGATTTCTTCACGTTAAAGCAGATTGGTCTATTTAGGTCTAATGAGCACGTAATTGAAGACTTTGCTAAAGTACTTTATACCCTATCAGTTGAAATCTTTGAGCCTGAGAACGTTAAATTGATCATTGAATACAATACCTATGGTTCTATTCTAATTAAGTATTTGACAACTCTATTCCCACAGAGAAACGAGTTTGATGAAGAGATGATTGTTAGATTCAGACACCGCCACGATGCAAGGGTTTTGAAACCAGGCATTAGAGTCAAATCCGACAATAAACCTGTGATGTGTCAGAACCTTAAAAAGCTAGTTGAGGGTAATAGAATTGATTTCACTGAACATCAAACAGTAACAGAAGCATCAATGTTTGGTACTCTTGTAAATGGTTCTTATGGTGCTCAACATGGTAATGATGATACTCTAATGACGTGTGTCACGATCACTGAATTCTTCTTAACAGTTGATTACGCTGACTTCATTGAAGAGGTTCTTGATCACATTGATGAAGGCCTTCACAACTACATGGAGAAAATTCTTTATAAAGATCAAAACACTGACGGAGACCTACAATATGACATTTATGATTTGTTGAATTGATAAATTGTCGTAGTTTCCTTGATATATAGTTAAAGCAAAAAAAAGTCCAATATAAAATTATGGCACTAAGTCCACAACTTCTACAATTCAAGAGCTCTGGTGTATACAGACTTGAATTCGATAAGTCGCAGACTGTCAACATTCCAGCCGAAACAATCAGATTGATTGTTGGTCACTCTAAGAAAGGACCATACAATTCTCCTGTTTTGATCGACTCAGTTGAACAGTTCATCAATGTTTTTGGTAGCATTGATCGCAACTTGGAGAAAAAAGGCATGTTCTTCCACAGATCAGCTCTTACAGCTCTAACAAGAGGTCCTATCCTAGCTCTTAACCTAGCTAAATTTGATAGCGCTGACCTAATTTCTTATGCAGCACCTGTAACTGATGCTTCAGATGCACTTTTAACTGCAATTGAGAACGAAAATGAGTACTCAAAGTTTTTCAACACTGAAAAATTCTGGACTCCTTCTGACGACGCAGTTAACAATGTAATCGGTAATGCTATTACAGGTAACGTTCTAAGATTCGCTAACATCAAGCAAGATCCTATCACTGTTATTGTTAGACAAGCACAAGACGTTAAACCTTTCAATATCACTGCAAGAGAGTGGTACGGAGAAGGTAACGTTCCTGCATACCTAAATGACTTTGATTTTATGTCAGACTTCATGGTCGACGTATTCGTATTCAAAGGTGGTTTTGATCCTTCACTAATGGACACTGATCCTATTTATGGAGCATTCTTTACAGCTAATGGTCTAGATAAGACTAAGCTTGCTGAATTCGCTAACCTAAGACAAGTATCTCTAATTGCACAATACACTGGTTCTATTCTTCCAGGTTTCACAGACCTAGAAGGCAACCAAATGTATGTTGAGACAATGATCAATTCTGAAGCAAGAAGAACAGGTTTGTTCTGCGCTGTTCTAGAAGATGCAGTTCTTGACGAAACAGGTACTAAAGCAGATCTAATCGGTCACTCAGGTGATTCTCTAGACGCTCTATCTTACTCTCTATCAACTAATGACAGAGATGTTGATGTTGATACAACAGCTGGTACTGGCTGGGTTTACGCTGCAGGATCTAATACTGCAACATTTACTTACACTGGTTCATCTCTACCTAACTTTGATCTAAAAGTTGGACACTACATTCACGCTGAAGAAGCTAATAGACTAGCTAAAGTAACAAGAATCATTAAGAATGAATCTACAGGTGCCGGAACTCCAGCGTCTTACACTGCAGCTACAGTTTCTCTACCTGCTCTAGGCGATGACGGTGTTAATGGTGTAACTACTACAGTTTCTGGTTCTACGTTAACAGTTACGAACCTAGACCTAACTGCAGTTTCTGGTATTGCTGTTAACAAGTACCTAGCAGGTGCTACAGCTGGAACTTACGTTAAGATCACTGCAGTGACAGCAACTACTATCACGTGTGATGCATCTATTTCATCTGCTTACGACGCAATCGATACTTCTGGTGGCGCTACAAACATCGCAGTTTACACATACATAGCTGCAGTTCCAGGCCCATTGACAACTACTTACACTGTTTACATTCACACTACACCTAAGCAATCTGCATTTGTAGGTGCTTACTCTTCATACGAAGAAGCCGCATCAGTGTACTACCCATTTGTTCTAGATGGCGCGTTGATTGGTACTCAATCTATCCTAGATTGCCTAGACGCAGTAAACACAGGTACAAACTTAGGTAATACTCTAGCAGACAAGGACAGCATCACATACAGATACATTGTTGATACATTCGGTTCTTACGAAGCTGCTAATGGTATTCTAAACAAGTCACAGCTTTCAAACCTAGCTAAGACAAGACAGAATGCTGCTGCAATTCTAAACGCACCAATGATCTTTGAATTCAAAGTATCTACAAACCCATCTTTCATCGATGATAATGGTGCATTCAATGTAAATTACGTTGCGACAGGCGGTAACCTAGACAAGAACCCAACTGCATTGTATTCTTTACCTTCAATCAACGAAGGTGCTAACTTTGCATTCTACTACGGTCCAGGTCTAGTTGTTAGAGAGAACAATAAAGATCTTATCGTTCCTCCAGCAGCTTACGTTTCTAACAACTTCATTGACAAGTACACTGATTCTCTACCATGGGCAATCGTTGCTGGTCCAAGAAGAGGTGTAGTTTCCGGTTCTGGTGTATCAGGTGCAGAATACGCATTTGACAAGGCGGACAGAGATGTTCTTGAACCATTCGGTTATAACCCAATCGTCTTCCAAAGAGGCGTTGGTCTAACAATTCTCGGTAACAAGACTGCACAACAGTCTGTTCAATCAGCGCTGTCATCGGCTCACGTAAGGGAGGTGTTGATCTTCATACAGGAAGGTATTGCCAACATTCTTAAGGATTACGTATTTGAGTTCAACACGGCTCAAACAAGACTTGAAATTAAAACTCTAGCTGACTCATTTATGGAATCAGTTAAAGCTGACTTTGGTGTTTACGATTACAAAAACGTAATGGACACTACAAACAATACCAATGATGTGATTGATGCAAATATGGGTATCGTTGATACTTATGTTGAACCAGTTAAAGGTCTAGAGATTGTTGTTCACAGAACAACCATCCTAAACACTGGAGAAATCTCAACTGGTAACTTCAGCTAATCGGATATATAAAAAAAGCTTAAGAAGAAAATGCCTTTACCACACTATTCAAACGATCAGACCAGCAGAAAGGGTAGAAACTTTGAACCAGTACAACAGTCACTGTTCGAAGTAACAATTATCCCACCTGCAGGTGTACAAGGTGCTAACATGCTTCTTCAGCAAGTTAAGTCAATTTCTGGTCTAGCAATCAACAAAGAGATTGGTACTCAGGAGCAGAAGTTTAAGTTTGTAACACGTTCATTTGCATCTCAACCAGATTCAACTGCACTAGACGTTGCAATCGCTTTCGAACTTAACTTGAACGAAGCTAACGAAGCATACGTATACAAGACGCTAAAACAATGGTATAATTTGATTTACAATCCAAATACCGGTGCTTTTGGCCTAAAGAAAGATTACGTTGGTACTATCATCGTAACACAATTTAACAGAGCGGGTGACATCTTTAGAACAGTTACTCTAGAAGATGCGTTCATTTCATCAGGTCTTCCATTCCTAGAGGGTGGTGACTATTCAGACGCAGCTCCTCAAACCCTAGAGGTTACTTGGAGAGTTGACTCTTGGAAAGAACAGCTTGCATAATTTTAACCAAAAAGGAGCAGGTTCACAAGATCTGCTCCCTTTTTTGACATTTTTCAAAAGATAATATCTTATCAAGGTAGTATGAACGATACATCAAAGCTCACCAAAAAACTTCAGGTTCTTCTGTCTGAAGATGAGGTGGCGATTCTCAACAGAATCATTCTTAATGACGCAATTGAAAACGGATCAAGACCAATTTCAATGTCAGCTTTCATTAGAGAATTAATCCGACTTAAAATCGAGTCTACGTCAGATGATCAGAAGACATTTGACAAAACCAAGTTAAAGCAACTTAAAAACAAATAATTATGAGCGAAGAAAACGATTACAAATCAATGGTTGACGAGAAAGACGGCATCGTTGAAGAAGTAAAAAAGAATGGCCTTGGCAAAGCGTCAATGGCTAGATTTAGTAATGACACGTTGGATTCAGACACCCATTTAGGTTACGTTGACGTTAAAATGGAAGACGTACCTTCCGTTGGTATGTTCTATCCAGCAGACACAACAATTAAAATTAGATCTGCAAGAGTGGCTGAAATCAGACACTTCTCAACTCTTGATGAAAGTAACATCATCGACATTGAAGAGAAATTGAATCAGATCATTAAAGGTTGTGTTAGAATTCAATCAGGCACAAGAATGCTTTCTTACAAAGATATTCTTGAAGAAGATAGAATCTATTTACTTCTTTTGATCAGAGATCTTACTTTCCCTGAGCCAGAGAATAAAATCATGATTAAGCATCAGCATGATGGTAAAAACATGGATGTTGAATTATCGGTTAAACACCTTCAGACTGAAGATATTGATTCAGAAATTGCGCCGTATTACAGTGAAGAAGCGCGTGCGTTTGTTATTCAAACTAAATCTGCAGGTGAAGTTGTAATGAGACCGCCTTCAATCGGTGTGATGGAAGAGGTTACTAAATTCATTCAGGTTCGTCAAAGAGAACGTAAGACTTTTGATCAGGCGTTCTTGCAGATTCTACCATATATCACTACAGACTGGAGAGGATTTGGTTCTAAAGTGATCTTTGAAAAAGAAATTGAGTTCCAAGGTTGGAATGAAAAGAAATACATGGTCATCTATAGATTAGCTGAAAGGATGAAGGTCGGTGTTAAAACTGATTTGAAAGTTGACCACGAGGGTGAGGAGGTCCTCGTACCTATGAACTTTCCCGGTGGGATCAAATCTCTTTTCCTTATTTCAGATCTCTCTGGAGAACTTCTTTAAGACTAAGTTCTATCTTGCGCATCACATTCAGCTACAGCCGAGTGAGATTGAACAAATGCCATACTATGAGTATTGGTATTATGTTAAGCACCTGATAGACCACTTAAAAGAGCAAGATAAATCAAATAAGAAGGAGCAAGAAAAGTACGACGAACAGTCTGCTGAAATGAAGTCACAAACTAAGATGCCAAAGCTACCAAACTACGGTAACTTTACTTCGGGTAGTATGGGCGGAATGAAGATGCCTTCAGTTAAAATGCCAAAGCTCTAATATATAGACTAGAGTAAAAAACATCTATGCTAAATAAGTGAAACTTTTCAGTTCTCCATTCGAGAAACTTTCATCTCAAAGTCTTCAAAACATTGAAACCGCCACTAGGGTGACAGCAGAGTCTGTTTCACCCGGCGGTGCTTTGTTTGGTAAGATTGAAGAAATGATTGGTTATCTAAAGAAGATTGAAAAGAACACTTCGAAACAAGGGTCTCCTCTTACTGGATTAGATAAAGCAACTTTAAAGTTGATTGGCCCTGCTGCACAGGGAATTGCTGAAGCGTTTAAGATTATTATTGACGCAGTGGTGAAAGCTCCGCCTGGAGAAGAGATGGACAAAAAGATCAGTGCCGTCATCAAAGGTATGGCAGCAGTTGTTGGTCTAGGTAAAGCCATCTTCCAATTTGCAGGTATGTTAGCTCTTTCATTACCATTGTTAATCATTGGTATGGCTGCACTGCCACTTGCAATGTTTATGATTCTTGCGGTTGCAGGCGTATTTTGGCTGGTGCAAAAAATGGGCATAGATAAAACTATCAAGTCCGTTGCAACAGGACTGGCAATTGCCGGTTTAGCTATCATATCTCTCGCAGCTGGAATTGTTCTTGCCGAGATGATATTAAGTTATGCTGGAAATCCAGTAGGCACGTTTTTAACTGTCTCAGGATTAATTTTAGGAATATCAGCAGTTATGGCGATTGCAGGTATATTTTCACCGTTCATTAGGCAAGGAGCTATATCAATTGCACTTGTGGGTTTAGCTCTAATTCCACTAGCTTTAGGAATGCTAATCTTTAGTGCTGCAGTTCCACCTACTTTGGAAGGATGGAATTCAATTCTTCAGGTTAACGCTCTTATCATATCTTTAGGAACGGTGATGGCTCTTGCAGGATTGGCTTCTGAGTTTATTATTCCAGGTGCAATTGCAATAGGAATTGCAGGTCTTGCGCTGGTGATAGTTGCAGGTGGTCTTGCGGCCATCGCAGCGGTTGTAAAACCTGGTAAGTTTGATTACTTGCTAGCGGATTCTGGACATGAAACCACTGGATTCCTTGGTTTTGGAGGTGGTAGAATGATGTCAAATATGGAATGGATGTTACAGTCTATTGCATTCTCATTCCTTCTTCCACCACATCAAATTGCATCCTTATATGCAACTGCGCCGGCAATGATCCTAGCCGGAACAGCCCTAGTTATGATAGCAAAGGGTATTGAAAAGTTTCAGGCACTTGATATTGATTATGAGAAGTTTCCTGATCAAATGTCAAAGGTTGTTAATGTTCTTGCTACTGGATTCGCCGAAGTTGGCAGAAAGTATCCTGGTGGCGGAGGAGGTTTTGTTAGCGCAATCTTTGGAGCTGGCAGTGGAACATCAGACGTAGCTCAAGGTATTTCAGCCGTTGGTGGTATGGGAAGAGCTCTAACGGGTGTTGCACAGGGTGTTCAAGCCATGGCAATGTTAAAGTTCCCTACAAAGTGGGATAAGAATGGTAACCCGGTTGAATTTAGAGAACTTAAAGACGAGGACTTTGACGCAGTTTCTAGAAACACTCAAAGAATT
>Ga0233450_10002353_pt1 | contig 18677 bp, 14 predicted proteins | sample 011ome_30_FD_189956 | JGI IMG/M metagenome (GOLD analysis project Ga0233450, IMG submission 189956) | Coastal salt marsh microbial communities from the Groves Creek Marsh, Skidaway Island, Georgia - 011501CT (spades assembly) | ecosystem: Environmental > Aquatic > Marine > Intertidal zone >... | reverse complement strand
TTCCGAAGCAATGACAGCTTCTTCTTCTAATTCTTCATTCAACATGTCTAACTCTACTTGAAGGTTATTCGCCAATCTTAGCGTTGCCATCGCTTTTTGATTTTGCTCCTTAGATAGTTCCAATAACCTTTCTATTTCTTTTATTACTTTTTCTTTTTCATTCGCATCAGAAATTGAACTACCCTTCCCTAATAAACGTTCTGCCTCCTCAATAGATAATTTTGCAGCAGCATTATTCCTTTTAGCAATAGCATAAGCTGCATTCATTTTGTTTTCAATTTCAGTAATTTCTTTTTTGTCTTCTTCAACCATTTCAGAAATCAGATCCATCAAATCATCTGTGGTTACATGCACATCTATCACATCACTTAATACATCGTTTTGATTGACAAATAGTGAATCGGGAAATTCATCTGAATTTATATCTGGATCAGCCAGACCATTAATAACTTGAGCAAGAATACCCGGAGCATCTTCCACATCTTCATCAAATAAATTTCGAATAACTAGTTGCTCCGAACCATTTCTACTTACTAGCAAAATTTCTTGTTTCAAAGGTCTTAATATTTTTTGAGCAGGTACATCGACCATCCCTGAATGAATCTTTTCACTTTCAGGTGTCTCAACAATCAACTTATACTTTCCCGGATTTGGCAATACAATAACATATTTACCTTCTGAATTTGGGGAAAACTCTCCCTCCATAAACCCTGTAACAGAATTCTCTATTTTAATGGAAGCTTTGTTATCGGCTGCATTTATTTGATTAATGAACTCGCCAGCAAGAATTACATTTAACATCGGAAAAGTTTGTACTCTCACCTTATAAACATCTAAATAGCCTCCTTTAGCAGCCCTTGCAGAGGCAAAATATGCATTTTCATTAAGTGAATCCGCAACATACATTATGTCATCATCTGGCGTATTAATCTTGTAATCCAAGTTGACCGGAGGACCAAATGTATTTGATTCCATATCGTAACTACTTTTAAAGACATCATAACCACCCATACTGGAATGCCCTTTGGAGCAGAAATAAAAAGTAACCCCATCTGAATGCAAAAAACCATATGAATCATCATAAGCGGTATTTATATGCGGCGGCAATATCTGCGCTTCTGCCCATTCTCCATTTGGCAATCTTCGAACCTTATAAAGGTCTAAACCATTTTCGCCTCCTTTACCATAACTTGAATAAAAAATTACATTTTGATTTTTTGAAGGAAAGTAAACAAGTGATCGATAATCTTTCTTTTTATCCAATTTAGATTGAAATTCATCTGTAACTAATATTTTCCCACCTATCTGACTTAAATCATAAGAATATTGAAACCTTGAGTAGCTTGATACTTTTTTTTCATCAACAACTAGTTCCGTTAAATTTTTAAGAAGCTTTTTACCATTATTAGCCATACTTATATGCAGGTCGACTTGCAGATCATTTTTATCACGATCTTCACCGTGTTCCTTAAACCTTTCATACTCTATCAAAGCTTCGTTAAATCGATAGGTTAGATGATAGGCTTTACCTAAAAAGAAAGTAGCGCGAGACCCCTTACCTCCCTGTTTCGCTGAATATCTTAAATACTTTACACTTTCAGCTTTATCTTCATTAGTAAAAAGAAGACAAACTCCAAATTTAAGATTGAATTCCGCACTTTTGGGATTTTTTCCAAGGAAGTGAGACATATGGGGTTTCGCATCCACATAATTTCCTTCATCAAATTGCTCGTTTGCATAAGCCAATCGTTCTTTATCATTTTCAAATCCTTGCTGAGAAAACCCAACAGATGCTAGTAAAACGAAAAGCGTTATTATAGACCAATATGTAATACTTACTCTCAAATTGCACTTATTAAGTACCCTTATTGCACCAATACGTTCATCACTAGTTTTTACCTTTAATAGGCATTTTGTTCTCTTCCCTTTTTAGTAATCGTTCTATATTTTTTCTATGCGTCAATATAACCATAATGGATATAATAATTGAAAAATAGATTAGAGAAGGAGTTTGCGCTTTAAATACAAAAATAGTAATAAACGGAAAGAAAAAAGCTGCCATAATGGCCCCTAAAGAAACATACTGACTAATTAAATAGGTAAATAAAAAAATAATAAAACTTACTGCTGCCGCTGGAAAATTAATTGCTAACACAATCCCTAAAAGAGTAGCAACTCCTTTCCCCCCCTTAAACCTTGCGTAAATTGGGAAAACATGCCCAAAAACTGCTGCCATACCAATTGCTAACTGTAAGTTCACAAATTGATTTGAACCTAATTCATAAGTAGTAAAAAGATACGAGAACCCTTTAACAGCTCCCCAACCTTTTAAAATATCGAAAAATAATACTGGAAAACCTGCCCTTTTGCCAATTACTCTAAACGTATTAGTTGCGCCCGCATTTTTACTTCCATGATCTCTCACATCGACACCAAAGAACCACTTACTCACCCAGACCGCTGATGGTACAGAGCCAATTAAGTAAGCTAAAACAATTGCCAACACGTTATTATATGAAATAATTTCTTCCATTATATTGCAAGTATATTAATCAAAGCTACGTCTAAATCCGACTGCTTTTGTTTTCGTAGACAATTGAAATGTATAATCTTCTACTCCTTTAGGTCCTTTAAACTTAGTTTTCTCCTTTTTTGTTTCCAAAATAACTGTATTAAAATCTTCATTCGTAGAATAAGTGCTCATGAGACCTCGTGTATAGCTAAAATAATAAAAATTATTTTCATCCATTTGGAGAAATATACTGATCTTATCTCCTGTCTTTCCTTTATAAATCACAACCTTCCCTCTAACATATTTGTATACTTGTTTTTTATTAAGGTTAGCTATACCAATATCACCGTAGCTCACATAAGCTTTTCTATTTGCCTCCCATTTAAATCGTATATCTGCTAGATTGATTTGCGTTTCTAATGCCTCCGGAAATTTCTTTACTTTTCCATGAATGGTTAAATCAGACACAACTTTATCTGCTACTTCCAGATCTACTTGCTCTCTCAACGATTTCTCGTAAGTAGAGTTATCTAAATCTAATGCGGATAACCCTGGATACTCCGAAATATGTTTTCCCATTTTTTCCAATGCAAGGTCATTAAATGGAAATTTTACCGAAACACTCGATTTAATTACTAATTCAGCTTTAATAGGGCTATAATCTATCTCACCTATCGAAAGCAGTTCCAACTGATCCAGATTTACTCCAAAGTTAAACTCTCCATCTCCTTGAAGCTTGCAGCTTTCAACATTTAAACTAACATATTTACCCGGTAAAGACTTTTCTTTCAATTTCTCCATATTGGATATCTGGTATTCTTTCGTGTTTTTATCGTAGTGTAAAAACCCATCAGCTGTCATAACATCGATATGCGTCTTTTTCGCTTTTTTCGACAGGAAAGTTGAATACAACGCTATAGAATCATTATTCATGACAAGACCTGCTCCTATGGGGTTTCCTTCGATATCAGTCAATTCTTTTGCTACCGGAATAAAAATATTTGCTGGATCTAAAGCAGCTTCAAAACTCATCCAACTTCTTTCCAAACCTTTACAGTCATGCGCAATTCTTGTCTCCCCTTTAAAAGTAAGTTCTTTAAAAGCAGCAAACATCTCCACTTCACCATTGTATTCAAATTGAGGACTTAACCTAAATCCAGCCTTATCACTAATCGTTCCTTTTGCATACGTTTGATTCATTGTATCCGGATGAATATTTGAGAAGTAAATCTTTTGCTCATTTTCTACTTCGTCTACATAGTTATAATAGCCAGAAGCGGTATAATCGTATTTTGCTTTTATTTCGACAGTACCATCAAATATTTCGTGATATTTAGTAATGTTATTTGCTATTATTTTTGCATTTTTCAGCGTCTCCATCTTAGCTTTCTTTCGGATAATGACCCTCCCTGAATCTGGATGTATTTTTGCATCAGCAATATTTATATAGACAATTTTATCACAAATCAATTTTTTCTTCTTTATATCAAAAGTTGCCTTTGGAGATTTGAAATCGAGAGAGTCCTGATCGGGATGCGTGGAGAAAAAATTGGACCCTGTTAATTCTAAATCTGAATCAATTGTAGTTAAATTGTTATCACTAGATTCCATATCTATATCGCCTGTTTCCATTTTCCATTTAAAGACATCCATGTAACAGATATATTGATTTTCTGGAAACTCAACCGCGGAAGATCCGTTATTTGATTTAAACTCACCGAGCCTTGACACAAAATCTACATGTGAGTTCACATCTGTTGTCTTAAATGCTGTTGATGATAAATCATTAGTCAAAACTTTAAATTCTGAAGTATCTGCATCAATTACATTCAAACCGTATTTATATCCGTAAGAAAGCATTGTTGCTTTTCCAAAAAACATTGTACCTTCTCCTGTCATTCCTTCGGGGCGCAGTGCCAATTTACCTTCCAACTCCGCATCCGCATTGTCAAAGAAATTTAAATGACTTTCTTTACTTTCAGCATAAAGAACTTTCTCTTTTGGTATATAAACAACACTTACATCAACCCCTTTAACTAATGGAATCTCAGGCAAATCACCATCAGCTTCTTGTCTATTGTTAGTATACTCTTGAGCCAAAGCGCTCACCGATTCAGGAAGAAAGGTTATTTCATTTGATACAGCGTGAGAAGTTAAAAAGTTTATTTCTCCTGTACCCTGAAGTCCCTTATTACTTAATCTAATCTCATTGTCATAGGTAGCTTTATCGCCATATATTTTGAACCCTTCATCAGGTGTTTCTCTTATAAATCCTAATGAATAATCTTCTTGCAGCCTTAATTTCTCTTCGAATTCAGGAAATATACCTGAGGATACAAAAGTGCCATCAAATGCCAACCCTTGATTTGAAAAATTATCCAAACTATCCATCAGAAAAGGCTCTATAATGAATTTAAATACATCGCGTTTATAAGCGCCTTTTTGAATATTATCTTTATCATAAAATACATACGTTTTTTTTGTACAATTTAAAATAGGGTATTCATGTTTTGAAGTATCGATTCCTGACTTATTATTACCATCATCAATCTCGATTTCACCCCTGACCCCTTCGATGGTTGAGAATAATCTTTGCGGTCGACCATAAGGGTCTTCCAAATTTTCTACACGAATTCTCATCGAATCGCACTCAATTAGGTACAATTTAAAATCATCATAATTAAACGTGAAGTTTTTACCAAAATACTCTGTTCTTCCAGCATTAATAATACCTTCGAATTGAATGTTACGATTCTTTTTTACTGTCAACTCCCTACCTTTTGGAAATATTTTCACATACTGGGCATCACTTAAAGTTGCTTTTCTTACTCCACGAATTAATAAATCATGAGTTGTCAAATTCAAGGATGCATTTTTTTGAGAAGACGATTTAATATCCAAAACATCATAGTCTCGTTTCTTTTTTCTTGCATCAATGTATTGATATAGTTTTTCTTTAATATATACAAGCTGCTTTTCTTTATCATATGAAATAAAACCTAGTATTGTCAATTCATATAGCATTGGCTCTAATCCAGGTATGGTTTTTTTCATTGACGTAGCCAAGTCAGCTACTTCTAAAATATTGGATTTCATTTTTTTTGCATGAAGCTTAAACATCACCAATGGGTTATTACCTAGACCACTCAATCGATCATACATCTCTTTGTCGTAATAATTGAATGATTGGAAATTTGCCGATGTATCCGAACTTCCAAATAAAGCTCCAAACTCAAGCACAGGATCACCGACTTTCCAGGTCAAAGCCTCAAAATACATATCCAATTTATGATAAGTATTGTGATAAGGTGAAATTGAAATGCCCTGACTACCCTTTACAAGACCTAATTTTTTAGAATTGTTATTATATGTAAATGATATACCAGGGTGTGTTATGGAATCTTCTTCAATAAAAAGTTTGATTTTAGCTCTTTTAGCTGTAATATTATCTGCATTGATAGTATATATAATGGATTCCGATACTATAAATTCTTTATCTTTGTAATGAAATATTACTTTTGCAAGTTCTTCATTTGTTCCGGCACCAAGTAGGTTTTGACCTCTAATTGTAAAACCGCCTTCGTAATCCACATTTTCGAATATGTTTTTAATCAATAAACGCTTGTCATAGGACTCAAAGCTTGGATAAGTCACTTTCTGAGGACCTCTATTTGACAAAACATACTCTGAGACTTTCCCAAGAATTGGCTCTTTAAAATACTTACTCGTAAACAAAGCAGAGTCCGCAGTAAAACCAGCACTTTTCATACCAATTTCATATCCTTTAATCTCTGCATAAACTTCTCCCTTAGCTAGACCTGCTCGTTCCCAAGTTAATCTTCCTTTGCTACCCTTCCATGTTGAAGTCATTGGATAATAGAGCCCTTGCGTATTATATAATACTGCACTATCGTTTTTAGAATAGCATTTCAAATTCATTCCTTCAAATACAATTATAGGCTCCTTATCGTAAGTAAATTTAAATCTATTATTATTAGATTTCCACGTAGTTGAACTTGATTTAAATATCACATTTCCATCAAACAAATTATTACAAGTTTCTAAATATTTAGATGTTCGTTTTTTATTATTACCATCCAACACAGCGATTACTGTTTCATGCCAAGCATTAAAATCGTCATCGGTTTTACCCGAACCAACGAAATTCATTATTGCAGATAAATAATTCTTGAAATCAGGATAGGGTTTTAACTTCTTTTCAGACATTAAATTTGAAGTTGAATACACCTGTGCCCTCTGCCCTATAGTCAATTCGGTTCCAAACCAAACCAATTCAAACTCTTTCATAAACTCTTTGGCATCAGATTTATTTACGTAAGCCAAATAGGCTGATGCATCCTTAAAATATTCCTCAGGGTCAGAGGTGAAATTATGATATTGGGACGATAGAGTATTGCTTAAAAACAAAGAGAAGAGTATTATAAGTAGCTTGTTCATACTTAAAGTTTTTCGAGCATTAGCATTGCCCAGTTATTCTTTTCAGTTGTTTTAACAAACTTCAATCCATTATTAGATGCCGCGTTTTTTAGTTCTTCTATATCTGTGGTAAAAAAACCACTCAGGAGTAGCTTCCCTCCTTGTTTCAAACAGCTAGAATAGACTGACATATCTTGCAAAAGAATATTTTTGTTAATGTTAGCTAAAATAACTTGAAACAAGCTTTCGTCCAATAATTTAGAGTCACCTTTTTCAACAATAATGTTTTTGGTGTTATTAAGTTTACAATTATCAATGGTGTTGAGAAAAGCACCTTCTTCAATATCTATAGCTTTAATATATTTTGCTCCCAATTTCTCTGCCAAAATTCCAAGTACACCGGTTCCACTGCCCATATCAAGAAGATCAATACTTTTCAAATCAAGTGAAAACAACTCTTTTGACATTAAGAAAGTGGTTTCGTGATGCCCAGTTCCAAAAGACATTTGTGGCGAAATTATTAAATCATACTCTACAGCGGGTGCAGGATGAAAAGGTGCTCGAATAACACAATTAGGATTAATCACAATAGGATTAAAATTACTTTCCCATACAGCATTCCAGTTTTGGTTTGCTATTGTTTTTATACCAACCTCGATTTTTTGTCCTTCAATTCCATTTATGCTTAAATCTTTCAATAAAGATTTTGAGAATTGCTCTTTCTTTATGTAGGCTTTAACACCATCACGCGTATCTTCGAAAGCTTCAAAGCCTTTGTCTCCCAATTCTACATACAAAATTTCTCTTGCAGGTAAAAGTGGTTCTAGTCTATAGCAAACTTCAATGTACCCCATAAATAAGATCTAGTTATATTAAAAAGATTCGATAATAGCCGAAAATGAATCTGCATCCAGAGCAGCGCCTCCAATCAAACCTCCATCTACATCTCTATTCATAAAAAGTTCTTTGGCATTAGATGCCTTACAACTCCCTCCATATAAAATGGAAATTTCGGCTGCAGTTTGTAAAGAGTATTTCTCAACCAACAAACTCCTTATGAAAGCGTGAATTTCTTGTGCTTGACCGGAAGAAGCTGTCACACCTGTACCAATAGCCCAAATAGGCTCATAGGCAATTACAACCTCTTTGATTTCACTATCTGTTAAATGGAATAATGAATTTTCAATTTGACCTTGAATTACTTGATAAAAATCACCAGATTTTCTTTTGTCTAGATTTTCTCCACAGCAAAAAATTGGCATTACCTTGTTTTTTAAAAGTGCATTAACCTTTTGTTTTAATAATAAATCTGATTCCTTTTGATATTGTCTTCTTTCAGAATGCCCAACTAAACAATATTTAACGCCAATAGAATATAACATAGAGGCAGATATTTCACCCGTATAAGCCCCATTCTCATTATCAGAGCAATTTTGAGCTGCTAGGTATATTTGCTTACACTTCTTACTTGCAAATTCACTTAAATACAAGGAAGGTGGTGCAATAATAATTTCTGTCGAACTTACTGTTTTAGTAGTATTTAATGATTCAAATAGCGCCTGGGCATCGCTATTATTCATATTCATCTTCCAGTTTCCAGCTACAATTCTTTTTCTCATTTTATTCAATCTATGACAATCTTACTCTTGGATCTAAAAACCCATAACTTATATCTACCAAAATATTGATAACAACAAAAAAAGCAGAAATCACAATGACAGCGCCCATAACAATTGGCAGATCATCCTTTTGCAAGGCATTAATAAGTTCATTACCTATTCCATCCCAACCAAAAATACGTTCTACAAATACAGCGCCAGCAAGCAATGAAGCAAACCAGCCAGAAACAGCTGTAATGACTGGGTTAAGCGCGTTTTTTAAGGCATGTTTGAAAATAATTGAGTAAAATGATAGGCCTTTTGCTTTTGCTGTTCGAATGTAGTCTTGAGACAACACGTCTAACAATGAACTTCGCGTAAGCTGAGTTATTATGGCCAATGGTCTAATACCCAAAGTTAATGCTGGTAAAATTAAATTCCCCCAATAGTATGTATCTTCTCCTGTAAAATCATCTATCCCAATTAAAGAACCAACTGGGTCCAAACCAGTGCCGGGCAAAGGAAATGTTGAACCAATAAGCGGCACATCTCCATAATTAAATATACTAAATCCAATTATATAAAGAACCCACACTCCTGCTCCAATAAAGAAACCCTTAACCCCCCAAGTTAAGATTACTTTAAAGCTAAACTTTAAGGTTTTAGAAAGTTTATTGTTTTCCCTGAAATAAGTAATCATTCCTATTAAAAGTCCTAAAAGAAGTGTCATAAAGGGAAAAGCAGGTAAATCCATTTGCTCTGCCCATTTTAACCCACCAACCGTTGAAATTATTGTAGCCATAAAAAAGGAAGGCGCAGACATTCCAGTAACCGCAATAATAAAACTAGAATTATCATAAAATGAACCTTTATTTACTGCTGAGAGAATCCCCAATACAATTCCAATAAGTGTTGCAAAAAACATAGCGGCAAATGCCAAAACAACTGTATTTGGCAATTTTTGAAAAACTACGTCAGAAACTGCTCGTTTTGTTTCATAGGATCGCCGGAGATATGGAGTCTTATATACAAGAACACGATTTTCTGAAAAAGACATTAATACAGAGGCATCATATTTTACCGTATCTAAATACAAATAACTACCCCTAACCTTTTTATTATGAATTGATATAGGTGATAAATCGTTTAGGTACAAAGCATATCTTTCAATAATAGGCAAATCAAGTCCTAAATCTTTTCTGATATTCTGAATCACTTCAGCAGTTGCATGATTACCTCCTGCCATTAATGCAGGGTCTCCTGGTTTCGCGCTAAATAAAAAGAAAATAGCGGTAACTACCCCAAAAAGAACTAAAAAACCGTAAAGAATCTTTTTAACTATATACTTAACCACGCTTTGTTTTTAATCTGTGCTAAAAGAAATAAATATTTAACAGAGTATTTTCCAAATATACAATACAGGACTTATATAGACAATAAAATTTTACGATGTGACAAAAATAGTATAAAGTCAAATTGAAAAAACCCTGTATTAGAAACCTTAAGGATTAATATTCCTTTTTAATTTCTTCTAACAACTTCTCTTTATCAAATAGCACTTCATAATCAAAAGCACCTTCTTCCGGACCACTGAAGAAAATTCTTTCCTCTCCATTATAAAGATATTTTACCCCTGGAAAATTATGATCAGACCAAAACACAGGTAAAAAATCTTCTATGGAAAGAACTCTGTAAGAATATTCAGCACCAATAAATTCGAAATAAGCTTTAATATCATTAAGAGATCCATCTCCAGCTTCATCCATAAACAACATTCTTATCTCGGGCATTATCCCTGGATATTTAGTTTTCAATTCAGTTAGAACCTTACCTGTTTCCATACAATGTTCGCACGTTGGAGAAAAGAAACACAACAATTTATTGCCTTCATTAATATCTTCAAAATATTTAGAATATTCCGATTCACCACCAACCACTAAATCCTTTCCTACATCTCCACTCACTCCTCCTTGAGGTATGAGAACAAACATTAGCAAAGAAATTGACAAGCAAATATAAATTAATAGGTTTATTGACTTCTTCTCGTTCAATCCATTTTTCAGTATGGTTAAAGGCAATATTAACAAACTAATTGTGACTAAGTTTTTTATTAAAGCTTGCAGCGGTGTCATGGGGATAAGGTCTCCAAAGCACCCGCAATTACCGGCTTCTCCACCAACAGTTTGAATCATTAAATGAACAGAGAATATAGCTAAAAGTCCAATCGTTGCTGGAAATACAATTTTCTTAAGATAAAAAGGCATTAGAATTAAAATCGCAAGTGAAAACTCTAATCCAATTAATAACCTAGATACAATTTTGGCAAATCCTCCTGTAATTCCTATTTCACTGAGATACTTACCCTCAAAAGTTCCTATACCAAGAACTGGATTAGGCCATAGCTTCCCAACCGCTGACAATATAAATACCGCTGCAACTATTATTCTAATTGTCCAAACTAAATTCTTTTTTGTATTTGTGCTCATAATATATGTAAGTCTAAGATTCTTTAAACATTCTTGAATCGATGCATTCAAATATGATTTACCATGCTAAATAACGCATAAATAAACCTCCTGAATTAGCTTTAACAAAACCTTAACTACTTTCGATTTCTGAAATTTTGATCAAAGCAAAAAGTGCATAATTAATCATGTCATAATAGTTAGCGTCAATCCCTTCAGAAATAAGGGTTTTACCTTTGTTATCTTCTATTTGTTTTACCCGTAATATCTTCATTAAAATAAGATCTGTCAAAGACGATATTCGCATATCTCTCCAAGCTTCACCATAATCATGATTCTTATCTTCCATTAATGATTTAGCTTCTTGCGAAAACTTCTCGTAGTAATTAACCGTTTCTTTCGTTCCCAACTCCATTCTATCGTCATTACCCAATTCTAGTTGAATTATAGCCATAATGCAGTAGTTGATAATCCCAATAAACTCAGGCTCGATTCCTTCGTCAACTTTGGATAAACCATTTTCTTGAATTGTACGAATTCTATTCGCTTTGATAAATATCTGATCTGTTAAAGAACTTGTTCTCAGGATTCTCCATGCAGTTCCATAATCAGTGGTTTTTTTACTGAAAATATCTTTACACTTAGCTAATGCTTTGTCGTATTGTTGAGACGTATTCATCATTGTTATCATCAATCAATTAATTAAGGACCGAAAGATAGGGATTTCAATCCGAAAATATTGTAGTTTATAAACGGAAACTTATTGACAATTAACGATCTTTTTACTCTAACTGAAAGGATTCAACCACTTCTCGCGTAATCTTTTCGCTGTAATCATTAATTTTCCAATGTGATGGACTCCATCCTTTTAAAAATCGATGAAAATCTGCCCAAGCAAACGGAAATAGCTCCCTCCATTCTTTTTCAATGTCTTGAAAGCAAAACCTATCATTGTCTATATTCTGAGCCAATGCCTTAAAATAAAATTCTAAATAAATGGGCACGCTCATCGTACATTCCTCTTCTGTCAAACAACTTCCTAAAAAATAAGCTACATCCTTCATTCCACAACCACCACCAACGTACTGAAAATCTAATGCTGCAGCAGTATAACCATCTTTAGTAAAACAAAAATTGGCCAATTTAGCATCACCATGTATGATTGTTTTAAAAGAACTTTGATATAATTTTTCATCAATTAGAATTGCGTTTTCTTTCAGAGGTGAATCCAGCATTTTGGCTAATTCATCCGGGCGCGTATTTAAATGCCAATAGGTCCCTTGTTCCCACAAATTTAAGGGTTCCACTTGCATAAATCGCGCATGGAAGCCAGCTAACCAAGTCAAACAAGCTTGAATTTCTGTTGGACTTACCTCTACTCTAGTTTCACTGAACTGTGTTTCGTTTAAATCTTCAAGTACAATTAAAACTTCATTCTCAAATGATTCTACAGCAAAGCAATTAGGAACCCTACACGACTCATTGCATCGAGAACTCCAATGCAAATACCATTCAGACTCCACCTCATAAGACCTAACCTTTCTTTGGTGAGAAAAATCAGTGTCCCAACCTCTTGGATGGCTGCTTACTTCGCCAGATTGAATATACTTTACAACGACTGACTTATAAGTCGAGCCAACTAAACCTATTCTCAGTATTTTTCCATAACCACTCCAAAGACTTTGTATTTCTTCCATTTCATATACCGAAGAAGCTCCTGTAGCTTGACAGATTATATTTTTAAAATACGCTTTCATATTATACCTTACCTATTTTTTACAGCAACAAAGATACCTTTTCAATACAATTGTTTTTACTTTTGAGATGTGCTTCAAAAAAATAACAAAACAACGATAAATTGCAAAGGGAAACTTGTCGACATATCTTCTCCTGTTGTTATGGGTATTATTAACGTAACACCTGATTCTTTTTATGATGGAGGGAAAAACAACTCTATTGAGACTGCGATAACTCAAGTAAGAAAGCACCTGGAAGAAGGAGCTACAGTTATCGACATAGGAGGATACTCATCACGTCCAGGAGCCGACGAAGTTACAGAACAAGAAGAACTGAATAGAACAATACCCGTAATTAAAGCTGTTTTAATGGCTTTTCCTGATACTATTATATCAATCGATACCTTTCGAAGCAATGTTGCTAAAAAAGCAATTGAAGCAGGGGCAGCAATAATAAACGATATCTCTGCTGGAGATTTGGATGACAATATGTTTTCTGTAGTTGCGGAAAAACAAGTTCCATACATCATAATGCATATGCAAGGAACTCCCGAAACAATGCAAAAAAATCCAAACTATAAAAACATTATTCAGGAGATTACATATTACTTCTCTGAAAAAATAAATACGCTTAGGAAAAAAGGGGTAAATGATATTATTATTGACCCTGGCTTTGGCTTTGGAAAAACACTTGAACACAACTATGAAATATTAGGCAAGTTAAATAATCTTCAGGTACTTAACGTTCCAGTTCTAGCAGGAATTTCAAGAAAATCAATGATATATAAGTTACTAAAAACCAATGCAAAAGAATCACTTAACGGAACTATTGCTGCAAACATTATCGCGTTGCGAAATGGAGCAAATATTTTACGTGTACACGATGTAAAAGAAGCTGTAGAATGTATAAGATTAGATAACAAAACTTCGTTGCGAAAATACTGAAGCAATGGTCTTTCAATTATCCTAACAACTATATTGTTAAGAACTATCTTCTACATACTGTTATCTGATTAAACGCATAAATATATTTGCACAGATGAAAAGAAGAGAGATGAAAATATGGGGATTAGCGATAATAACTTTTTTATTTGCAGCAGTTCAACTTAGCTGTGAGATTGCAGAGGAAAAAGTAATCATAGATACAGTTGAACCTGAAATTGCAACACCCGACAGCATAGCTTACTTTGATAGCGTAAATGCTCCACTTTCCTTTCAGCTAGACACCTTTTTTGAAAAAAAATTCAAAGCAACAACATTTAACGGAACTGTTCTATTTGCTGAACGCGGAAGAATCATCTTTGAAAAGAGTTATGGGTTTGCAGATTGGAAAAAGAAAGATTCATTAACAATCGAGAGCACTTTCAATCTAGCTTCCGTTTCAAAGCCGTTTACTGCTGTTGCTATACTGCAATTAGTGGAACAAGGTAAAATTAACCTTACAGATTCTGTTGAGAAATACATTCCGAATTTTCCATACACCGGAATTGATATTCATCAATTGCTTTCGCATCGCTCCGGGCTGAGTAAATACGATCACTTTTGTGACCAACCAGACAGTATTTGGCCAGATAAACATAAATCCATACACAATAAGGATGTAATTGACATTATGGCTGCAATCATACCACAAGTAGCTTATTCGCCAAATACACATCATTATTATAGTAATACAAACTATATGTTACTAGCTCAGATAATTGAAAATGTTTCTGGCGTCAGTTATAAAGACTACTTACAAACGAATATTTTTGACCGTTGCGAAATGAATAACTCAGTTTTATACAATAGAGACAATAAAGATGAACTAATCAAGCCTGCAAAAGGATATACAGGAAACTACACTGAATGTATTGACATTTATTTGAACGGAGCTGTTGGAGATAAAGGGATTTATTCGAATGTAGAGGATATGCTAAAGTTCGATGAAGCATTGTACAATGAAACGTTATTAACAGAAGAATCTTTAGCCTTAGCATTTACGGAGCATATCGACCAGAAAAAAAATGGGCAGAATTATGGGTATGGATTTAGAATAACTTACGATGATGTAAAAGGGAAAATACCTTTTCATACCGGATGGTGGAAAGGGTTTAGAACTTACTTTATTAGAATACCTAAAAAACAACAAACGATTATTGTGCTTTCTAATATTAAAAGAGGTCCATTCTTCAATGTGAATGATTTGGTTAACTTGTTACCTTAATTCATTAACCTTACATTTGTACCTTACCAAAGAAGCGTATGAAAGTAGTTTTTATGGGCACTCCAGAATTTGCAGTAGCAAGTTTAGATGCCATTAACAAAGTACATGAAGTTGTTGGAGTTGTTACAGTAGCCGACAAACCTGCTGGAAGAGGAAAGAAAATTCGTTACTCTGCAGTAAAGGAATATGCTTTAGAAAATAACTTACCTCTGCTCCAACCAGAAAAATTAAAAGACGAAGAATTTGTGGGCAACCTACAATCGTTAGGTGCAGATTTGTTTGTGGTTGTTGCCTTTAGAATGTTACCGGAAGTAATATGGAGTATGCCAGCTAAAGGAACAATCAACTTACACGGCTCCCTTCTTCCTGATTACAGAGGTGCAGCGCCATTGAACTGGGCAATCATAAATGGAGATAGTAAAACTGGAGCAACAACCTTCTTTATAGAAAAGGAAATCGACACAGGAAATATAATAGATAAGATAGAGATTGAGATTACCGAAAATATGGATGTAGGAGATTTACATGACAGATTAATGCTAGAAGGAGCTGATTTATTAGTGCATACTATTAATAACATAGGTCAAGGAAAAGTGACTGGAACTCCGCAAGCAGAATTAATAACTGATAAAATAAAAGAAGCTCCCAAAATTTTCAAAGACACATGTCGTATCGACTGGAGCAAAACTAACCAAGATATCCACAACCACATAAGAGGTCTCTCCCCTTACCCAACAGCTTGGACAAACTTAATTGATTCTGCTGGAAAGAAATTAAGCTTAAAGCTTTTTAAAACAATCAAAACAGAAACCACACTACCTATTGGCTCTATTAAAACAGACAGAAAAGGTCTACTAGAAATTGGTTGTAAAATTGGGAGCCTACAAATACTTGAATTGCAACTTGCCGGAAAAAAACGAATGGACATTAAATCCTTTTTGAACGGAGTGAAATTGGATAAAACTTATAAATGTCAATAATAAATATGAAGATATCAATAGCCTTATTATTTCTATTTCTTTTTAATATAGCATCCGGTCAAATCGTTAAATCTATTGATAATTTAGAACCTACAGAAGTATTTGAAAATACCCATGTGCAAAAAATAGATTCAGATAGTTTATCAACCACCTTTGCCATATGGATTAAACTAAAAGTAAAACTGCATAAACACGAACAGCATGTTGAGAATGTTTATATTATAGATGGACATGGAGAATTCACCGTTTCTGACTCAATTTATCAGGTAAAAAAAGGAGATTTAATAGTAGTTCCAAAGAACACATGGCACGGAGTTAAAGTTTCCTCAGAAACTCCAATGAAAGTTATTTCCATTCAATCGCCTGAGTTTAAAGGTCTAGACAGGGTATTTAAAAAAGATTAACACCCTATCTTCTTTAGCTAAAAACCTCCAAAACGCCCTTAAATAGGGCGTTTCAGCTTATGGTTATTAACAAAGGGTTCTACTTATCAACAAAACAGACCTTTTTATCACTGAAACCCTTGCCTCGCTTAGGTTTACGTATATATTTGTTACAACAAGAATTAATTATTAATCATTTAAAAAATTAAAAAAATGAACAAACAAGAATTAGTAGACGCGATTGCAGGAGATTCAGGATTATCTAAAGCTGACGCAAAAAGAGCTGTAGACGGATTTGTATCTGTTGTTGGAGCTGCACTTAAAAATGATGACAGAGTTGCACTAGTAGGATTTGGATCTTTTTCTATTTCTAAAAGAGCTGCTAGAACTGGAAGAAACCCTCAAACTGGGGCTGCTATCCAAATTAAAGCAAAAAATGTAGTTAAATTTAAAGCTGGAGCTGACCTTGCTGGAAAAGTAAACTAGTTAGAATTAATTCTAAAGAAAAAAACCTCTTCCGCATGGAAGGGGTTTTTTTTGTAGTTAATTTTTACATTTGCCATAATGGATAAAGAATTTCAGAACAGAATAGAACCATTGGTTTCTGACCACAAAAAAGAACTATTTAATAAGGTACTAAACCTAAGAACTCGTCATTTAACTGTAGTTATTGAAGATGTATTTCAATCTCAAAATGCTAGTGCTGTATTAAGAAGCTGTGATTGCTTTGGCATTCAAGATGTTCACATAATTGAAAACAGAAATGAATACGATGTAAATCCATTGGTAGCGCTAGGTTCTGCGAAATGGTTAACAATGCAGAAATACAATGAGAAAACTTACAATACAGTGGATTGCATCAACGCTTTAAAGAAAAAAGGATACACCATTGTTGCTACCTCACCGCATGAAGAAGACATCCTATTGGATGAACTTCCTTTAGACAAACCTATTGCTTTACTATTCGGCACAGAGGCAGAAGGCTTAACGGACAAAGCTTTGGAAATGGCGGATGTTCACATGAAAATTCCAATGTATGGTTTTACAGAAAGTTTTAACATATCCGTGTCGGCGGCCATGTGTATTCACACCTTAACCGAAAAGCTACGAAAAACAAATATTGATTGGCAACTTGAACAAAAAGAAAAAGATGAACTTTATTTTGAATGGCTAAAAAAGGTTGTCAAAAAAGTTGAATACCACGAAAATGAATTAAAAAAGAATCACCCTAAAAGGAGTTAAAAAAAAATAGCTAATACTTAACTAGAGAATTAATTTTTCTTAAGTCCTATTTTCCTTCCCCACATTGCGAAATAAAAGATAACAAAATAACACGGAATAAGTATCCAATATTGAGATGTAGAAGCTTGTGCAGCAGCCTGTGCCTTATCCAAACCTTCTAATATTAAAGCTTGTTTTTTACCATCTACCAACAATCCGTATAAGGGAGGAATAACCGCTCCACCAGCAATAGCCATAATTAAAAGTGCTGATGCCGTTTTTGTAAACTTCCCTAACCCATCTAAAGCTAATGGCCATATTGCTGGCCAAACTAGAGCATTTGCAATTCCTAACGAAGCTACAAACAAAACAGATGTGTAACCGCTAGTAAACAATATACCTAGCGATAAAACAACTCCTAATACAGCGCTAATTTTTAATGCTGTTCCTTGACTCATTACTTTAGGGATCAATAATACTCCTAATAAATATGTTCCTACCATAGCACCCAATGTAAATGATGTAAAAAATGATGCCTCTTCCGCTGGTATACCCAAAGACAAACCATAGTTAATTATGGTATCCCCTGCTATAACTTCAGCACCTACATATACGAAAAGAGCAATTACCCCTAACCATAAATGTGGAAATTGAAAGATACTTGTTTTTGTTGTTCCTGTATCATTATCCAATTCAAGGCCTTCTGCTTCAATTTCTGGTAAAGGAGCTTTCAATATAAGTATTCCTAGTAAAAAAAGAATTATAGCCATTATTATATATGGCATCACAACACTATCAGCCATTGTATCTAGTAATACACCTTTTTCTTTCACTGTTGCTGAACTAATTTTCACTTGGGTTTCCTGAATACCGGAAAGTAACAAAGCTCCAAAAATTGCAGAACCTAACATACCGGCAACTTTATTACAAATACCCATTATCGAAATTCGTTTTGCCGCACTTTCCTTTGGCCCGATAAGTGTTATGTATGGATTTGAAGCTGTTTGCAGAATCGTCATACCCGCCCCCATAATAAATATTCCAGAAAGAAAATAGATATATGTTCTAGAGGCTGCTGCTGGTATAAAAACTAAAGCTCCTACACACATTAGTAACAAACCAATTGACATCCCTTTTTT
>Ga0233450_10002318_pt1 | contig 18842 bp, 13 predicted proteins | sample 011ome_30_FD_189956 | JGI IMG/M metagenome (GOLD analysis project Ga0233450, IMG submission 189956) | Coastal salt marsh microbial communities from the Groves Creek Marsh, Skidaway Island, Georgia - 011501CT (spades assembly) | ecosystem: Environmental > Aquatic > Marine > Intertidal zone >... | reverse complement strand
CAGTTTACAATCATTACAAAAGACTCAAGAAAAATAATTTAAAAGATGAAGTAGAATTGCAAAAAAGCAATGTATTGCTTCTTGGCCCAACAGGAAGTGGTAAAACTCTATTAGCACAAACTCTAGCAAAAATTTTAAACGTTCCTTTTACAATTGCTGATGCTACAACTCTTACAGAGGCAGGATATGTAGGAGAGGATGTAGAAAACATAATTCAAAAACTTTTACAAAAATCTGACTATGATCCTGAAAGAGCTCAACTGGGTATAGTATATATTGATGAGATTGATAAGATCGCTAGAAAATCAGATAACCCATCTATAACCAGAGATGTTTCAGGAGAAGGGGTTCAGCAAGCACTTCTAAAATTAATTGAGGGTACTGTAGCTTCAATACCTCCTCAAGGTGGAAGAAAACATCCTCAACAAGAATTTATCCAGATAGATACATCGAATATATTATTTATATGTGGTGGAGCCTTTTCAGGTTTAGACAAGGTAATTGATCAAAGAACAAATAATATTGGAATTGGTTTTGGTGCTGAGGTGAGCAAGAATTCAAATGTTCAATCTCTTTCATCTGATATAGATAACCTGGAACCTGAAGATCTTGTTAAGTATGGCTTGATACCAGAATTTGTAGGAAGACTTCCAGTAATATCTAATCTTCATGAATTAGATGAAAATGCATTAGTAAGAATTTTAAAAGAACCTAAGAATGCACTGGTAAATCAATACAAACATTTATTTGAAATAGATGATGTTGAGTTAACATTTAGAGAAGAAGCTCTACTCGAAATTGCTAAACAGGCTATAAAAAGAAAAACCGGAGCTAGAGGTCTAAGATCAATTATGGAAGACATTCTCATGGAAACAATGTTTGAGCTTCCTGATATAGATCTAGAAAAGGTTATCATCGATGAAAATACTGTCATCTCAAAAACTGAACCTATAAAGCTATTAAAAACATCTCCAAAAAAATCATCAGCTAATTGATATTTTTATTTCTATCCCTATATTGGGTATATGAGTGAAATAAAATCAGATTTACCAGTAATACCTTTAAGAGACGTAGTTGTATTTCCAGGAATAGTAACAACACTATTTGTTGGCAGGCCTAAATCTATAGAGGCGCTTAATGTTGCCATGTCCTCAAACAAAAAACTTGTTTTAGTTAGTCAAATAGATCCTGCGATTGATAATCCTGAGTTTAAAGACCTTTATAAAAATGCATCAATAAGCAACTTATTACAGTTAATCAAGTTACCAGATGGCACCATGAAGGTTCTTGTTGAAGGCCATAGAAGATGCTCTATTGAAAAATTAATTGAAAAAAAGGGTTATGACTTGGCAAGGGTAAACTCTATTGAAGATATTCCATTAAAAGAGGCAGATGCATCTAATTTAGTAAGATTTATAAAAGCTAAATTTGAAGACTATATTGGTATTACAAAAAGAATTCCCCCTGAGATTGTCTCTACTGTAGATTCTTTAGATGATCTTTCGAAGCTGATTGATACTATAACTGGACATTTGCCTATAGAAACCTCAAGAAAACAAGAGATTTTAGCTATTGCAGACCTTAAAGAAAGATCAGAAAAGGTTCTAATGTTTATTGAATCTCAACTAGATGTTGTTGATGTTGAAAAAAAGATTAGAGAACGCGTTAAAAAACAAATGGAAAAATCTCAAAGAGAGTATTACTTAAATGAGCAGATAAAAGCAGCTCAAAAAGAGCTTGGAGAAATAGGTGAAGAGGGTGATGAGCTTGATGCACTTGAAGAAAAAATAAATACAGCTGGAATGCCAAAAGATGCTTTAAAAAAAGCAAAAAGTGAATTAGCAAAATTCAAACATATGTCTGCGTCATCTGCTGAAGCTTCTGTTGTTCGATCATATTTAGATTGCTTAGTAGAGGTACCTTGGAAGAAAAAATCTAAAGTAAAAACAGATATCCAGGCCTCATTAGATATTTTAGAAGAAGATCATTACGGTCTAGAAGAGGTAAAAGAGAGAATTATTGAATATCTTGCCGTTCAAAAAAGAGTTAAATCAATGAAAGCTCCTGTTTTGTGTCTTGTGGGTCCTCCTGGAGTTGGTAAAACTTCGCTTGGTGAATCTATTGCAAGAGCTACAAACAGAAAATTTGTAAGAATGTCTCTAGGTGGAGTTAGGGATGAATCTGAAATAAGAGGACATAGAAGGACATATATAGGTTCAATGCCTGGAAAAATTATTCAAAAACTTTCTAAGGTTGGGGTTAAAAATCCTCTATTTTTGCTAGATGAAATTGATAAAATTGGCATGGATCATAGAGGTGACCCTGCATCTGCTCTTCTAGAAGTTTTAGATCCGGAACAAAATAATACTTTCAGCGATCACTATCTTGAAGTTGATTATGATTTGTCCGAGGTTATGTTCGTTTGCACAGCTAATAGCCTTAATATACCAACTCCGCTTCTAGACAGAATGGAGATAATTAGAATCCCTGGTTACATTGAAGATGAAAAGCTTAACATTGCATCAAAATATTTGCTTCCAAAACAAATGGAAAGAAATGGGCTAAAAGATAAAGAGATCAACATAAATAAAGAAGTTGTTCTTTCATTAATTAGATACTATACAAGAGAAGCTGGTGTAAGAGGATTAGAAAGACAAATTGCTAAAATTTTAAGAAAAGTTGTTAAAGAAAGACTTTTAACTAAAAAAAATATTGATAAACCCACATCAATTACAAACAAGAATTTAGAAAAGTTTTCAGGTGTAAAGAAATTCAAGTATGGAATTGCTGAGAAAGAAAATGCAGTTGGACAAGTTACTGGTCTTGCCTGGACCGAGGTAGGTGGTGAACTTCTAACAATTGAAGCATCACACATTGATGGAAAAGGAAGAATCATCAAAACTGGCTCTTTGGGTGATGTAATGCAGGAATCAATCCAGGCTGCATTCACAGTGGTTAGATCAAGAGCAGATTCATTGGGTATAAAACCTAATTTTTATGAAAAATACGATGTGCATATTCATGTACCAGAGGGTGCTACACCCAAAGATGGCCCTAGCGCTGGTGGAGCAATGGCAATTTCTTTAATATCAATTTTTACTGGAATACCTGTAAGAGCTGATACTGCTATGACCGGTGAAATTACTCTTAGAGGTCAAATATTAAAAATTGGTGGCTTAAAAGAAAAGCTATTAGCAGCTAAGCGTGGTGGTATTGAGAATGTAATTATTCCAAAAGAAAATGAACCTGATCTGCAAGAGATACCAGATCAAATTCTTAAATCGCTCAATATTATTCCAGTTGAGTGGGTTGATGAGGTAATCTCTCATGCTTTAATTAAAGAACCAACTCCCTTGAACAAGGCCTCAACTTCAGTAAAAACAAAAACACAAAAGACTAGAAAGAGTAAAGCAGAAAATAAGCAAGCTCATTAAAACCCTTTATTTACTTGACTTTTAGGGCCAAAAAGCTTTTCATAGAGGAGTATTTATATAAATAAATTTACACAGAGGAGTATTTAATATGAATAAATCAGATTTGATTGATGCTGTCGCAGGTGACGCAGATATTTCTAAAGCTTCAGCTGGCAGAGCAGTTGATGCAGTTCTAGGTGGAATTGGTGATGCTTTAGGTAAGGGTGATTCAGTATCACTAGTTGGTTTTGGAACATTTTCAGTAAGGCATAGAGCGGCTAGAGAGGGTAGAAATCCTCAAACTGGTGCATCAATGCATATTGCTGCTTCTAAAGTTCCAGGTTTTAAAGCTGGTAAAGGCCTTAAAGATAAGGTTAAAAACGGCTAAATTTTATTAACTTTAAAAAAGGGTGCTTCCGCACCCTTTTTTTATTTATAATGTCATCACTATTATGGAATCACTTCGAAATTTTTTAACTGGGCCTAGACTATTTATTGTAATTGCAGCATGTGCATTACCATTTGTTTTCTTAGGTACATCTTCACTTGGCTCTACATTTCAGACCTCTTTTGGTTCTATTAATGGAGAAAATATCTCAGAAGCAGATATGCAGGCAGCATCTAATATAACCAATCAAAAGTTTAAAAATATTTATGGTGATGATTTTGATTTTAATGAACTTGATGAAGCAATTCAGCTTGATGCAATAAAACAAGAACTAATATCTCAAAAAGTATTATTATCAGAAGCCAGATCGTTAGGTTTTATTAATAAAGACACTATCAAGCAAGCAAAAAAATCTATTATAAGAAATCCTGCTTTTCAGGTTGATGGAGTTTTTGATGAAGGCGTTTATGAAGCTCAAGTAAATGCTGCTGGTTATACTAAGGATTTATATATTGACATGATGACTGACATTATGGCATCAGAGCTTTATAGAATTGCTCTAGCCTCATCAACCTTTGTTACTGAAACTGAAGTAAAAGAACTTGCAGAAATCTTAGAACAATCAGTTGATATTAATTTCATAAAATTAGACTCAGAGATACTTAAGGGACAAATAGAAAATTCAGAAGAAGAAATTAAAGATTATTATGACAGTAATCAAATTCTCTTTTACTCTGAAGAAGAAAGGTCTTTTAAATATTTAGTTCTAAAGCCTGAAGATTATAAAAATTCAGTAATTATTCCAGAAGGTTACGTTGAAAGTGCTTATGACGATTATTTATCAAGAACCAATGAAAGAATGGAAATTCGTTTTTCTCATATTATGATTGAAAAAGCTAACTACGGATCACCCGAGGAAGCATTTCAGAGAATTACTGAAGTTGCTGATGAATTGAGCAATGGGGCAAGTTTTGAAGAAATGGTTATGGTCTATAGTGACGATATTGTTTCTAAAGATAGTGGCGGAGATTTGGAATACTTTGATGCAGATATATTTCCTGAAGAATTCGGTATTGCCTTAGATGACATGAGTATTAATGAGGTAAGCAGTATTGTAGAGCTAGAGGAAACATTTCATATTTTAAAGATGACAGAGTTTAATGAAGCTGAAGTAATGACTATAGAAGAAATGCAAGATGTCATTATTGATAATTTAGTTTCATCAGAATCACTTGCACTAATGAATGATGAATATGATTTAATTGATGAAATGATTCTCTCTAACGAGACAATTGAATCTATAGGTGAATCATTATCTAAATCAGTAATTGAAGTTACTGAAATAAAAGAAACTAACTTTAATTTTTCTATTGATGACTCTAGGGTAAAAGATTTTATTTTTTCACCTGACTCTGAAATTGATGCCCCGGTAGCTATCAATCTAGATGATTCAATAATAGTAATATCACTTAATTCAATTAAAGAGCCTTCGCTTCAAGATTATAAAGATGTATCTGATGAAGCTAATAACCTGTTATCAGAATCTAAAACAATTGAAAAAAAGAATCTTTTAGTTGCAGAATTGGATACGGCAAAAGCAGAAGATACGTTGCAGTCTTTTTTTAAGGCTTACAACTTTATTACTGAAGAATCATTTGTAGAAGTTAAAAGGTATTCATCACTATTGCCACAAGAGGTTATTCAAGAAGTTTTTAAAATTGCACCAGGAAATTCCATAACTGTTGATTCAAGATCAGGAGATGTTTATATCGTTGATTTAGTTAATATTAATAAACCCTCATCAGAATCAATTGATTCACTCTTCGATCAATACAATAATTTTTCTGAAGCAAGAATCTCATCAAGTATTTCTTCTGTAATTAATCAAGAAATATTTGAATCAGCTAAAGTTAACTTAAATAATTTGGTTTTTTGATATGAAACATTATTCAATTTTTTTCGTTTTATTTTTAATCATTGGTTGCTCATCTAATGTGTCGCCTGTAGATGATGGTCTTGATAAGCAGATATTCCATTTTGGTAATGGTTCAGAACCGCAAGGCATAGATCCTCATATTGTTACCGGGGTTCCAGAGCATCATATCCTAATATCATTATGTGAGGGTTTGACTATTCCAAATGCTTTCGATGATGATAATTTACCTGGCGCTGCAGAATCTTGGTCAGTTAGCGATGATGGAAAAACCTATATTTTTAATTTAAGAAAGAATGGTAAATGGTCTAATGGTGACCCGGTTACTGCTGAAGATTTTGTTTGGTCATGGCAAAGAATATTAACTGCAAGTTTAGGGTCTCAATATCCTGATATGCTTTACTATCTTGAAGGCGCTCAAGAATACCATACTGGCTTAAATGATGATTTTAGTTCAGTTGGAGTTAAAGCTCTAGATAACTACACTCTTGAAGTTAAGCTTAAAGCCCCAACTCCATTTTTTACAGGCCTTTTGAGCCACTATAGTACTTGGCCTGTACACAAAGAAACCGTCCTTAAGCATGGGTCCATTGATGATAGAAATGGAGAATGGACAAGACCTGGTAATTTTGTCTGTAACGGGGCATTTAATCTAAAATCATGGGAATTAAATAATAAAATTGTTGTAGAAAAAAATCCTATGTATTGGGATGCTTCAACAGTGAAATTAAAAGAGATACATTACTATCCTGTTTCAAATGTTATGACTGAGGATAGAATGTTTAGAGCAGGCCAGCTTCATGTCACAAGTACGTTGCCATCGCAAAAATGTCCAGTATATTTAGAAGAAAATAACCCTGACCTAAGAATAGACCCATATATGGGGACATACTTTTATAGATTAAATACAACAAATCCGTATTTAAGTGATGTAAAGGTTAGAAAAGCATTAGCATATTCAATCGACAGAAAACTGTTGGTAGAAAAAGTTACAAAATGTGGGCAAATACCTGCATATTCTTTTACACCTCCAGGGTCAAATGGTTATGAGCCAACAACCTCAATACCTTTTGATCCAGACTTTGCGAAACAATTACTTATTGAGGCGGGCTTCAATTCAGAAAATAAATTCCCTAAGCTAGAGATACTATTCAACACAAATGAAGATCATAGAAAAATTGCTTTAGCAATCCAACAAATGTGGCAACAAAATTTAGGTATAGAAGTTGAATTAGTTAATCAAGATTGGAAAGTTTATTTAAGCCGCGAAATGGTAGGCGACTTTCAGGTCTCAAGAGCAGGCTGGATTGGTGACTATGAGGATCCTAATACATTTCTTGATTTAATGAGACCTAATAGAGGTAATAATAAGACCGGTTGGGAAGATGCAGCTTATGATTCCCTAATGGCAAGAGCTAATTCAACTAACAATCAGGCTGAGAGGTATGAATTATTAGATGAAGCTGAAAAAATATTGATTGAGAATATGCCAATTATTCCTTTGTATACTTATGTGAGATCATATCAATTATCTCCTGATGTAAAAGGCTACAATCCTCATATCTTAGATCATCATCATCCTAAGTTCATATATTTAGAAAGAGACTAGACTTTAGTGTTAAATATTTTTATAAGAAGGTTATTGCTAGCTATTCCTGTCTTACTGGCTGTAGCAAGCCTAACCTTTTTTCTAGTTAAATTGGCTCCTGGGGGTCCGTTTGATGCAGATAAAGCAGTATCACCTCAAGTCTTAAAAAATCTCAACGAAGCATATAATCTTGATGCATCTGAATGGGAGCAATATATTGATTACATGTCTGGAATTCTTAAAGGTGATTTTGGACCTTCGTTTAGATTTCCTGGGAGGTCTGTTTCAGAGATGATTGCTACTGGTTTACCAGTAACTTTTGAGCTCGCTTTTTACGCAATACTAATTGCATTATTAATTGGAGTATCATCTGGTGTTTTAGCAGCCTTAAAAAGGAATACTTATCTTGATTTTATTCCGATGGCAATTGCTATGATAGGTATATGTGTTCCAACATTTTTAATGGGGCCATTGCTGGTATTAATTTTTGGTATTAACTTAGAAATTCTTCCTGTATCAGGTTGGGGGCAGCTCCCTGGAGATAAAATTTTACCTTCTATTACTTTGGGTTTTGCCTATGCAGCTTATATAGCTCGATTGAGTAGAGGAGGTATGTTGGAGGTATTAAACCAAGATTTTATCAGAACTGCTCGAGCTAAAGGTTTAACTGAAAGGAATGTAGTTATTAAGCACGCAATGCAGGGTGGATTAATTCCTGTTGTTTCCTTTTTAGGTCCTGCAATTGCTGGATTATTAGCAGGTTCATTTGTTGTTGAAACTATATTTCAAATTCCTGGATTAGGAAGGTTTTATGTCGAGGCAGCTTTTAATAGAGATTACACAATGATACTAGGGACAACTATATTTTTCTCTGCCATGATAGTTTTCTTTAATTTATTGTCTGATCTGGCAGCAATGTGGCTTAATCCTAGATCTAGAGATGTGTCATGAGTAAAAGTTCAACACTATGGTCTGATGCAATATATAGATTAACTAGAAATAAGGCTGCTATGTTTGGTGCTTTCATTTTATTAATTTTAATTATAAGTGCTGCACTTGCTCCATGGATTGCACCATATTCATATTCTTTTCAAAATTTAGAATTAGGAGCATCCCCTCCATCGGCTGATCATATTTTAGGAACTGATGTTTTAGGAAGAGATCTTTTAAGCAGAATACTTTATGGTGCAAGAATATCATTGCTTGTTGGTTTTGTTGCAACAGGAGTCGCACTAGTTATAGGTGTTTCATGGGGAATTATTGCTGGCTATGCTGGCGGCAAAGTAGATTCAATAATGATGAGAATAGTTGATGTACTTTATGGGCTTCCATTCATAATCTTTATCATTTTATTAATGGTAATTTTTGGAAGGAATCTATGGCTATTATTTGGAGCCATTGGTGCTGTTGAGTGGTTAACAATGGCAAGGATTGTAAGAGGGCAGGTCATGGGCCTTAAAAATCAAGAATTTGTTATGGCAGCAAAAGCTATGGGAGTAAGCAATTTCTCAATGTTTAGGAAACACTTATTACCGAATATCTTAGGACCAATAGCAGTATATGCAACATTAACGATTCCTCAGGTAATGCTTCTAGAGGGTTTTTTAAGTTTCTTAGGTCTAGGAATACAGCCTCCAATGAGCAGCTGGGGGACTTTAATCAAAGATGGTGTTGAATCAATGGAGGAATATAGCTGGCTATTAATTTATCCTGGCATTACTTTTACGATAACCTTGTTTGCTTTAAATTTTTTTGGTGATGGCTTAAGGGATGCCCTTGATCCAAAAACTACAGATAATTAAAAAGCTCTAATAGCTATTTTTATTATTTGTCCAGGCATTAAATCAGAAGACTCAAAATCATTTATCTGTTTAATACTTTCAACACTTACATCAAAGATATCAGAGATTTTATATAAATTATCTCCCTGCTTAACAGAATATAAAATAGTTCTTTTTTTTGATTCAATATTTCTATGTATATTTTTATTACCAATAGTGAGTTGTTGACCTAATTGTAAAATAGTATCCGGATTTAATGAGTTCATTCTAGTAATATCTTTAATATCAATATTATATTTTTTTGAAAGACTCCAAAGTGTGTCTCCTTCAGACACAATATGCATTTCATAAGGAATAAAATTATTGGATTTAGTACTGCTTAGGGGTATTAATAGTGTATCTTTTAATGACAATAAATCAGACTCAAGATAATTTATTTTCCTTATAATTTTTACCTCAGTGTCATATTTTTTAGCTAGTTTCCATAAGCTATCACCAGGCTCAACAATGTGTGAAATCCAATTAATTTGATTCACATTATCAAACGGACTATCTGGACTGTCTAAAAGATATGTCTTTTCAATTGGTACATAGAAAATACTTTTATCTTTTGGCGCTGATGCCCATTTAGTGTATCCAGCATTAAGTTTATATATAAGTTCTGGTGGTATTTCTAGGTACTCACTTAATGTTAATATTTCAACTTGGCCAGGTATTTCAATTCTTTTAACAACAGATTCAACAGGTATATCAGGTAAAACGACCCCATATTTTTCAGAGTTAAATACAATTTCTCTTATTGCAATATATTTTGGTATGTATTCTGTAACTTGCGTATTTAAATCTAATGACCAAAAGTCATAATCCAAATTTCGTCTTTTGTTTTTATTTATTTGCCTATCTAGATAAGTGGGTCCAGCATTATAAGCAGCCAAAGCAAGATATAGATCATTATCAAATCTCTCAAACAAATATTTAAAATAACCTATAGCTGCATGCGTAGACCTATATGGATCGTGTCTGTCTTCACTCCACCAAGACTTTTCAAGATTGAACATCCTTCCAGTTTTTGGCATAAATTGCCAAAGGCCAACTGCTCCAGAAGGAGATATTGAAAAAGGATCATAATTGCTTTCCACAAAAGGTATTAAAGCTAATTCTGGAGGTAAGTCAGCAGCTTCAAGCTCTTGAATCACATAGTAAATAAAATAATATGATTTACCAAGGAATTCATTAAATTTATCAACGTCTTTTATGTGATTGTTGATGTAGCTAATAGTTTTTTTATCAAACTTAATATTATGATCATAATTATTGTTAATTATCATATATTCCCATACATTCTTAGCTACTGGTTTTGGCTCTTCGACTGATATAACAACTTCGTTGACGCATTCCGCATCCAAAGAACCATGATTACATATAGAATCATAATTGCTCGATGTGGTTGGATTAGACTGACAACTTGAAAGCCCAAGTAGGAAAAATAGAGAGGCTTTTAAAAATTGTCTTTCCATTGTCTTATTGCACTAAATATATCTTTTTCTTTTTTAGGGGTATTAAATTTTTTTGATATTGTTTCTTGAATTTCTTCTAAATCTACTCTGAAAAAAGGATTTGTCTCTAATTCAAGTTTTATAGTTGTTGGGAGTGTAGGTATTCCTTGTTTTCTTAGCTCAATAACATCATTATATCGTGAAATTATTCTTTGATTAAGCGGTTCAATACTTTTAGCAAATTTAAGATTAGACTCAGTATATTCATGACCACAATAAATCTTAGTGTTCAAGGGAAGGTTTTTTAAAATTGATAAGGAGTCATGCATTTGTTCAAAGGTACCCTCGAAAACTCTTCCACAACCTCCAGCAAATAAAGTATCACCACAAAATAAAATAGGATGACCATTATTTTCGGAATAGTAAGCAATATGATCGAGTGTATGACCTGGAATTTCTATAATTTCAAATTCAATACCTAATAAATTTATTTTAGATTCATTAGCGACTCTTATATTAATAGAATCAATATTATTATTGGGTCCATACACATCAATAGATTTTTCTGAAAGAATTTCATTAATACCACCAGTATGATCAAAGTGATGGTGAGTAATTAGAATAGCTTTTAAATTAAGATTATTTTCTTTAAGAATTTTCAATAAATTCTGACTTTCACCCGGATCAATTACTATTGACCCTTCATTAGTTGTTACTAACCAAATATAATTATCGCTAAATGCTTCAATAGGCTCTATATTAATCATATGCAAATTCTAAGTTAATTTGATGAAAACAGTAAATATTTATACAGATGGTGCTTGCAGAGGAAATCCAGGTATTGGTGGTTGGGGTGCGCTTATTGAGTATGGAGAAACTAGAAAAGAGTATTTTGGTGGAGAGCTTAATACAACTAATAACCAAATGGAGCTTAAGGCTGCCATTGAGGGTTTAAAAGCACTAAAAGAGCCATGTATCGTCCATTTAACTACTGACTCTAAGTATGTAATGCAAGGCATAACTTCTTGGATTGATAATTGGAAAAAAAATAATTGGAAAAGCTCTTCAAAAAAAGATGTTAAGAACAAAGACCTTTGGATTGAGTTAGATAAATATGTTGAAATGCATGATGTAAAATGGTCCTGGGTTAAAGGTCATTCTGGTCATGAACAAAATGAAATAGCTGATCAGCTTGCAAATAAAGGAATAGATACCCTATAAGAAAATTATGGCTAACAAATTTATAATTCTAGATACAGAAACTACAGGCTTAGAAGTTCAGCAAGGTCATCGGATTATTGAAATTGGTGCTGTCTTGTTGAATGATAGAAAAAAATCTGAGGAACATTTCCATACATATTTAAATCCATCAAGACTAATCGATGAAGAAGCATCAAAAGTTCATGGAATAATGAATGAAGATCTTTTAGATAAACCATATTTTGAAGAAGTAGCAGAGGAGTTTTTAGAATTTGTAGATGGGTCCACTTTAGTTATTCATAATGCTGCTTTTGATGTGGGCTTTTTAAATAATGAGCTTAAATTAGCTTCATCAAAATACCCTATGCTTGAGGAGATATGCGAAATTGAAGATTCTTTAGCACTTGCTAAAGATAAATTTCCCGGACAAAGGAACTCGTTAGATGCTTTAGCTAATCGTTTTGACATTTCTGGTTATGACAGAACATTTCATGGTGCCTTGCTAGACGCAAATATCTTAGCTGATGTTTATATGTCATTAACAGGTGGGCAAAGTAAATTCGAATTCGATTTGAATAATCTATCCAGTAACGAGAGAACCTCTTCAAAAAACACTATCTCAAGAGAAGGCATTGAATTAATTTCTATCAAAGCAAACAAGAGAGATATAGAAGAACATGAGTCTAGACTTCTAGATATCGAAAAAAGAAATTCTGTTGAAACAATTTGGAGAAAAATCCATTGAAAAAAGTTATAACAAGGTTTGCTCCAAGTCCTACAGGCACCTTACATATTGGTGGAGTGAGGACAGCTTTATTTAATTATGTTTACGCTAAAAAACATTCTGGAAAATTTTTAGTTCGAATTGAAGATACTGATAGAGAGAGATCTACTAAAGAATTTGAGAAAAATATTCTTGATAGCTTAGATTCTATTGGACTGTCGCCAGATGAAAAACCTATTAATCAATCTGAAAGAGGAGATATATACCAGGCTGCTGCTCAAAAAATTAAAGATAGTGGACAAGCATATTATTGTAATTGCTCCGTTGAAAGATTAGAAAAAATGAGGTCTGAACAACAAGCTAATGGGCAAAAACCACAATATGATGGAAAATGTAGAAATCTTAATCTACAAAAATCTAACGATACAGTACTTAGATTGAAGACGCCGCTTGATGGTGAAATAGTGGTTAAGGATTATGTTCGTGGCGATATTGTTTTTAATAATGCAGAGCTTGATGATTTAATTATTTTAAGAAGTGACGGAAATCCAACTTATCATTTATGTAATGTTGTTGATGATTATGAGCAGGGCGTTACAACAGTCATTAGAGGCGAAGACCACATCAGTAATACACCTAGGCAAATACATATTCAAAATGCTCTTGAATATCCAAAGCTTGAATATGCACACCTGCCATTAGTGTTAGGAGCAGATAAGAAAAGACTTTCAAAAAGACATGCTGCAACAAGCCTTGGTGAATATAAAGATGAGGGTTATCTTGATTCAGCTATTTTGAATACTTTAGCAAGATTAGGATGGTCCAGAGGAGATAAAGAGGTTTTTTATCTTGATGATCTAATTAAGGATTTTGATATTACAGAGGTTCAAAAGGCAGGAGCAATTTTTGATGTCACTAAATTAGATTTTCTTAATTCACAACATATGGCAAATTTGTCACATGAGGATTTTATTATTGCTATAAACCCATTCCTTGTTGATCATGAGATAAATATTAATGAACATCCTAAAAAAGATCTTCTTATTGAATCCATGAGGTCTTCAGCAAATACTCTTAAAGGAGTATCTAATAATCTAATCTGTTATTTCAAAGAAATAGAAAACTACGATCAGAAAGCTGTTGATAAGTTTATTGGAGGTTCAGACAAAGTACTGGTTGATATTAAAGAAAAAATTGGTGGCATGAATACATGGGATGAATCATCTCTTGACAATATTCTCCTAGAATATCGTGAAGAAAAAGAATTATCGATTCCAAAAGTTAATCAACCAATAAGAATAGCTTTAACCGGATCAACCAATTCACCATCTTTAGGAATAACCTTATACTTATTTGAGAAAGAAAAGGTTCTAGAAAGGTTAGATGCTCTTATAGCTTTTGTTCACAAAGATAATTAAAGAATTCATTACATTCGTATCTGACTATATCTTTTTTAATAGCGCTAATTCTGTACCCAAACTTTTTATCTAAAATTTTAGAGATTTTCACTTTTTTTAAATCAGCCTTTTTAATACTATTATCGTCAAGAACAGAAACAGCAATACCATCAGTTACTATTGAAAGCGCGGAACTATATGAATCAGTCTTTACTATAGTATTCATAACTAACGATTGATTTTTAAAATAATTAGCAATACTTGATTCTTCATATAACGATAATAAATTTGTAATTTCAACAAAGGGATGATGCTTTATTTCATCAATATAAACCTCATCTGCAATATTAAAAGCTATTGGTGAAACTAAGCTGTGTTTACCTTCTTTTAAAACAGTGGACCTGGAGCTTGATTGGTTTTTTGAATTAAAACATATGGTTAAATCAATATCAGGTTTATACCTATCTTCAATTAAATCAATACTATTTAGATTGATAAGATTGAATTTAACATCAGGATTTACCTTATTATATTTTTTTATAATTATTGGAATAATGCTTTCAGCAAGAGAGGGCGTAGTTCCAATATTGATATAGTCAATTGATCTAGTTTTGTATGTATTAGCTATAGCATTGAAGCTTTTAAGCTGGCTATGAACAACAGAAGCATGCTGAAATAAATCATCAGCCTCATGGGTTGGGATAAGTTTCTTACCTTGCCTTAAAAACAATTTAAAATTTAGATTTTTTTCTATAACTCTTAATGTTTTGCTAATAGATGGTTGAGAAATATTAAGACTCTCAGCTGCTGCAGTCATCGATGCATGCCGATACACCTCATAAAAAATTTCTATTTGCTTTGCAGACAACATTTACATATAACCATTAGTTATATTTATCTTAATATAAAAATAGCATTTATGGTAGACAACAAAAGTCTTACAGCTATATACTTTATGGGAGTTTTAAATTTATTAGGGGATTATAAAATGTTAAAAAAACTGTTATTAGTATTTCCATTGGTTATATCTATCGCACTTGTATCTCAGGACACTGATACTGCATCAGATGCTGATGTTGAAGAAGTAGTGACTGTAGGTTCTCAGATTAAAGGTGCAAAGATATCAGGAGCTTTGCCTGTATCCATTCTAACATCAGATGATATTGATGCATTAGGTGTTGAAGATGGAACTGAGTTACTTGAAAACCTTGCAGAACAAGGACTAAATTATTTTACAGAAGCTGAATCGGATTCTGGTGGTGTTAACTCTGCGAGAGGAGACGTTGGAGCATATAACATTAGAAATATGGGAGTTGGTAACACACTTACTCTTTTAAACGGACGAAGGCTTGTAACTAACGCTGGTTACCAAACTGAATTACTTGGCGGGGACTATGTGCCAACTATGTCAGTTAATTCTAATTTAGTTCCAACTATGGGACTTGATAGAGTTGAGTTACTAAAAGATGGTGCTTCTGCTATCTATGGAGCTGATGCTGTTGCTGGTGTTATCAATAACGTGATTGCTTCAGACTTTGTAGGATTAGATGTTGCGTATAGACAACAAAGCTACGATCACTTTGCAGCTAAGGACGATAGATTATCACTTAAATATGGTGTCGATCTAAATGGTGGAGCTACTAATATCTCAGTTATGTATGACTACTATGACAGGGATGCAATTGCAGCCAGCGAAGACCCAAGATGGGGTGATTCAGATCATAGAAAATTAATTCCCGCTGGATCATTATGGGAAAACGATAGCTCATTCAACAATAGATATTCAGGAAAATGGGCTCAAATAGACATGAGAGGTAAAACCTACTACTCAGATAGTGCAGGCGAAATCCAAATCATTCCAAGTGGTGATCCACGATGTGCTAGAGACGACTCTAAAGATACTGGTTATGGAACATGTTTAGCAGTTGATACAACATCAATGGCAAACGGAGAATACTATATAAATCCTGGACAGTTTAGAGATTACAGAGGTGCTCTAGAAAGAGACAACCTTTTTGTTTTTGTTAACCATGAAATGTCTAACGGCAAAGAACTATTTGCTGAGATAGGAAGATATACTTCAGATTATTCTAGGCTTAAAGAGCCTGCGGGTGATTTTAGTGTCGCATTATTGCAATTAGGTCCAGACTATTATTATTCTGATGCTATTGGTCTTACAGCTGACAATTCATCATCTAATAAAGCGATAAGAATTGATAACTGGAGACCTGATATCGGACCTAGAGTTATAAATGTAGAGAAAGAGACATATAGATATCTTCTTGGAATAAGAGGCACTACTGATTCTGGATGGGATTGGGAGTCTGCATATTTATATTCAGAAGCTGAAACAAATGATGTTACTGACAATAGATTATCAAACTCATTGCTTCAAGCTGGTTTGAATGATTCAACTGCCAATGCAATTAATATATTTTCATCTGATGTAAAGACAGCTCTTGCACCAGCAATTGTAAGCGTTTATAGAAATGATGTTAGTTCATTAAGATCAATTGATTTTAAAGCTAGTCATCCAGAGGTGATGACACTTCCAGCAGGACCTGTTGGCATGTTGGTTGGTGTTGAATATAGAAAAGAAACTTACGATGAAGATAGAGACCCAAGGCTTGATGGAACAATCCAATACACATCAGCAGTTACAGGATATGGTCCACCATTTGTATCTGATGTATTAGGATCAAGTCCAACTGTTGATACTTATGGAAGAAGATCAACATTATCTATGTTTGTCGAAATGTTAATGCCTCTAGCTGAAAATATAAATGCGCAAGCTGCAATTCGTCATGAGAATCCAAGTGATACAGATGAATCAACAGTAGGAAAGTTTGCTGTTGGCTGGGATGTAAGCGATGATCTTTTAATTAGAGCATCAGCTTCAACGTCTTTCAGAGTTCCTAATTTAATTCAGCAGAACCAAGCATTTGTTCCAAGACAAGGCTCAAATACTGATGCAGTAGGTAAATACGTTGGTGCTAATGATCCATTAGACGATTCATATTCGATGCAGAGCTTTAGATTACTTAATCCAAACCTAAAACCTGAAACATCAACTAACACCTCAATTGGTTTTGTTTATTCTCCGTCTCTAGTTGATGGGCTTACCCTGACATATGATAACTGGGAGATAGAAAAAGAAGATACTATTGTTCTTCTTGGAAGAAATAACAGATTGGTTGAAGATCTTGTATTAAGGCTTGAGCATGGACCTAATAATTGTTCATCATTTAGAAACCCAAATGTTTTAAGGGATCAAGACCCAGGATACTCGGATGAAGAAATTGCTAATTTTACTAATGCAGGTATTTGCCCAGCAGGTGAAGCACAAATCGTATACGATCCATATGCAAACGCTGCTACCAGAACAATAGCAGGTCAAGATATTGGTGTTTACTATGATGTAGATACTGATTTTGGTAGATTTAGATTATCTGCGAATTATTTTAAAACAGATGAGTTCACTCAAGAGCCTACTGCTGGATATACAAAACTTAAAGAAGCACAAGACAGTGGTACTTTCCCACTTAATATAGCTTTAAGTGGTTTTGGTGACTTAGCTAAACAGGACGGAAACTATGTTGAGAAAACATCTATAAAAGGTACATATACCATTGGTGATTGGGGCGTACAAATCACATCTTTAACAAAAGGTGATTTTTATCATTCACAAGAAACTAAATCTGATGGTACTAGATATGTTTTACCTGAAATGACAACAATGAATGTTTCTGTATATTACAAATTTGATATTGGAGACAACAAAGCAAGAATTAAATTTGCTGTCAAAAATATTGAAGATGAAAGAGCGCCATTAGCTGATAGATTCTATGGATTCTTTGCTGATGCTCACCAAGATTACGGTAGAAATACTTACCTTGATTTCAAAATGTCATTTTAATTTTTTGAACTAAAAATTTAAAAGGGAGTTTCGACTCCCTTTTTTATGAATAATGAATTAATCTAAATAATTAGCTATGAATGTATATAAGAAAAAAGGTTTTTTAATTGGGCTTATTGCTTTTATAAGCATGATGGTTATGCCTGCACCATCAGGATTAAATGAAACAGGATGGTCAGTTGCTGCAATTGTTATATTAATGGCTATTTGGTGGGCAACTGAAGCTATACCAGTCCCAGTAACAGCTTTACTTCCTTTAGCTTTATTCCCATTAGTTGGAGTAGCATCATTTAAAGAAGCAGCATTACCTTATGCCAATCCAAATATATATTTATTTCTAGGTGGTTTTATGCTCGCATTAGCAATTGAGAGATCAGGCCTTCATAAAAGAATGGCATTACATATGATTATTGCAGCTGGCTCGAGTGGACCTAAACTTATTGGTGGCTTTATGACAGTTGCCGCATTAATAAGTATGTTTGTAATGAATACATCCACGACATTAATGCTTTTACCTATAGGTCTTGCTGTATGCTCTGTTGTAGCTAATACAATCCCCGGCCTTTCAGAAAAAGAAAAGAAATTTTTTGATACGTCTTTGATGTTAGGTATTGCATACGCAGCAACAATTGGTGGTATGTCCACTCTTGTTGGTACTGCTCCTAATATTGTTTTTAGTGCATTCATGCAAGAAACATACGGTATAGAAATTTCTATGATTCAATGGATGACTCTTGGAGTGCCTCTAGCAATTGTTATGCTTTATTCAGCATGGACAATATTAACTAAATATGTATTCCCAACATCTTTTATAACTTCTGATGAGACTAAATTATATTTAAGAAATATGCTCACAGATCAAGGACCATTATCAAAAGATGAAAAGAAGATCTCAATAATTTTTGGTTTGACTGCTCTGGCTTGGATGTTTAGAACTATTTTAGATAATTATGAAATGTTTTCAGGTCTTACTGATGCAGGCATAGCAATAATATCAGCAATTTTA
>Ga0233450_10002307_pt1 | contig 18883 bp, 14 predicted proteins | sample 011ome_30_FD_189956 | JGI IMG/M metagenome (GOLD analysis project Ga0233450, IMG submission 189956) | Coastal salt marsh microbial communities from the Groves Creek Marsh, Skidaway Island, Georgia - 011501CT (spades assembly) | ecosystem: Environmental > Aquatic > Marine > Intertidal zone >... | reverse complement strand
CCCGCACCACCATCAATGGTTAACAAACACGATGCGTCTGACAAATCTAACCCATCTGTGGCACCAACAATAATGTTTCCAGCAACATTTAGGTCATGCGAGGAGAGATCCAAAACACAAGAAACAGTTGCGGCGGTTGTCAAATTTCCATTAACATCGAGGTTTCCTGTGGCAGTTTTGGTACCGGCAGCTGAAATTGATAAGTGATTGTAAGTTTCTGTTAGAACATTTTGAGCGCCTCCATCGTAGGTGACGGTTCCAGTGCTCGGCGTAAAGGTCCCCAAACTAGTTACAGTATTTGCGCATGATAATTCTCCATCGCCTGAAAATGTTAAATTTCCACCTGTAGCATCAAAAGTACCATCTGCATCATACAACCCTGCTCCATCCATTAAAAGTGTTCCATTAACATCAGTCGTTCCTGTAGAGGTAACGGATGCATTCAAAATAGTTAACGTCTGTGATGCATCTATTGTCATATTATTTATATTATTGATTATTGTTCCTGCTTTGGAGGTCCCCTCAAAGTAAGTGGAATAAGCTACAGTTAAATCAGCAGCACTTTCATCGTATGTCCCGTCTGCAATTTCTATTCTTCCATCATCCGCTTGCGATGATATTTCTGTAATAGCTTTCGCTATTGTTAAAAAAGGATCGGATGAACTCTTACCTGTATTTGAGTTATCTCCTGTGGTTGCAACATAAAACACGTAAGTATATCCTGCTGTAGTTAGTTCACAGCTAGTACAGTTATCTCCATTACCCATAACCGTCCCTGTACCAGAAATAGTTAGATCACCTTCAACATTCATTGTTCCCGTTCCTGAAATAGAAGAACCAGTTCCAGCCGAAAAATCTCCTGTACACAATAACGTTCCGTTTACCTGTGTTCCTACGGCATTATTTCTAACTTCACCTGAAGTGCATTGTAATGTTCCTCCTGAATAAATTGTAACTGTAGATCCATTGAAAAACTCTAAACCATCAACATGATCCACAATTAGATAACCATAAACAAAAAGATCCGCACCATTTTTCACCTCCAGCTGTGCTGAAGAGAGCGTTACCGTATCTCCTGACGCAATGGTTACCCGATAATTGCTGTTAAGGGTGGCTGGTGGTGCTCCAGATGCGCTACCCGACACATCCCAAATAGACGACGTAGACCATGTTCCTGTTTGGTTGGATTGCCATACATGTGTTGGTTGAGATAGGACAAAAGAAGTGAATCCAGAAAAAAGTATTGAACAGAGTAGTTTTAGCTTTTTCATATTTTCTAACTTTACTGTATTCAGTGAGCAATAAATTAATTCTTAGCTTCTGATGATGCCTTTTTCATCTGATAGTGTTGACTAAACAAAACTCACAAAAAAAATTAATACATATTATTAATTCAAATATAAAAAAAATATTGAATGAACACTATACCGAACGACAAAATTGCAAATAATTAATTTATAAACATCTTGATTAAGAGCTACTTAATTTAACAACACAATCCATGTCTTTTTCAAACAGCTAGAAATTATAGTGCCTAAATTCAGTTAATTTTTTATTTCTATATCCAACAAAACACCTTCCAAACAATTAACCACCTCTTTGGCATTTTCTTTAGAAAAACACAATGATGGCTTAGATTTAAGCACGTTATCGAAAGGCCCATCTGTACTTATCAAAATATTGGCATTTCTCAATTCATTTTTGATATGCTGCGCCAAAGCTGTGTTGGGTTCGTTAGAATTTTCTTTAACTATTTCTACTCCAATAAATAACCCCGAACCTCTTACATCGCCAATTACATTATACCGACTTTGTAACTCTTTTAGAAGTAACTGGTAATAATCGCCTACGTCTTTTGCATTTTCTTGGAGTTTTTCTTCTTCGATAACCTCCAAAACAGCTTTACCAATTGCACAAGAAACCGGATTGCCTCCAAACGAGCTAAAAAACTCAACGCCTAGCTCAAAGGATTCTGCAATTTCATCCGTAACTACAACAGCACCCATCGGATGACCGTTACCCATAGGCTTACCCAAAATAACAATATCAGGCACAACTCCATGCGCTTCATACCCCCAAAAAAAATCTCCTAAACGACCAAAACCAGTCTGAACTTCGTCACTTATACAAACTCCTCCTTGTGCTCTTATTGCTGGATATAGCGCTTTTAGATAACCTGCAGCTAGCGGAACCTGCCCTCCACAACCAACTATTGGCTCTGTTATAAATGCTCCTATTTCATTACCAAATTCATCCATTTGAGCAATCGCATCTTTCGCATACTTTAATCCTGAATTAGGGTTTTCACTTCCATAAACTCCTCTGTAAGTGTCAGGAATAGGCACTTTTAAAACATGATTTTGCTTTCCATCACCCTTTTCATTACTAAACTTATAATCAGACATTTGCATTCCGATTTGGGTATTACCATGGTAACCATGCTCCATAACCATAACGCTCTTTCTTCTTGTATGAGCGCAAGCCATTCTGTATGCTAAATCGGCTGCTGCACTTCCAGAATTAACAAAAAATACCTTAGTAAGCGACTTTGGAAACTTGGACAGTAAATGCTCTGCATAACTTGCTAACTCGGGGTATAAATACCGTGTATTTGTATTTAAAGAAGCCATCTGATTCTGCCCCGCAGCAAACACTTTAGGATGACAATGCCCTACATGTGGTATATTATTGTACGCATCCAAAATTGAATTTCCTGCACTATCATACATGTATTGAAAAGCTGCTTTTTCCATTACAATTGGATCTTTGTAACTGACAGATAAGAGTGGACTTACAACTTGTAAGCGTTTTTGTAATTCTGCTTCTGCCAATAGCTCTTTTCTTTTTGGGAGTTCGCAAACTTCACGCAACATTTTCTCAACAGCAATTGGACCAATACGTAATAAGTTCTTCAATAATCTCCAGGAATGTTTTTCGCTGTTTAAAGCATGCGCATTGTCAGGATCTATTTTTCTAGAATGTGCCGATCTGCATACACTTACCGCAAGTCTAGCAGCCATCACATAAAACAATATTTCGACTTCTTTTTCTTCAACCGGAATTATCGCATTGTATCCTTTTAACGCAGAAGCTATCCATTCTAAAGGCTGTTCTTTATGGTAACAACTGTAAACCAATGCTATTCCCAATTCATAAACTAAAGGCGCATAAGTAACATCTCCAAAATCAATAGCTCCCACTACTCGATCGTTTTTTACCAACACGTTTCCTTCATTATAATCACCATGAATAATTTGACTACGAAACGCAGAAATACGCGGCAAAACTTGGGCTTCAAACTGCTGATAGAAATATTCAACAATACTTCTATTATGGGCATTTGGAATATCTTTAATGTAAGCCAAACTAAAATGATAGTATTGTAAATCCCATTCGCATTCGCGCGCTTGAAGTGTATAACTTGTTATTTTTTGAAGTTGTAAATTCAATTCTGCCAAAAAGCCGCCAAAAGAAGTTAATAACGCATGCGAATGTGGAGCTCCAGCTAGAAAGTTTTCATCAATAAAGGCCAACATCCTGCAAATATGTTGTTCACCATCTATTTCAACTATCTTCAAGTAAGACCCATCTGAAAACTTTTCAGGAATAGGAAATAGACATTTCGCGTTGCGTTCCAAACTTAATAAAACCTTGTTTTCAGCTTCAAGGTGAGCCAACAAATCCTTGCTAAACGCATATGTTTTGAAGATGTATTTATTGGAATCACCGATTACACTGTAATTTGCATTGTCGTAACCTCCAATTTTTTTTATCTCGAAAGATTCAAAATCAAATTCAGATTGCAGTAACTCTTGTAAAACAGTCATAATTACACTTCGCTAATCAAAAAATAAAACAAATTAATTCTTAATTTTCTTTTAAAAATCTCAATAATAAGCGCTGAAAATGATGAACGCCTCTCTCTTTAGTTGGAGAAAATCGTCCTGCTTTGTAAAACCTTGATTTAAGCCCCTTATGAACACCTTCTACAACGTATTCGTCTTCTCTTTCCACTTTATCAAGAAGCGCCCCAGCTCCTTCGGAAAGTTTTGTTTCATCAAACACATAAGATACAAATGAAACTCTTGTTCTATTTATTGAAATAGGCTTTACAATGTTTATAGACAAACCCCATGGATAAAAATTAAACATCATGTTAGGGAAAATCCAATAATAGTAAGCACCAACTTGTTTTCCAAAATCAGGGTGAGCCTCAGGTAAATCAAACACTTCTTCTCCTCCAGATGAATACCCTATTTGTAAATTACAATAATCATACAGTATCGTTTCATAACTACCATAATCTAGCGCATCATTTAAATCAGGATGCACAAAAGGAATATGAAAGCCTTCTAAATAATTGTCGCAGTATAATGCCCAATTACAATTAATCAAATAATCTTTTGAAATTGTTTCATCCAGCTTAAAATCTTTTAGCGGCAAAAACCCTATTCGCTCTTGCATCACACTTGTAACTTTTTCAAAGTCAAATGCTTTATCTAAACTTGAAAATAGATGTCCCTTAAACAAGGAAGATGAAAATAAATGTAAATCATCACATGGTCGCGGGAAGTTTTTTGCTTCACTAAATTCAGGCATCATTTTGAAAGTTCCATCCAGGTTATATCTTCTTCCATGATACATACAAGCTAACTGCTTTTGCCTACCTGCATGTTCAACAACTATATTAGCACGGTGTGTACAAACATTACTTAATGTTATAATTTCATCTTTTGCATTTTTCACAAGAACAATTGGTTCGTCTAAATACCCCTCAAATAAGGTCAGTGGAAAAACAGACTCAGAAAAAGGCAATAAGTCTTTTTCCATACCCAACCAGTGCCAAGAGCGAATAAAGACACGTTCTCGAATTAGATCGAAAACCTCTTGACTTTGGTAAAATTTTGCTGGTAAAGTTTCCGCCTCTTCAATATTTTTATTTATTTCCAAATCGTTAATCATCGTTACTATTATTTATATAAATATAAAAAGGAATTCCAATCATTAATAGAATAAATCCATAAAAAACCACTTCTTGCCCACAACCTATTATTACCCAAATAGAAAATATAAACGCTAATAATGCCACGAGAACATTGGCTTTGTTTTTTACACTTTTCTTGTCCTTCTTAACCATAATCCAAAATGTAGCTATAGAAAAAAGGTATGGGGTAAGAACGGATAATGTTGAAAGTTTCATCATAAAAGAAAAGGCATCAACCAATGATTTACTATAATTAAACATCATTAATGCAGAAGCCAATATACTTGAGATTATTATTCCAATTACCGGAGAATCATTTTTATTAACCTTCCCAAATATTTTTGGAAATAGATTATCTTTTGCTGCGCTGTAAGGAATTCTTCCTTGTATCAAAATCCAACCATTTAATGCTCCCAACGTGGCAATAACAGCGCCCCAAGCAAAGATCATTTTTCCTGCTCCACCCCATAACTCATTGGCTGTATCTGCAAATGGTGCGTTCGAATTCTTTAGTGCTTCTGGCGGAATTACACATGAAACCACAAGAAAGCTGGTGATGTACAGAGCTGCAGTAAAAATGGTTCCGTAAATAGTAGCTTTTTTTATGATTTTCTCAGCATTTGCAATTCCTTTTGAAGGAATTGTAGCACTTTCCATTCCGAGAAATGCGAAAAAAGTCAAAGTTGTTGCTGCAGTTATACTTTCAAAACTAACCGAAGCATCTGCTGCCCACATTTCTAAATTCGATAGATCAATATAGAAAATTCCAACTATTGCTAAAAATATCAATGGAGCTACTTTAAGAACAGTAGTTAAAAGCTGTACAATCCCAATTGTTTTTATTTGCTTGGTATTTATCCATGTAAAAAACCAAACAAAAGCTAAACCGGTTACAATAGAATTGAGAGCGCTAGCACCAACAATTGGAAATATTACACTCAGGTAACTCACCAAAGCCACTGCTATGGCAGCATTTGTTGACCAAATTGAGATCCAATACCCCCAGGCAACTAAATAGCCTGGAAACCTCCCGAGTCCGAAAACTGTGAAAGCATATGGACCGCCTTCTGAATTTTTTAAATACTTACTTAAATAACCAAAAATTATTGACAATAAAATTGCTCCAAATGCAGAAAAGAGCCAACCAAAAACGCTGTTCAATCCATAGAAAGCTAACGTTACTGGAAGCAAGAAAACACCTGAACCAATCATGTTTCCTACAACCAAAGAGGTGGCGGGCCAAAATCCTATTTTATCCTGGGCTTTCATTTTTTCAAATATTGAAAAATATATTTACTCATGCACTAATTAATAACAGAATAAATCAGAAAAAGAATGAACATCAAAGAACGTAATCTAAAAATCAATATTCAATTGGACTCCCACAGAAAAGATTTAGAAAACCAAAATAATTCCAATCAAAACTTAAATAATACAAAGAAATAAACGACAATAATTATTTTGTTTGGTAAATTAGTAAAAAATATAAACAAAAATATAAATACCTTTACAGGAAAATTAGATTGAATACATACTAAATATTTCCAATAATCATGAATAAAACAGCCATTATCCGTTGTGAGCATTTTAATTCTGCTCACAGATTGCATAACCCTGATTGGAGCGAGAAAAAAAATCAGATGATCTTTGGGAAATGCAACAACCCAAATTACCATGGACACAACTACGACTTAGAAGTTAAAGTTATTGGAATATGCGACCCTTCTACTGGTTATGTGATGGACGCAAAAGTTCTTTCTGATTTAATTAAAGAAAAAGTGCTAGATAGGTTTGATCACAAAAACCTTAACCTAGATACAGAGGAATTCAAAAATTTGAATCCAACTGCAGAAAATATAGCAATGGTAATTTACAACATCCTAAAGCCTGAATTAGACAATAGCCTAGAACTAAAAATAAAGCTTTATGAAACAGCAAGAAACTATGTTGAATACCCTTACAATTAATGCTGTAAAATTTACTTTTTTTAATCTTACTGGAGAACCCTTCTGAGACCAATGAAAACAAAAATCATTGGAGAATACCAAAGAAAAAAAACAAGTATATAATCTTTTAATCCAAGAACCAGCATTAAACTTATAATCAAAAGCTGAAATCCAAGACCAAAAGTTGACAAAGCTGTCATCAACAATTTAGGTATTTTTTTAGATTCGGAAGCATTTGAATCTAGCAAGTAAATCACCTTATCGAACACGCCATAAAGCCCTTTGTAAATTCGAAACAGTAAATCTACATTTTCTTGTTTTTCAGCACCCAAGGCGGTAGGTGTATTATATTCGAATACTCTACTTGTGGTGTCACCATTTACATTATTCCTCAAAATAACATAATAATAATTGTACAAAGTTCCTTGTAATTGGATCCCTAAAAAAGCAAAAAAAGTAATTATTATACTAGCTTCCGTGCAGTACCAGAGAGCAGAGAAAATGAAAAAATTTAATATGATATCTGCAACTGAATCAAGATACCTACCCGTGTGCGAAGGGGTTTTTTTTACTCTCGCTAATTCTCCATCTGCCGCATCCAAGATCGATTTTAAAACTAAAAAAAAGGCTGCAAACCAGTAGTATTCAAATAAGATGCATGCAATAGCTATCAGACCGGAAACAATAAACCATAAAGTAACATCAATTGGAGTGCAGGAAGTTTCTTTAAGAGAATTAGCTATTAGCCGAGCGACAGGTCTTCCATAATCTGAAAAATCTAAAAACTTGTATTCTTTCGGTAACTTGGACATAGTATTTTCTTCGTTAATAATTCCTCGAACCGTGGTCTTAAGATATTTTCCTGTTTGAAAGGCAAATGTACAATAGCTTTACATATAATTAACACAAAAAATTAGTTTTGTTTAATATTTTGGTGTTTTTGATAAACAATTATGTAACTTTGCATCAAAATAGGTTGTTTATCAGAACAAATTATTTGTTATTTCAAAACTATCTGAACACAAAGTATAACGTCGAACCTTAAATTAAAACAAATTAAAAATGGACAACTTACTAATTGAAGATTGCAACAAAACCACTGATTTGTCATATGACGAGATAGGAGATGACCACATATCAACAGGACTAGAAACTCCAATGAAAAAAAATGCATTTGAAATGTCGGATGATGAGAAAAAAGAAAAAATTGCTCATTTATTCAACGGAATCATGGATGTTTTAGGTTTAGACCTCTCCGATGACTCCTTGAAAGGTACTCCGAAAAGAGTAGCAAAAATGTATGTTGAAGAAATTTTCTCCGGTCTTAACCCTAAAAACAGACCTAAAATTTCACTATTTGAAAATAAATATAGGTACAACCAGATGTTAGTTGAAAAGGATATTACGTTTTATTCCAATTGCGAGCACCATTTTGTCCCAATTATAGGGAAAGCTCATATAGCATATGTATCCTCTGGAAAAGTTATTGGGTTATCTAAACTTAATCGCATTGTGCAATATTATGCAAAGCGTCCGCAAGTTCAGGAACGACTAACAAACCAAATAGCTGAAGATTTAAAAGAAATTTTGAACACTAAGGACGTAGCAGTGATAATTGATGCGAAACATTTGTGTGTTTCTTCTCGAGGAGTTAAGGACAATACCTCAAGCACAATCACATCTTACTATGGAGGTGTATTTCAAGATTCTGCCAAGGTAACAGAGCTCCAGAATTACATAAACAAATAATTTACGACAACTTATCGTAAAGCTTTCCTAATTAGCTGCTTGTAATGATCTTCGCAAGAAGCTAGTAACCCCTGGTATTTCTCTGGAAAACTTTCTGTTTTGGGTTTATACTTCATAAAACCTTTTGAATCATGGATATTATCGTACCAATACTTTGCCCAAATACCATCTTCTTTTCTTGGTCCTTTTTCCCACTTTAACATGTTTTCGTCAAAATTAACTCCAATCAAATCGCAAAACTGCTCTAATACTCCTTTAGTATTTTGCAATATTAGTTTTGAATCCAAAACGATGTACGGGATATTATTTTCTTCAAAATAGTTCTGGAGCTCCGTATGATCTGCATATCCAATATCATTAATCGTTGGGTTCTCAATCACTTTAACAAATGAAGGAATCATTTCTTTTGGGTCGCGTATTAAAATAACGTTTACCACATCTTTCATAAATGATCGATTCAAATCCAAAAGGTGGTGCGTCATATTTTTAAAAAAAACTAGGGGTTTATCATGAACCCCCATCATCCAGTCAATCACTTTTTCTCCATCATTTTCTTGAGATGCAATTACCTCCGATGCCCCGGGATGGTATTCTTTAGCACTCGTCTTGCATAAATAAGAAGCATACAAGGGCTCATCTACCACCAAAGTATCACCCCTTTGTGCAAATGAATACATCAAAGTTGTAGAAATATTTCTAGGACCAGACCAAAGACATATTCTCGTTATTCCATCTGTAGATTTCATGAACTAAGAATTTCTTCATGTATTAATTCATTGTATAATTCTCGAAGTTGTTTTGTGAATTCTCCGTTCTTTCCTTCTCCAATTACTCTTCCGTCAATTTTGGTAACTGGCGTTAAACCTCCAAAAGTTCCTGTCACAAATGCTTCATCTGCTCCGTAAACATCATATAATGAGAAATCCTTTTGACGGCAAACAATTCCATTCTTTTCGCAAGCTTCAATTACCTTAGCTCTTGTTATTCCATTCATACAATATTGGCCTGTAGATGTCCAAACTTCTTTTCCTCTTGTTATAAAAAAGTTAGTAGCATTACAAGTTGCAACAAACCCATTTGCATCCAGCATTAATGCTTCGTCCGCACCAGCCTCTATTGCTTGTATCAATGCTTGAACTTCGTGCAATTTACTATGACAGTTTAACCTTGGGTCTAAATAATCAGGCGAACCCCTTCTAATGGTTGATGTATGCAAAATAATTCCAGTATCCAGACTAAGTTGAGCAGCTTTTTTATGCTCCGCTATTATTACAACATTTGGCCCTGATATTGTTAAACGTGGGTCCTGAGATGGCGTTTTTTTTATACCACGAGTAACCATCGTTCTTACATGCACATTGTTATGCATGTCGTTTGCTTTAACAGTTTTCCAAATATTATCGATTAACTCCTCTTTTGAAAATGGCAACGTCATCCCCACCGATGCAGCTGCTTCCCACATTCTTTTCAGGTGTAAATCCAAAAAAACCAATTTGTCATTGTGCAACCGCAGAGCTTCCCAAACTCCATCTCCAACTAAATACCCACTATCAAAAACTGAAATCTTAGCATCATCCCGATGCAATAATTCTCCGTTAATAAATATTTTTATATCCTTGTTACGCTCATCTGCTTCAGCGTTGTGAGTACCATGTACCATAATTCATTTAATTTTAATCGAAGTTATACTATTTGGAACTTTTTCCAAAAAATAAAACAACCAGCATTGCTAATGCACCAAAAACAGCAAACCCAATAACTAAAGGCACCACCGTTCCATTATATGATAGTCCAATATACACTCCAAACGGTACAGAAATAAATGTAGATACCGAACCTACAATTGCGGCACCCATTCCAGCTATATGGCCTAATGGTTCCATTGCTAATGAATTTAAATTACCAAAGAGTATTCCTGTGCAAAAAACGGTAGCGCATAAGTAGGACATAAATAAAACGAGCGGTGGAGAAGGTATAAACCCAAATATTACTCCTAAGAAAATAACAGAAAACAAGCAAACACCAATTGAAGCCCATTTAACCATTTTTTTCATACCATGTTTAACAACCATCTGTCCATTAATAAATGAAGCAGACCCTACAGACAATGCAATCATAGCAAAGAACAAGGGAAACTTCTCACCCAATCCATATTGTATTTGAAAAATTTGCTGGGATGAGTTCAAGAACCCTACAAAAGCACTAGAAATAAACCCTGCTGCTATTGTATATCCAATTGATGCTCGAGTTGTAAAGACTTCTTTTGCTGCTAAAAGCATTTTCTTCAATTCGAACTTTATTCGATTCTCCTTTTTTAAAGTCTCTTGTTGTCTGGTAGAAAACCAAACAAACAATATCAACCCTAATCCAAGTATTGTCCAAAATATAAAGCTCCAATGCGCTATCCAAAGTATTCCTTGCCCCATAAATGGTGCTATAGTAGGAACAATGATAAACGTAGCCATAACAAACGACATTACCTGGGCCATTTGGTCCCCTTTAAAGCGATCTCTAATAATAGCAACGCTAATAGTCCGCGTACCAGATAATCCAAATCCTTGAAGCGCTCTACCTAATAACATTATAAATAGGTTATCTGAAAAAATAGAGGTTAAACAACCTGCAAAAAAGAAAACCAGACCTATGTATACAGCTTTTTTGCGTCCAATTGCATCCGATAATGGGCCATAAAACAATTGTCCTATTGCCAAACCAAGAAACAATATTGATATAATCAACTGATTATCGTTGGGCTCAGTTACTCCCAAGTCATTTCCTATTTTAGGCAATGCAGGAAGCATCGCGTCTATCGAAAGCGCAGTAAGAGACATCATCATTGCCATTAAAGCAACGAATTCTCTAAATTTCATTATTGGTTTTTGCTGAGCTTTCATTTCGCAGGCGAAGCTACGTTTTATATAAATGCAATTTATTTTTAATCCTGCTAATCTTGATGCGTAAATCAAATATGTCCTATGCCGAAAGGATATCACTCTAGCCATCCCGATAGCTATCGTGCAGGCACTTCATTTTTTTTCCTTGATGAAAAAAACGAAGCAAAAAAAATCAAGGCTTCGCTCACAACCTTCATTTTTCTCCAATGTCGCTAAATTGAAAGAACTCACTGCGTTCAAACAGCTTTCAATTCTAACGCTCCTTGCTTGGGAAAAATCGAAGAACATTCACAAGGCCGAAATAAAACTCAAACCCTTTCGGCTTTTTTTGGTTAAGTGAAGCATCGAGTAAAAGAATTAGCAAGACTGAAAAGCTCCGAAGGAGATCAAGGAGTGGTTCCTGAGCGGAGTCGAAGGACCGCACTTAAACTTTGCGAAGAGGATGATTAAAAATCAAAAGTAGCCGCATCATAGCGTCTTTTTGTTTACTTTTTTATGGCATAAAAAAGTAAAATCCCTCCACGATAGCTATCGGGACGGCTTGAGCTGAACACCCCTAATCAACTGTCATTGATACCGCAGTGAAGCAATCTGACTATTAACGAAACGATTGGATCCAATTTTTCGAGCTTTCGAAATGACATCAAGTCGGAAGTTCCAAAACTATTCAGGTGGAATATATAAACGAGTTGATATATTTGTAATCTAAAATCAATCTCTTATGCTATCAGTTCGACAGACCACAATATTCTTAACCGCATTGTTATTTCTGTTTTCAATACAAGTTTCTGCACAAAAGAAAAACAAAAAGAAGAAAAACAAAAAGAAAGGGAAAATCGAAATAGTGGTTCCTGTTTTTGAAAATGGAGAAGCACAAGTTGTACCAGGATATAGTGGTTTTGACAATTGGATTCGACACGATTTGTTTGTAGAAACAACTTTCGATACAGATGGTGATGGTAAACTAGACCGAATGCACGTTTCTGTTACAAGACCCAAACAAACCGATACTGACAGCTTAAAACTACCTATTATTTATGTCACTAGCCCGTATTTTGCGGGAATAGCAGAAGACGTAGAAGGTGGAATGTGGAACGTAAAACATGAATTAGGCGAAACTTCTAAAGAACGTGTTCATGCCGAGGTTACTAGACTTGGCGAACGGCCTATTATTTCAAATTCCCATCTACTTAAATGGGTTCCAAGAGGATATATTGTGGTTCATTCTTCGTCTCCAGGAACGGGACTTTCTCAGGGAGCACCTACCGTAGGTGGGGACAACGAAACTCTGGCTCCAAAGGCAGTAATTGATTGGCTTTGTGGAAGAGCTAAAGGGTATAAAGAATTAAATGGGACAGATGAGGTAACTGCTTATTGGTCAAGCGGTAAAGTCGGAATGACAGGAACATCTTATAATGGTACACTTCCATTAGCGGCGGCAACGACAGGTGTTGAAGGATTAGAAGCAATCATCCCAATTGCACCCAACACTTCCTATTACCATTACTACCGTTCGAACGGCTTAGTTCGTTCCCCTGGTGGTTATCTTGGTGAAGACGTTGATGTTTTATATGACTTTATTCATAGTGGAGAAGAATCTAAAAGAGCTTACAACAATAAAACTGTAAGAGATACAGAAATGAGAAACGGAATGGATCGAGAAACAGGAGATTATAATGATTTTTGGGCGGGCAGAGATTACCTCAACGATATGGCACCTATGAAAGCTGCCTTATTAATGTCGCATGGTTTTAATGACTGGAATGTAATGCCTGAACATAGTTATAGAATTTATGCGAAAGCAAAAGAAATGGGACTTCCAACACAAATTTATTATCACCAGTTTGGACATGGTGGACCACCTCCTATGAAGATGATGAACCGTTGGTTTACGCATTACTTACACGGTATTGAAAATGGTGTAGAAAATGACCCAAAATCTTGGATTGTGCGCGAAGGAGATAAGATGGACTCCCCTACTTCATATGCTGATTATCCAAATCCAGCAGCAGAAAACGTAACGCTTTTTTTACATGAAAATGGCTCAACAATTGGCTCATTAAACCAAGTAGAAGCTATTAAAGAAGGATCCCAAAAACTGATAGATAATCATACAATTATTGGTAAAGATTTAGCGAAAGCTGATTCTTCCATACATCGACTAATGTTTACTACACCAACGCTTGCACAAGATGTTCATTTATCTGGACTATCCACTATTCGAATAAAAGTTGCTAGTAGTAAAGCCGCAGCTAATTTATCAGTTTGGTTGGTATCACTGCCTTGGAATGACGATAGTAAGGCCAAAACATATGACAATATCATTACAAGAGGTTGGGCAGACCCACAAAACAGTAAGTCACTTACTGAAAGCTCACCGCTAACTCCCGGTGAGTTTGTTGAATTGACTTTCGACTTACAACCAGATGATCATGTTGTAAAAGCAGGACAACAAATTGGGTTAATGATTTTCTCAAGTGACCAAGAATTTACGCTCTGGCCAGCGCCAGGAACAGAATTAACAATCGATTTAGACAACACTAACATTACTCTTCCGGTAGTGGGAGGAGCTACAGCATTGAATACAGCATTGGGTAAATAAGGTACCTTTAAGCTGAAATATTTCTTATGAATAACAACTGCTTTTTACCTTTTCAGTCCCGGGTGACCAATCGCTTGTTTCAGATAAGTTGAATGACCGGATTCATGGAGAGTGTTATTCTGCTTGGGCTGAAGGCACCCTCTTGCCTTCCCGCTAGCTATCGTGGAGGTATTTCATTTTTTGTCTTAACAAAAAAAGTCAAGGCTGCAAATTAATTGCTCAATATCTATAATTCTTTCAAGCTAGCTCAACCAAACTCGAACGCTGTAAACCGATTTTTCAAATCGACAGCTGACTCAGACAAGGTTTCGCTTAACGCTTGATTCGAATTGATATTTTATACAATTCATTTGAGGCCGAATTAAAACGATTTATTTTCGGATTGCTTAGAAATTAGGCTATAGTAATTCTGACTTTCTTTTTCTTTAATCGTGTGTTATTAACCTTAGGTAAAAGATCGTCAACGGCATTCGATTTAACAGAAACAAAAGCACAATCATTTTTTAACTCAATTACACCTAGCTCTCCTTTGGAAAGGTTTCCCTGTTTAAAAAACAAACCAGCGATATCGCCTTTTGAAATCTTATCTTTTCTACCTCCAGAAATAAACAACGTACTCCAGTCAGCTCGCTCTTGAAGTGGTTTTTTCGTTAATTGTTCTACGGGTAAATTACCTACAAAATCTGGTAAAGTTTCTTCTGCACAATGCAACACATATGCACTGCCATGGCTATTCATCCGAGCTGTTCGACCATTACGATGTGTAAACTCTTCGCTCCTATTCGGTAGGTGATAATGAATAATAAAATTAATTTCGGGAACATCAATACCCCGGGCTGCTAAATCTGTTGCTAATAATATTTGGTGTGTACCGTTTCTAAATTTAATCAATGCCCTTTCTCTTTCTCCTTGTTCCATTCCTCCATAAAATGTTCCATGAGACACATTGTGTTCTAATAAATATTCGCTCACGCGCTGGATGGAATCTTTAAAATTGCAAAAGATGATTCCGTTTTGATTTTCAAGATGAGCTATCAATTCTAAAAGTTTATCTAACTTATCTTTTGATGGAGCTATCACCAACTTTACTGCTAATTGAGAAATTTCCTCATCTAAATAATCAACAGTAACTGGATTCGTCAATTCTACAAAACCAGGAATTGAAACTCCTTGTGTTGCTGAAGTTAATATCTTTTTATTTACGCGCGGCAACAGCTCTAGGATTTCTCTCATTTCATTTTCAAATCCTACTTCTAGCGATTTATCAAATTCATCTAACACCAATGTTTTTATATCTGTAGTTTTAAAAGCTTCTCTTCTCAAGTGGTCTGCAACTCTACCAGGCGTACCAATCAGAACAGCAGGTCGATGTTTTATGTCTAACCTATCTTTAGATCCAGAACGACCCCCGTAAACAGCGTTTACTTTGAATCCTGTTCCCATTTCTCGAAATACCTGTTCAATTTGAATGGCCAATTCTCTGGAAGGAACAATTATTACGTTTTGAATTTCAAAACAATTACTGTCTAATTCTTTTAATAAAGGCAATAAAAAAGCCAAGGTTTTACCAGTTCCTGTGGGAGAAAGCAATATTACGTTATCCATGGATTCTATTGCTTCCTTGGCTTCTATTTGCATTGGGCTTAATTTCTCTATTCCCAATTTGGATAGTATTGCTTGTTGACTTTTTCTTCCTGTAAACATGTTGCAAAGGTAGTTTCTTAATATGAAATACTTTGTTGTATAAAATATAAGTAGAAAACAACTAAGGGTGAAAAAGAATACCTACAACATAAAACTAACCTTTTTACCTAGATATTTAACCAAATTAAGGCAAAGTTATCTGCAGAATGGAAAAATGGATATACAACAAAGAAGTAGTTAATAAATTAAAACAAAAAAAAGATACCCCCTGAAACACCCTAATTGTGGGCTTTTTAAAAAATAAACAAACTTTTGTTTAACTTTTATTTGTTTTTGTTAAACATTATATATTATCTTTGTTCAATATTTATTAAAAAACGTTAAACAAAACAAAATGAAAAAACAATTATTATCATTCAAAAATCTATTCCTGGCATCAACAATAGTTATGTCAAGCGGGCTTGCTCATGCGCAAACTACTGTTTACGATGTAATCGCTAACAGTCCGAATCACACCTATTTGACAGCAGCTCTAGACCAAGAGGGTTTGAATACAGTTCTTGATGTCAATGCTAATCAGTACACGGTTTTCGCTCCTGATAACGCAGCTTTTGATCAATTAATTATTGATCTCGGATTAGCAGACATTAACGATGTTCTAGCGCTTACTGATTTATCAAATATATTGCAATATCATGTGCTTTCAGGATCTGTGCAGTCCTCTGCGGTTTCGAACGGACAGATTGTGAATCCACTTCACAACGACAATACATTGAAATTAACGACTGATGGAGCAAACGTATTCGCGAATCAAGCGCAAGTTAATGCAGCCGATTTGATGGGATCTAATGGATATGTACACTCCATCAATTCTGTTCTCTTAGATAACGAGACAGTAGCTGACATTGCAATAGACAGTCCAAATCACACTACACTGGTAGCAGCTGTAGTTGAAGCACGCTTATTACCTGCACTAACAAATCCCTACTCTGAATTAACAGTTTTTGCGCCAACAGATGCAGCATTTACAGCAGCCTTGTCTGCAATGAATATTTCTGCAGCTGATTTATTGGCTTCACCTGATTTAACAGATATTTTGTTGTATCATGTTTTAGGGGCGGAGGTACTGTCAACTAGTCTTTCGAATGGTATGCTAGCTGAACCCTTGAATGTTACAAACACGCTAAAAATTACTATCAGCGGTACAGACGTATTTGTAAATCAAGCACAAGTAACAGCTGCAAATGTGCTAGCGGATAATGGAGCAGTGCATGTTTTAGACGGAGTAGTACTGCCCGGTGAAACAGTAGCAGACATAGCAATAGACAGTCCAGATCATACAACATTAGTGGCAGCGGTAGTTGAAGCTCGATTGCTTCCTGCACTTACCAACCCTTTCGCTGAATTGACAGTGTTTGCGCCAACAGACGCGGCATTTACAGCAGCCTTGTCTGCAATGAACATTTCTGCAGCTGATTTATTGGCTTCACCTGATTTAACAGATATTTTATTGTATCATGTTTTAGGGGCGGAGGTACTGTCAACCGGTCTTTCTAACGGTATGATAGCTGAACCCTTGAATGCTACAAACACGCTGAAAATTACTATTGATGGTGCAGACGTGTTTGTAAATCAAGCCCAAGTAACGGCTGCAAATGTGCAAGCGGGTAATGGAGCGGTACATGTCCTAGACGGTGTAGTGCTGCCTGGCGAGACAGTAGCAGACATTGCAATAGACAGTCCAGATCATACAACATTAGTGGCAGCGGTAGTTGAAGCTCGATTGCTTCCTGCACTTACCAACCCTTTCGCTGAATTGACAGTGTTTGCGCCAACAGACGCGGCATTTACAGCAGCTTTAGCTTCAATGAACATTTCTGCAGCTGATTTGCTAGCTTCTCCAGATTTAGCATATATCTTACTCTACCATGTTATCGGAAGCGAAGTACTTTCAACATCCTTAACTAACGGTCCTGTAGCAACATTAAATGGGCAAGACGTAATAGTAGATATAACAACTGGAGTGATGATCAATGATGCTAATGTTACCAATGAAGACATAACATCATCTAATGGAATTGTGCACATAGTTGATGGAGTATTGTTTCCGAATCTAACATCAATCGAAGAAAATAATAATCTAGATGTACTAGTGTACCCTAATCCGGCAGTAAATGTGTTGAATGTTTCATTAAATAGTAATGAATTATTTGAGTTAACTATAACTGACCTGAATGGAAAGAATATCTTAACAAAAAGAGTATCAAACATGTCAAATATGATTGATATATCTACGCTTAGCTCAGGGATGTACTTGCTGCACATAGCAAATAGTAATTTTCAATCGACTACTAAGATTCAAATTAATAAATAACACCAATTAAGATAAGGAGAGAAAAGCTCTCCTTATCTTAATTTATAACTACTCAAAAGTAACTTATGTAAAACATATTTTCAAAAAACTAAAATAACCTAATCAATAAAATCATTTTATCATGGGACGAAAAAGAACAGCAAAACAACTAGAAAAAAAATTAGCTGAATTAAAAGCTAAGACACCTAAATTTAAGTTAAAACTGAATGAAAAGACAATAATTACTCTTTCCAACATTGATAAAGTGAAATATTGGAAAAGGTTATACCCTGATGCTCAACTTCTTTAAATTATTGGTCTTAATCAGCTAGTAACAAAAATTACGTACAATTTTAAGTGTAAATTTAAAATGAGTATTTGCAGATTTTAACCTATCTCGCAATACGAATTATTAAAAATAACCAACCGAAAAAATAAAAACGAAACAATGAAAATATTCGCATACGCTTTAGCAACTATTATTTTAACCTCTTTTTCATTAATAAAAAACCCTAATAATAATATGAATAATTCTATTTACGATATCGCAATAACTTCGCTAGAAGGAAAAACCATTGACCTGAATGATTTTAAAGGAAAGAAAATTCTTTTCGTGAACGTTGCTTCGAAATGCGGATTTACTCCTCAATATGAAAAGCTACAAGCACTGCACGATCAACACGGGGATAAAGTTGCCATAATAGGTGTTCC
>Ga0233450_10002287_pt1 | contig 18947 bp, 17 predicted proteins | sample 011ome_30_FD_189956 | JGI IMG/M metagenome (GOLD analysis project Ga0233450, IMG submission 189956) | Coastal salt marsh microbial communities from the Groves Creek Marsh, Skidaway Island, Georgia - 011501CT (spades assembly) | ecosystem: Environmental > Aquatic > Marine > Intertidal zone >... | reverse complement strand
ACAAGGTGGGGAGAAATGGGGAATTTTGGGGGACTTTTCTCGGAGTCTTATACAATTAAGCCATGTCATCCCACGCCAGAATGATCTACGTTGGCCAACACCAGCGTAATTTGGATTCGAAGAGTCGCTTAGCGATTCCTTCGAAATGGCGGTTTGATGGAGATTCCGATGACGGATATTTGGCACTGCCTGATCCCAGTGGTTGCATTCTAGTACTTCCTCCGCAGCAAGCGGCGAAGCTGTACGATAAAATTGAAGCGCAGCAGCTAAGTGACGAGGACGCTCAGGAGCTGCAGGATAAAGTATTTTCGCAAGCGACCTTTTTTAGCTGTGACAAGCAAGGCCGGATCAATTTGCCGGAGGATCTGCTCGTCCACTCTGGCATTGAAAAAGAGGCAATCCTTGTTGGGCGCATGGTCAACTTTCGGATATGGAGCCCTGAAAGATGGGCAAGCATCGATCCCAAATCGAATAACGAGGATTTGGGTAAACTAATGAAGCGAGCTAACTGGTAAAGGAGGGATTCACGCATGATAAAGAGACGCAACTCACGAAACTCCATAATTTCATCGATCTTCGGATTCTCATCCAGCCGCTTGAGTCGAGGTGATGGGATTGGCCGACTCCAGCTTTTTGGGATGAGTGGTACGTTTGGTCACGGAGTTGAGCGCCACTGCGACAACTGGGAGATTGGCGATCCGGCTCCTGACAAGGTAACGGTTCGCAAGAGCATGAAAGACTTGGCCAACCAGCGGAGGTCCGAAGCGAGCGACCGAATTTCTGAGCAGAGGGAAAAAGGCTTCTATGATTTCAATTTTAGATAGCTTCCTTTCAAACGCGCCGATGGAGGGTCACGTTCCAGTACTTTCGCAAGAAACGCTGACATTTCTCGATCCCAAAGACCGAGGGGTCTATCTGGACTGCACCTTCGGTGGCGGAGGGCACACGCGGATGATCCTGGAAGCGGCTGACACAAAGGTCGTTGCCCTGGATCAAGATCCTCAAGCAATTGAACGAGCGAACCTGTTTGCTCAAGAATTTGGCGACCGATTTCAGTTTCGCCGCATGAATTTCGCAGATCTGGAGAAACTGGAAGAGGGTCCCTTTGACGGCATCCTATTCGACCTTGGAGTCTCCTCCTTTCAACTCGATCAATTGGATCGTGGCTTTTCCTTTAGAGGAGAAGCCCCCCTGGATATGCGAATGAATCCGGAAATGGGGATTTCGGCTGCCGACTGGCTCGCATCTGCGAGTCGGCATGAGTTGATACAAGCAATCCGCGTTTACGGAGAAGAAAAAAACTGGCGCCGCATTGTCGACGCTATCATCGAAGCCAGAGCTCAGTCGCCACTCAAGTCTACCCAGGACCTGTCGGAACTTATCCTATCCTGCACTCCGGCACGGCTGCGTTTCGCTTCGAAAATCCATCCCGCGACGAAAACTTTTCAAGGAATTCGGATAGCGGTCAACAACGAGATCGATGTCATCGAAGTCGGACTCCCAGCTGCGTTTAAGCAGTTAAAGCCAAATGGCAGATTGTGCGTGATTAGCTTCCACTCGTTGGAAGATCGAATCGCAAAGAATCTGTTTCGGCGGTGGGCCGGGCGACCGGAGCCGGGAGATAATCGGCCCCAGGACATGCGTGAAGTTAAGGCGGAGTTGCTTACCCGCCGCCCAGCAGTAGCCGACGATACGGAAGTCGCGGCAAATTCGCGGAGTAGATCCGCAAAACTCAGAGCGCTAAGGAAGGCGGAGTAGTAAGACATGATAACCACCAACACAATAAGGAGTAGCAGGATAATGAATAACAGTATTACACTTAAAGAGGCGCTGAATCGACAATTTGTGGCTTTGACTACACATGTGCCATTGGAAAGTGGCGCATTCGAATACAAAAGGAGCGAGGCAATCGGCTCAAATAAACCATCAATTTCGTTCAAGTCATTCGAGAGAGCATATCCAGTATTTCAGGATTCATCATCGTCGACTTTGGAAGCTAGATGAATCGGAAATCAAAGAATTCTCGCAAGGCAAATCAAATTCTGAATCGTATGATTCTTTATTCGCTAACCTTGCTGGCCCTCGTCGGAGGGTTCGGCGTCTTGACCGTTTGGATGCGACACCAGACGTCGCAAACGGCGAACCGGCTTCATGCAATCGAGCAAAGAATTGTAGAAGAGCGTCGATCGCTTTCCCAACTGGATGTCCAACTGGCGATAGCGAAGTCGACAGATCGACTCATGGACTTGAATCGAAAACTCAATCTGGATCTTAGGGAACCCGTCTATACTCAGATTGTGCACGTAACGGAGAACGTTGAATCGCGGTTGTACGAAAAGAGCGCGAACAGCGTTTTCACGGCATCCCTTTCTGAAGGTAATTAGTGGCTAATGGCGAAGAGCTTTGCTCCAAGAATAAGATTCTGGACGCTCGCTTTGTGTATTCTTTTTGGATACGGAGCGATAGGATATCGTCTGGTCAAATTGCATGTAATCGATGCTCCACGATTGACCAAGGAATTGCAAAATAGCCGGTACCGGGTGATTCCTCTGAACTCCAGAAGAGGGGACATCTTCACCTATGACCTCAATGGTGAAAAGGAACTGTTTGCCACCAGTCAAACGTTACTGGAAGTAGGAATTGATCCTACGTTGTTGAAGGAAAAAGACTTGGGAAAGCTTTCCAAACTGAGTTTGCTGCTTGGAAAGGAATTGCGGGACGTAGAGAAAGCGTTTGGCGTAGTTGAAAACCGATTGCCTGAGGGTCAAAAGAAGAGCAACGAAAGGTGGCGCTTATTGGCGAGGAGGATTGACGAAGCAACCTACGAGAAAATCGTAGACTTGCAAATCGCCGGGTTGTATGGAACGCGGAAATACGAGCGTGTGTATCCCAAGAATTCGCTAGCTTCCCATGTGATCGGATTTGTTCGCCGTGATGGTGAATCTGTATTCGGAATAGAGAAAGAGTTTGATTTCTATCTGAGTGGACAGCGTGGCTGGCGCGAGTCGGAAGTTACAGCAGGCCAGGAAATGGCCCAATTTAGAAGGCGTTATGTCCCGGCGAAGGACGGGATGAGCTTGGCGTTGTCAATTGACTCGTATGTACAGCACCAGATCGAAGCGGAACTCGATCTAATAGCGGAAAAATACCAGCCGGAATCAGCGTGTATCATTGTTTCTGATCCATATAGCGGGTTCTTGCTCGGCCTCGCAAATTACCCGACCTTTGATCCTAACCACTACACGAAATACGATCAATCGAGCCATAAGAATCGAGCGATGACGGATCCGATCGAACCTGGCTCAACCTTTAAAATCGTTGCGGCGAGTGCCGCACTGGAAGAGAACGTGGTTGATATTTACACGGAGTTTGACTGTTCGCTTCCGACACTGATGATGCCAAACGGCTATGTTGCAAAACTGCCGAAAGACTGGAAACCTTTTGGAGTTCTCTCGGTTGAGGGAATTGTGACCTATTCGTCGAATCGAGGGGCGGCTCATTTAGGAACGCTCTTGGGTTCAGAGAAATTCTACGAGTATGTAAGAAGGTTTGGGTTTGGCGAAAAGACAGGCCTGGACATCGGAATCGAATCCAGAGGGATTCTTCATCCCGTTCGCAATTGGGATGGGCTGACGCTTTCCCGAATGACGATGGGCCACGCCATATCGGCGACACCTTTGCAGATTCACTACGCCATGGCGGCGGTGGCAAATGGAGGTATGCTCATGCGCTCTCAAGTGGTTTCCAGGATACTGGATACCGAAAATCAGGAGGCTGTGACCTATGGCCCGATGGTGAAGCACCGGGTTGTTTCAAGCGAAACGGCCAGGACTCTTTCCCAGCTTCTCGTTAAGACTGCTTCCCCTGGAGGAACGGCTCATGGGGCGTTCATTTCCGGCTACCGTGTTGCAGGGAAAACGGGTACCGCTCAGAAGATCGTTGATGGGCGTTACTCATCCCATCACCACGTCGGCTCATTTTCCGGGTTTTTCCCTGCAGATGACCCAAGTGTGGTAATTACTGTGATTGTTGACGGATCAACCACTGATATGCCGGTGTCAGGAAGTGGAACGGCGGTTCCCTCTTTTAGGCGCATAGCAGAGAAACTCATTCCCTATTACGCGATATCACTTAGAGAAGGGAGTGCAGCCTTTGCATTGAGTGGGGGACCCAATCCAGCGGGAACAAGCAATTGATTCTTAGGAGATGGGCAATTTGAAAAGTCGACCGGCGCTGGAAGGAAATAAGATTGGGTGTCGAATGGAAAAACTGAAGAAAATGAGTGGCATTGGGAAAAGCCTGAGTAAGTTAATAAGGAAAAGTGGGGCCAAATTAAAGCGGGGTTCTCCCGATCCTATTGTGACTCGACTGGTGATCGACAGCCGGCGTGTTACGCCTGGGAGTCTGTTTTTCGCTCTTCCGGGACTGAGACAGGATGGCAGCGCGTTTATCGACGAGGCTCTTCGAAGAGGGGCTGTCGGTGTCGTCTCGAACGCGCCGAGAAGGTTTGGGAATTCGAAAGCGGTTTTTGTTCAAGCGGATGACCCGCGCCTGACTTTGGCGAAGGTAGCGAGACGTTTTTTTGGCAAGCCCGACAAGGACATCGATTTATTTGGAATAACGGGTACGAACGGGAAAACCACGGTATCCTATTTGGCGAAGCACTTCTTGTCCCTCGACGGGGTAAAAACGGGGTGTTTGGGTACGATTGGGTATGATCTGGTCGATCGCGTGCTCCCTTCCTTTCGAACGACTCCCGAGGCCCACGAGTTGTGCGAACTGCTTTCGCAGATGAGGGACTTTGGCTGTACTCGCGCCATCATGGAGGTCAGCTCTCATGGAATCGACCAACTCAGGATCGCAGAACTGAAATTTAAGGTAGGGGTTTTTCTTAATCTGACTCGTGACCATTTAGACTATCATGGAGATATGGAGAATTACTTCGCGGTCAAAAGACGCTTCATCGATGGCGAGATTGGCACTGTACCCAAGAAATTGGCATTGAATATTGATGACTCCTATGGTCGCCGTCTTGCGGAAGCGCACAAGGAGGAGTCTACTATAACATTTGGGACATCCGAACAGGCACGTCTGAGAGCGACGGATATTGAATTGGCTCCAGATGGAGCGACTTTCACTTTGGAATTCGACGGAAAACGCTATCTAGTCAACTCGCCCCTTATTGGGCTGTACAATGTGAGCAATACCTTAGCCTCTCTTGCGATGGCTATTCTAGCAGATGTTCCGATTGAGAAATGTATTGGCAGTTTGAATTCGTTTGGAGGAATTCCGGGACGAATGGAGCGCGTCAGTGCAGGTCAGCCCTTTGAAGTCGTAGTGGACTATGCCCATACTGGAAATGCATTGGAAAACGCCTTGAAAATGCTGCAAGAAATCACTCCAGGAAAGGTAAAAGTCGTATTTGGGTGCGGAGGAGACCGCGATCGAGGAAAGCGAGCCGAAATGACAAAGGTTTCCACGGAACTGGCAGACTATTGCTGGGCCACGACCGACAATCCGCGTTCGGAGGTACAAGAGCAAATCTTTGATGACATGCGGAAAGGGATATCGGGTCGCTCGAAGATCGAATTTGTATTGGATCGTAGAAGGGCAATCGAACTGGCTCTGAAGAGCGCCGATCCAGGGGATTGTGTTTTGATTGCTGGTAAGGGGCATGAGCCTTTTCAGGAGTTCGGTGACACCGTGGTTCCTTTCGATGACAGAAAGGTTGCAAGGGAGTTGTTGGAATCGATGAAATTGGGCGGACGAATCTGAAATGGCCGGATTGGACGCAAATGATCTCTTGCAATGGAGCGATGGAGAGTGGTTGGGCGAGCTGCCCTCAAAGCCCATCAAGGGATTTGCGTACGACACGAGACTCTTGGAAGAAGGAGACCTTTTTGTAGCCTTTAAAACGAGCCAAAGAGACGGGCATGATTTTCTTGCAGATGCGCAGGCTAAGGGTGCAGTGGGGGCAATCGTTCAGAACAAAATTGAGTTCAGCAATAGCTTCTCCTTGCTGTGTACTGACGACACGTTAAAGGCGTTTCAGGCGATCGCTCGAGGATTTCGCGAAACTTGGAATTTCCCTGTGGTGGCGATCACGGGAAGTTGTGGTAAAACAACTACCAAGGATTTGCTTTGCCAGTTGCTGGGAGGGTATCCTGTGGCCCAAGGAACGAGGGGCAATCTCAACAATTTGATCGGAGTGCCGTCAACCCTGTTGGGAATCAATCCAAAGGAATGTGGATATGCCGTCGTTGAGGCCGGGATAAGCGAGCGAGGAGAAATGAAGGATCTCGTGGATACCATCAATCCCGATCGAGTGATTTTCACTGCCATTGGGCCTTCTCATTTAGAAGGTCTCGGCTCAGTGGATGGTGTTGCGAGAGAGAAGGGTTTGCTTGCGAGCAAGCCAAGAACAAAAAGGGTTTACCTCGGGGAGACTTGCCGACCTTATGGGGAATATCTGAATACGGAAGAGGGTATTTGGGTCTCGGAATCAGAAACGAGCGCTGACCCATTAGGATGGAACTATCAGGTCGAGAATGTGGGATCCGGCATGAAATTGATTTTTGGGAATAGGGACGAGTGTTATTTTTTGGAGGGAACGGGCCGCGGATTGGCATCGAATGCCGCTTTGGCTATTGCGGCTGCCAGGGGATTTGATGTTTCCCCCGAAAAGGTCCAAGAGCGGCTGGGGAAATGGAAGCCGAGCGGGATGAGAGGCGAGTGGGTTGAAGTAGGGAATTCTCGTGTGTATCTGGATTGCTACAATGCCAATCCGCTCTCCATGCTCGACTCCCTCCACGATTTCAAAACGAATGCGGACGCAGCCCCAAATAGGTTGTATGTTATCGGTAGTATGGAAGAATTGGGTTCAGAGTCAGAAGGATGGCATAAGCGGCTGGGTTCGGAGCTTACACTGGGCCCGGGCGACAAAGCCTATTTAATTGGCGAAGGATCGGATTGGATCCTAGAGGGGGTTCAAGTTTCAAAGAGTTCAGCGGGACTGGTAGAAAAACTCGAAAGTCTAGAATCGTTAGAACGAATTCTGGCGAAATTTGAAGGAGATGTCTTTTTGAAGGGAAGCCGCAAATATCGACTCGAGACAGTGATGGAGTACCTTCCTGAAACAGCCGTCAATGAAAGGGCCCCATGCTAAGTTACCTATCCCAGTACGAGGAAGTTTTTGGTCCGCTGCGACTCTTGCGGTTTCTAACTCTGCGAATGCTTTTTGCGGCGGGGACCGCGTTATTTATTGGATACATTCTTGGGCCTTGGCTGATAGGGCTCTTGGGAAGGCTTAGTTTTCAACAGAGTTTTCGGGATGAATCAGAGGTGGGAAAGCTGGCGGAATTGCATTCGGGCAAGAAGAACACCCCGACGATGGGGGGACTACTGATATTTGTTTCGGTCAGTGTGAGCGTTTTGCTCTGGGCTCAATTTAATGTTTGGACTCTGACCGCTCTCTTTGTCTACACCAGTTTAACCGCACTGGGTTTCCTCGATGACTACCTGAAGGTTTCGAAGCGCAATAGCAAAGGATTCCCGTCTCGAGGGAAGTTGATTTGGCAAAGTCTGACCGCCGCCGCTACGTTGGTTATTCTGCTTAACAACCCCATGAGTGTAGACAAGGTCCAGGAACTTTGGCTGCCATTTGTTAAGAACGCGGTGATGACTCAGATGCCCTTGTGGGCATTGTTTGGATTTCTGTTTCTGGTTCTAGTCGGGGCGAGCAATGCGATAAACGTTACTGACGGAGTAGATGGATTGGCGATAGGGTGCACAATTACGGTGGCGATCGTCTACGCGATCATGGCCTATGCGGCAGGCAATTTCATTATTTCAGAATATCTGCTTATATCCCATGTGCCTGGGGTGGGCGAATTAGGTATTATTTGCGCGGCCATTGTTGGGGGTGGATTGGCGTTTCTCTGGTTTAATGCGCATCCTGCTGAGATATTTATGGGGGATACGGGATCGCTGGCCCTGGGAGGTCTTGTCGGTGTGATCGCATTTATGACCCATCAGGCGGTTACTCTCATAATTGTTGGGGGTATTTTTGTTATGGAGACGATGTCTGTAATCCTGCAGGTAATGTCATTTAAAAGTACGGGGAAACGAATTTTTAGAATGGCTCCTATCCATCATCACTTTGAACTTAAAGGTTGGGCCGAGACGAAAGTAGTGATCCGTTTCTGGATACTGTCCCTGATTTTCGCGTTTGCGGGACTAGCGACTTTGAAGATCCGATGAGTCCATTGACCGTGCAGCTCCCTGAATGGCTTGAAGCCTGTTTAGATTCGCAGGTGGCTATATTGGGCTCGGGTAAAAGCGGCACTGGAGTGAAAACCCTGATCGAGAAACTGGGAGGAAAGGCAACCCTCTATGATGAGGGAGGGCATACTGGAGAAAAAAGACTTTTTGATGATTCTGCGGCTAGAGCTGCAGGATTGGTTGTTTGCAGTCCCGGGTTCCGTTGCGATCACTTGTGGATCGAGCGAGCGCGACGGAATGGCTGCCGCGTGATTCCCGAGTTTGACCTGGGAGCGTCGCTCTGGAAGGGACCCGTGATTGCAGTGACGGGAACGAACGGTAAAACGACTTTGACTTCGTTCTTGCACGAGGCTTTTTCCCATGTGGGGATTGAATCCTACGCGGTTGGCAATATTGGAAAGCCGCTCTGCGAGTTGTTAGCGGAGGACTGCAACCCAGAGGCAATCGCAGTTTGTGAGATCAGTTCTTTCCAGTCTGAGATGATTGAAGCGTTGAAAGCCGATCATGTACTGTGGACCAATTTCGACGAAGACCATCTGGATCGACACGGTTCGATGCCAGCGTACTTCCGGAGTAAATACAAACTGGTTGCCAATGCTATGAGTGATTCATTGTTTGTCGATTCCTCTGTTTATGACTATGGAGTTGGAATCGGGCTCGATTTGCCAAAGTCGGCGATCGTAACATCGAATCTTAGTTCAGAGGGGCTAGGTTTAACAGGCAGCGTTTTTGAGACAGAACCGGAGAGAAGCACCTACCTGATGGGGCGCGCTTTGTGGTTATCGCTTAATCTTGCCGAGAGTTCGCTCGTAGAGGCGGCCCACCTTTTTGAGAAAGCGCCGCATCGGATGCAATACTTGGGCGAGAAGGAGGGGATTCGTTTCTGGGACGATTCCAAGGCGACGAATTTCCATGCGGTTTTGGGCGGATTGAAACGATTTGAGAAGCCGGTTGTTTGGTTAGGAGGAGGCGAGAGCAAAGGCGGCGATATTGAGGATTTCGCCGGACGCATTGCACCCAAGGTAAAATACGCCTCGCTTATTGGAAAGACGGCGATTCAGCTAAGCAAAGCATTGAATCGTGAGGGCATAAAAACGACGATTCACGATTCTTTGGAGGAAGCGGTCACAATGGCGTTTGCAATTGCCGAATTTGAGGACAACATCGTGTTTAGTCCCGGCTTTGCGAGTTTCGATATGTTTGAAAATTACGTACAAAGAGGTGAGGCTTTTCGAAAGGCTATTGACTGTTTATAAGGAGAGAGGAGCATAGGAGATGTTAGGACTTGGTAAGAAAGAAATTAAGATGAAATTATTGCGAATCGGAGTCATTGCAGGGGCCCATGTGGTCGTTATCGCGATCCTCTACTTGATGAGTGGGTTTGGAAACCGGGGAACAGAAAGCAGCCGAGTGTCGGTTGCCGGCGCCAATGGTATTGTAAATTGGTCGAGCCAAGATCCGAATGCCCTTGCTCCCACCGCTAGCGGCACAGGTTTTGATTCGAAAGCCAGTGATTTGACCGGGTTTAATGCGGGTGATGGAAGCTTTGTAAATCAGGCAACCCTTCCTGAGATCTCGAGCAAGCAGAGATTCGAGCCGAGACGTCCGGGAGGGTCTGATAAACCCCGTCCGCCGGTCGCGACACAGTCGAGAGGGAACGTTGATAGTGGTGTTCTGACACCGCTTGGTCGAAGTCCTGCAGGAGGAGATCGAGCCGGTCAGCCGCAAAATATAATCGCCCCTAGCGGCGCGTCGCAATTTATCCGATACACGGTGCGAAGTGGCGACAGTATTTGGGGCATAACGCAGAATTTTGGCGTTTCGCAAAGCGAGCTCCAGTCCATGAATCCTGGCTTGACCGTAAACATCCAGCCAGGGCAGATTCTCAATGTTCCTAGGTCGGGCCAAACGCCTGAAACGATGCGTGATTCAACCCGAGCTGAGCCGATTGTCGATGGGAGTATTTACGTGGTGAAAAGCGGCGACGCGCTTTCCCGGATTGCAGCGAACCAGGGAGTAACATTGAACGAGCTTCGAGCCGCTAACAATTTGAGTGGCGACTTGATCAGAGTGGGTCAAAAACTCGTCATTCCGAATGGACGCAAGCAGAGTAATGCTTCCAGTCCATCGAGGCAACAGGGGCTTCAGGTAGTGGTCGCTCCAGGTGACACCGTCTCTTCGATCGCCCTCAGGTACAACGTTTCGGCCAAAGACCTGATTCTGCACAATGACATTCAAAACCCAGCTCGGATTACCCCGGGGCAAACGCTTTTCATTCCGAGCAGCATTTCAAACAGGCCTCGTGCGGCACCGCCGCCAGTTGTCGTCGAAAAGAAAGATCCTGTACCTGTGCAAAGTACAATACCGGAAGATGCGCCGCTGATTCTTCCTGATGAAGACGATTTTCTTCAAGACGAAGATTTGATTGAGCAACCGGTTATTCCCATAGAGGATTAACTGTATTCAGTTTTATTGGAATATGGCGAAGCGGAAAACGAAAGCGGCTCATACTGGACACCATGGGGTTTTGAATCCTGCCGTCGCGATCGTTGTCTGCGTTTTCGCTTTGGCGATGCTTGGTGTGTCCGTCTTGTTTAGCGCGAGTCTTCCGATCGATATAAATAATCCCTATCAGATAATTGAGAAACAAATGATGTGGATGGGCATCACATTCGTTTCTGGACTGATGGTTCTGAAAGTCAATTTAGAGTGGGCCCGGAAATTTGTGTGGGTGGGATACGCGATCTGTGTTGCGGGACTCGTACTCGTTTTGATCCCTGGCATCGGATCGGTGATTAACGGCAGCCGGAGCTGGTTTCGCTTTGGACCTTTTGGCTTGCAGATCGCAGAGTTCGCGAAAATCGGACTGATCTTTTTTCTGGCCCACTACTTCAGTTTGATACGGAAAGAATCGGGCACTTTCTGGAAGGGGTTTGTGGTACCGTGTTTGGCGATCGGCCTTGTTGTTGGATTGATCATGATGCAAACCGACCTTGGCACGGCTTTGATTATTTCGATGGTCAGCTTTTGCGTGTTATACCTGGCGGGCACGAATGTATTTTATCTGGTCGGGTCAGCGATTGCCGGTACGATCCCTGTTCTATTCCTCATCTCGAAAGATCCTGAGCGACTGAGTCGCCTGACCGCATTTCTGGACATGGAAGGCAATAAATCGGGGGATTCCTATCAGGTTTGGCAGGCCATTCTGGCCTTTGGGGCTGGAGGCATTGATGGGGTTGGTTCGGGAAATGGAAGACAGCAATTGAAGTCGCTTCCTGAGGCGCATACGGATTTCATTTTCGCAATAGTCGGCGAAGAGCTGGGCCTAATCGCAACGATGACGGTGGTGCTCGTTTTTATGGGGTTGTTTTTAGCCGGGGTGAGTCATGTAAGAAAAGCGCCGAATACCTATCAATTTTTGTTAGCGTCGGGATGTCTCCTCACCATTAGTATCCAGGCTCTGGTGAATTTAGGGGTGGTTACGGGCTCTTTGCCCACTACGGGGCTTCCTTTGCCATTTATAAGCTACGGAGGATCCAATTTTCTAGTAATGGGTTTGTGTGTAGCATTGATTTTGAATACAAGCTTCGCGTGGAAGTCGCCAGCGTTGAATGATTCCAAAAGAAAACTCAAAGAAATCTGAGTATGAGAAGAGCTCTGATCGCATGTGGCGGAACAGGGGGGCACTTGGCGCCTGGAATCGCCCTTGCTGAGGAGCTGCTATCTCGTGGTTGGGAATGTAGATTACTGATTAGCGGCAAGCAGGTAGATTCGATGCTCGTTCAGAAGTACACGCAATTCAAGTACGAAGCGATCGCCGGTAGTGGGCTGAGTTTGCGTCCAATACAGTTTCTCCGATTTCTGAGGGACCTGTTAAGCGGTTATCGATCTTGCGTACGAATCATTCGGTTGAGTGGTCCCGAACTTGTGATTGGCTTTGGAGGTTTTATATCCGCGTCTGCTCTTCTGGCAGGTGTCCGAAATGGTGTCCCGGTTGCGATTTATGAAGCAAATCAGATTCCCGGTCGGGTGACTCGCCTGACGAGCCGATTTGCGAATCGTGTATATCTTCCAGATGGAGTGGTTTTGAAGGAAGCCAGGAAAGGCTGTATCCGAAACGTGGGAATCCCACTTCGCACTGAATTTGAGCGTCAATCGAAGGGTGAGGCTAAGCGTATCTTGGGATTTGATTCTGAAAAGAAACTGCTGCTCGTTTTTGGAGGGAGCCAGGGAGCGCTGGCTCTGAATGAGTGGGCGAAAGAACACTCGAGATTTTTGAACGAGAAACAAATCCAGTTGTTGTGTCTAACGGGCATGTCTGGTTGTTTAGACAGTACTGGCAAAGAGTCTGACGAGGAATTTCAATCAATGACGGTGTTCATGCAGTTCAGCGAAGAAATGGCAGTATTGCTCTCGGCTGCGGACTTGGCGATTTCCAGAGCGGGTGCTGGCAGCATTGCTGAGCTAATTCGATGTAGAGTGCCCGCAATTTTGGTGCCGTATCCGCATGCGGCAGACAACCACCAGCTTTTCAATGCCCAGAGTTTTGTGACTCAAGGAGGCGGTTTCCTATGCCGGCAAGAAGAAATGAATAATCTCCTAGATACCGTCCTAGATGTGATTTTTAGTGACGAAGAAAGGGATCGTTTAGCGAAAAATCTTGAAGTCATGGACCAATCGAACTCCCAGTCTAAAATTGCAGATGATCTGGAGCGCTTGGCTGCGATTACAAGAAGCGGGCAGAAGGAGGCCCTTCAAGTAAACTAGTGCCAGGAAAACGTCCTTCAGAATTTGGAAGAATTCACCTGATTGGGGTTTCAGGAGCCGGAATGCTGCCTTTGGCCCTTTGCCTTAAACGAGCGGGAGCAAAGGTCAGCGGTGAAGATGATCGGATGACTTCGGAGGCCAAAGAAGCTCTGGAGCGTTATGAGATTCCTATCCTCTTGGCCTCTGATATCAAAGAAAACGAGGCGCTCGTAGTTTATTCATCCGCGATTGCAGAGTCGCACCCTTCAAGATTAGAGTCCAGTCGTCGTGGCTGGAAGCAGATTCCGAGGGGGTCATGCCTGGCGGACATTGTCAAAGGAAAGAGGCTAATTGCGGTCGCAGGTTCCCATGGCAAAACCTCTACCACCGGGATCTTGATAGATCTTTTCGAGTCTATTGGCGAAGAACCGAGCTATGCGATAGGGGGACACTTCGCGTCAGAAAAAGACCCTGGAAGATGGACTGAATCAGATTGGATGATTATCGAACTAGACGAAAGTGATGGAACGGTCGAGGAATTCAGTCCTGAAATTTCAATCATTCTAAACGCAGATCATGATCACCATTCAAAATATGCGACCGAAACAGAATACCTAGACATTTTCCGACGGTTGGGACGCCGGACAACGGGGCAGGTCGTATTGAACGAGGTTTTACGCGATTCCGTAGGCGAGCGGCTGGCGAGGGATCGAGTAGTATTCCCGAAAATCGAAAAATCCGAACCAGCGGTGTCGAATCAACTAGGCGACTTCAGTAGGAATAATCAGCAAATGGCCCTAGCCGCAATGGAAGCGGCAGGACTTAAAAAGCCAAATTTGACCAGGGTGCGTTTTACGCCGATCAAGCGACGTCAGTCTTGTCTGTATTTTTCCCCTACGTTGAATGTCATTGAAGACTACGCTCATCACCCTGTGGAGATAGCTGCGATTCTGGATGCTCTGGCAACAGTGTTTTCAAGGAAGACGATTGCCGTTTTCCAACCTCACCGTTATTCAAGAACGCTTTCGCTCAAAGGCGAATTGGCTGCCGCGTTGTCGCGCTTCGACCACGTGTACCTGCTAGAGGTGTACGAAGCATCGGAGAATCCAATCGAAGGGGGTAGTGGACGTGATTTGTTCGATGCCTGCAAAAATCGTTTCGAGCACTGCGAATTCCATCCTGATGAGGATGGGTTGCTCCGCGCCTTGGAATCGAAGATCGTTGGGGAGGATCCAATGAACGTAGTCTTTTTGGGGGCCGGTAGAACAGACATTCTAGCAAGCCAGTTTGTCCGTAACCTTGTTTCGAAAGACCTGCGTTGGGGCACATTGTATTCAGAAATAGCGCGCGTACTTGATTATGGATCGAAAATTCGTTCGCAAGAGCCTCTAAGCAACAAGACAACCCTCCGACTCGGGGGGACGGCGGAATTGTATTTTGAGCCCGCGTCTGAACCTGAACTGGCCGCAGCCCTGCGAGTTTGCCATGAAAGCGGGATTCCGGTTTACCCGCTGGGTCGTGGGTCGAACCTTATAGTTCCTGATAGTGGCGTGTCGGGATTGGTGATCCGCCTTTCCCATCCCCACTGGAGGCGTTTTGAAATTCTATCCGAAGGCGAGATCCGAGTGGGAGCCGGAATGAGAATCAAGGAACTTTGTGGTGTCGCCTGTCGCGAAGGTCTCGAAGGGTTTGAGTTCTTGGAAGGAATTCCCGGGAGCGTGGGTGGGGCCCTGCGAATGAATGCGGGAGCAATGGGTGGATGGATGTTCGATGTCGTCAAAAGCGTCCGGTTTGCTCACCTTGATGGAACCTTGGTCGAAGCCAATGCGAGTGAGCTGAGTGTTGGCTATCGCCATTGTCGAGAACTTAAGGGAGCGATTGCGCTGGATGCTGTTTTGGTGGCCAGCTCCGTTGGCCAGAAGGAAGTGGAGTTACGCAAGGCGATCGATGTTTACCAGTCGAAGCGCAAAGAATCCCAGCCAAGGGAACCGAGCGCTGGTTGCATTTTTAAGAATCCCGAAGGAGCCTCTGCGGGGCAGCTTATTGATGAGCTCGGTCTAAAAGGAACTGCAATCGGAGGCGCCGAAATCAGTCCGGTTCATGGAAACTTCATCGTCAATCGGGGTGGCGCAACGAGCGAGGATGTGATTGAGCTGGTGCGATTGGTCAGAAGAGTCGCAAAATCTCGGAGGTCCATTGACCTCGAACCTGAGGCTTTGCTCTACGGCAGTGACTGGAAGGATGTGCTGACATGAAAGATGAGCCAATCGTAGCCGTTGTTTGCGGAGGAACGTCCGCAGAGAGGGAAGTTTCATTGGGGTCAGGCTTGGCGGTTGCCGAAGCCTTTGGGTCGGTTTTCAAGGTGGAGCGAATCGAGCTGTCAGAGGAGTCTGTCCCCGCACAGCTGAATAAGAAGCGACATGTCGTGTTTTCCACCCTCCACGGAACGTTTGGGGAAGATGGCGCTTTTCAGTCCTTGTTGGAGGCAGAGGGAATCGAATATGCGGGATGCGATGTGCAGAGCAGCCAGCTCACTTTTGACAAGGTGAAGACAAAGGCAGTACTGCGTGATGCGGGGATTCCGGTTGCAAATCAAATAGCCTTTCACCGCCAATCACCCCCGGATCCGGCGGAAGCGATTGAAAAGCTGGGACCAGCAATCGTTGTCAAACCGGTGAAGCAGGGAAGCAGCATCGGACTCGGTTTTGCGAATTCGGTCGAGGAGCTGGAATCGTTGCTTTCCAATCTCAAGTTCGACGACTGGATGCTGGAAACGATGATTGTAGGGAAAGAGCTTTCGGTAGGCGTTCTGGATGGGAAAGCTACCGAAATCGTCGAGATTCGCCCAAAATCCGGGCAATACGACTACGCGAGCAAGTATACAAAGGGGTTGACTGAATTTGTTGTTCCGGCGCCGCTTCCAGGAGAGTTGGAACGTGAAATTAAGGGGATCGTAGAGCGTACGTTTGAGGCATGCGGCTGTAGGGACTATGCCCGGGTCGACCTGATGCTCAGCCAATCAGATCACCCATTTGTCCTGGAGGTGAACACCCTGCCAGGGATGAAGGAAACGAGTCTTCTCCCTATGTCTGCAGCAGCGGCTGGGATAAATTTCAAAGCTCTGTTAAAAAAATTAGTAGAGCCTGCGTTCTTGAGATTTTACTCTAAGTATTCAGTCTGCTGATATGGCTGGAAAAAAACCGTCGAAAAATACGAGTAAATCGAGATCTTGGAAAGATATTGACCAAGACGTTAAGGCGAAAAGCATGAGCTCGACTGCTCTGAAAAGAGCGATTTTCTCCCGTTGTCGTAAATTTGCCTTCTACTCAATTCTCGTAATAGTTCTAGTGGGAGGGGCTAAATTATTTCTAATGACGGAAGGCGTTTCGACCGCTCTGACAAAAGCGGGAAAGTCTCTTCCGATAAAGAATATCGAAATCGAAAGTGATGCCTTGTCTCGTGAATGGGTACTAAACTATCTTGGTCTGGATGGTGATGAAACTCTCAACTTGCTCGGTTTAGATTTGGGCAGCTTGAAGGATAAGCTGGAGTTCCAGGCACAAGTTTCTTTCGTCAAGATAGCCCGTCAGCTTCCGGATACGCTATACATTGCCATAGAGGAAAGAGAGCCAATTGCCAAAGTGCTTGCGGAGGATGTTGAGCGTGGACGAATTACCCTTCTCGTCGATCGAACAGGGGTTGTTTATGAAGGTGTTGGCTACGATTCCAAGCGAATCAGTATACTGCCTTTTCTGGACGGGATTCGATTAAAGCGAAACGAGGGTCAGTACGAGGCGATTGAAGGTATGGAACATGTAGACAAGCTCTTGTCCGAAGCCTTTGAAATTGCTCCGCACATCTACCGATCTTGGAAAGTCGTTTCGCTAGAAGAACTTCCGAAGCTGATTGTGAAAAGCAATTTCGCCAAAGAAATCGTATTCGAACCGGTTGCAACGGACTACCGGCGCCAATTGGCTGAGCTGGATTACATAATTGATTACCACAAAAGCCATTCCTACAAAAGCATCGCCAAAGTGGACTTGACGATGAATTCGCAGGTTCCGGTCACTCACGTGGCACTGACGCGCTAGAGTATCGAACTAATTACTACATAAATTCAAATCCCTTCCGAACGTGTACAAATCTAAAGTAATTGCGGGTATTGAAATTGGGACGAGCAAGATTTCCGTTTTGCTCGGAGAAATCGTCGAGGGGCGCAGCCTGAATATTATCGGCCTCGGACAGTCATCTTCAAAAGGCGTTTTGAAAGGGGATATCGTAGATTTTCATGACGCGAGCGACTGTGTTCATGCCGCGATACTCTCGGCGGAGGAACAAGCAGGAGTAAAGATAGATGGAGTCTACCTAGCAGTAAGCGGCAGTGACATTGAGGGATTTCCGAGTGAAGCCTCGGTCAACGTCACATCTCGAGATCGTCGCGTATCCATGGAGGAGATTCACCAAGTGTCGAGTATGGCAAAAGGGCGAGACCTAGCTGAAGACCGTGCGGTGATTCATCATTTGAGACGACCTTATCGTCTGGATAACCGGTCCGTCAAAAAGCCATTGAATCTGGAAGGTGACCGGCTTGAAGCGAGCTATTGGACCGTTCATGGCAATGCGCGCAAGATTGGAGACGCGATCCATATTATCAATGGATTCAATTTGCATGTGGATGACGTTGTTTTGTCAGCGCTTGCGGCGGGATCGGTCGTCGCGTCTGACGAAGAGAAAAAGAATGGCTGTCTCGTGGTCGATCTCGGTCAGGGAGCGACAGACTACGCCGTTTATCAAGATGGGAACTGCGTAATGGCGGGTAGTATGCCTATTGGGGGAGACCATATTTCCAATGACTTGAGTATTGGGCTTCGTATGCGCCTGAGCCAGGCAGAGAGTTTAAAGCATCGATACGGGACTGCGGTGGTAGAGCATAAGAACAAGACGGAGAAAGTCTGGCTCAACAACGATTTCGAAATAGGGGACCGCCCCATTCCGCTTTGGAGCATCGAGAAGATCGTCGAGTTGCGGATGACTGAGATTTTTGAGGTGATTCAGAAGAAACTTGGTACCTTCGGTCGGAGAGAAAGGCTTTCGGGTGGAGTGATTTTATGTGGAGGCGGTGCCAACTTGAGACGGAGCGATGATTGCGCGGAACTCGTTTTTGGTGTTCCGGCAAGAATTGGAGACAACGGAACGATGGCTTCTGGCGAATTGAGGGAATCTCAGTACAGCGTTGTTCTGGGGCTTCTAAAGTATGGGCTGCAATACCAAAGTAAAGTGGGCTCGGAAGCGCAACCTGCGGGAATACTTGGTAAACTGAAGGGCCTATTTAACTAAGACAAACGGATTTAAGATGTACGAAGCCGAGCGAATAAAGATGAAGGTTGTTGGGGTAGGCGGTGCCGGTTCCAATATTGTGGATCGACTGATGCTTTCTAACACTAATGGGGTTCACCTGACCGCTATCAACACGGATGAACAAGCCTTGGCTGGGTCGCCCGTGCTTGATAAATACTGTATTGGAAAGCGGATTACACGTGGGCTCGGGGCCGGTGGGGATTCGTCAATAGGACGGGAAGCGGCCTTAGCGGATAAGCAGGTGCTTGAAGGCATTGTTAAAGACATCGATTTGCTTTTTATCACTGCAGGTTTGGGCGGTGGAACAGGGTCGGGTGTTTCCCCAGTACTCGCTGACTTGGCTGCCCAAAATGGAACGACCGTTGTCGCATTCGTTACGATGCCGTTTACGATTGAGCGGGCGGGACGAGCAAAAGTGGCCAAGGATGGGCTGGAGCATTTGAGGGAGGTGGCGAATGCGGTAATACCTTTGCCAAACGATCTGCTCATTCAGGAGAGTGAGCCGGGAGCGTCTCTTCTAGACGCCTTTAGTCATGCCGATGCTTGGATCGAAAGAGCGATTA
>Ga0233450_10002286_pt1 | contig 18948 bp, 17 predicted proteins | sample 011ome_30_FD_189956 | JGI IMG/M metagenome (GOLD analysis project Ga0233450, IMG submission 189956) | Coastal salt marsh microbial communities from the Groves Creek Marsh, Skidaway Island, Georgia - 011501CT (spades assembly) | ecosystem: Environmental > Aquatic > Marine > Intertidal zone >... | reverse complement strand
ATGGAACATCTATTGGCGGAATAATTATTGATAGCGGAAACTTTGATTGGGAATCTGCTGGGCCAGATAGACAGCCTGCTCTAAATACTCCAGATCCTTCTTATGGTGGAGCTGTGTGGGTTGAAGCAGTCAAGCCGCTAGGCCCAATAGCATACGTGTTAAAAGCTAGAGTTACTTTATTAAGAGATATGGGCGCAGCTATGAGCCCATTTAATGCATTTATGTTTATACAGGGTCTCGAGACTCTTTCTCTAAGAATCAGAGAACATTCTGCTAATGCTGAAAAAGTAGCAAAATTTTTAGAATCACATGATGCTGTTGAAAGGGTAATTTATCCTTCTGTGCAACAAGGTGCTGCAAAGGAAAGGGCTGAGAAATATCTTAATGGCGGAAATGGAGCCTTGATGGGCTTTGAACTCAAAGGAGGCTTAGAGGCTGGAAAGAAATTTATAGACTCATTAGAGCTACTCTATCACGTCGCTAATATTGGTGACTCTAGATCATTAGCCATTCATCCTGCAAGTACAACACATAGCCAATTATCACCTGAAGAACAACTTTCAACAGGTGTAACTCCTGGATTTGTTAGGCTATCCATTGGAATAGAGCACATTGATGATATTATTGATGACATTAAGCAATCATTAGAGAATATTTAAAACTTTGAGCCAAGAATTAGTTACATATATCATTCTTGGCTCAAAAGATCGTCTCTCTAAGGTAAAAAAAATTAGAGTAGATGAGCATGAGCAATGCTTACATTTAAATTTTGAATCAGAAATAGAGAAAACCTTAGACAACTTGGTTGCTAAAGCAAAGGGTGGAATAATAGTATTACTTCCCCCATCCTCAATACCTAATCAAGAAACTAGAGAAATACTAAAAAAAATATCTCTTGTGAATGTTTCAGCATGGGGCTGGTTTAAGTTTAATAAAAATCGAAAAAATATACTGCAAAGCCTTGGAAAAATTACAACTTTAATAAGTGGGGTGCCTTCTTTCGAGCAAGGCTTGTATTTCAGCAAAAGGTTATATTTTTCTGTTGGAGGGGTAGGCTCTGTAGGTATTTCTCCTTTCTCAGAAATTTCAAAACGACTTCAATCCCGACTAGACCCCCAAAAGCCACTTGCGGCACTTTCAATAAGGACAAAAAACCTTACACTTAATTAATGCAAAATAGTTTATTAATAAAAGCTGATAATCTTTCTTATAAAATTAATGAAAGTAAATTGTTCTCAGGTATATCATTTGCTCTAAATAACAATGAAGCTCTTCATATAATGGGTTCTAATGGATCAGGAAAATCAACTTTAATAAGGATACTTGGAGGTATATCAGAACCATCTAAAGGAAATGTTACAAAAAAAGAAAATCTCACAATTTCATATCTTGGACATAAAAATGCTTTGAAAAGTTATTTAAGTGTAAGAGACAATCTTGACTTATTAGACCTTATGGACAACAAACAAATTGATAATTTACTTAGCAAATTTGATCTCACGAATAAGCTTGATGTGACATTAGGTAATTTATCTTTTGGTCAGCAAAAGAAAATAGCTTTATTACGTATATTTATCAATGAGGCAGATTTAATACTTTTAGATGAACCATTTGTTGGATTGGATATTGAAATGTGTGAAATCTTATCTGATCATCTAAATAAAAAAGTTGAAGAGGGTTCTGGCTTAATTTTTACATCTCACATTGCATCAGGTATAAGAGCAAATAATTTTAATTTAGATTAATGAAAGTCAAACAAAGCTTAAAACACGAGTTAATTAAACTCCTTAAAAAGACAAGAGCATGGCTTGGCCCCATTCTGGTATTTATATTAATAATGGTTGCTTATCCACTTACTGTAGAGCTTACAAATCAGAGTCTTGCTGATGCTTTCTTTCCAGTTTTATTTATATCTTGCTTAATGGTTATGATGCTAGCCACTGAAGGAATTTTCCTCGAAGATTATGAAGATGGTTCACTTGAACATCTTTTGATTACTGGTGGATCAATTTATCAATCAGTATTTATAAAGATTTTAGTTCATTGGTGCTTTATTGGTATCCCAGTCTCTATTTTTGGATCTCTATTCAATATTGGAGCAGGCAACACAGCTTATTCATCTATTTTGCTTTTGCCATCTTTGTTGGTTTCGACTTATATTTTTCTTATCTTATTTTGCTTTGGAAATTCATTAAGCTTAACAAAAGGATCTGTTCTAGGAACCTTAATTACAATGCCTCTTTTACTTCCGATGCTCGTGATACTTGGAAAATTAACTACAGCAATTATGTTTAATATTAATTATTTTGGATTCTTGATTCTGCTTTTTGGCATCTTATCTATTATAATGTTCATATTTCCTGCAATTATTTCGAAAATCATTAAAACCCATCTGGAGTAATTGTTAAGAGAAATCTTAATTATTGTGATTAAAAAATTTATACATCAATTTGCATCGCCTAAGACTTATTTCTATCAAGTTAATAGAATTTATCCATGGCTTTTGTATATATCATTAGCAATATATTTAACAGCTATCGTATGGGGGTTATTTTTTACCCCTAAAGATTTTGTTCAAGGGAACTCTTATCGAATTATTTACTTTCATGTTCCAGCATCATTTATTGCTCAATCCTTATATGCAGCTATGTCAATAAGCAGTCTCGTTTATCTTGTTTGGAAGGTTAAGTTAGCTGCTTACCTTTCAAGGTCTATAGCACCAGTTGGTGCGACAATAACATTTATTGCTTTAGTCTCAGGTTCAATCTGGGGCATACCTACATGGGGTACTTGGTGGGAATGGGATGCAAGAATCACGTCAACTTTGATATTGTTTATAATGTATCTTGGTTTAATCTCTCTTCATAATTCATTTAACAATTTTGATAAAGCAGACAAATTGTTTGCATACCTTTCGATAATAGGATTTGTTCAAATACCTATCATTAAGAAGTCTGTTGATTGGTGGAGTTCATTACATCAACCAGCATCAATTACATTAACAGAAAAACCTGCAATAGATGCGGCCATGCTTTATCCACTATTTATGGCAATGATTGGTTTTTCGGGTTTAATAGCTTGTCTAGTGATTCTTTCTTCCAAAGTACAGATTTATAAAAGAGAAAAAACCAAGAACTGGATAAAAAACTATGTCTAATTTAGCATTTAATTCTATCAGTGACGCATTAATTATGGATGGCCATGGTGTTTTTGTTTGGCTAGTATCTTTAATTTTTCTAGTAGCGATTTCTCTGTCTTTTAAAATTTTTAATTCTTTAATTAAAAAATATAAATCACAAATAAGATGAAGCAGCATAGAAAAAAAAGGCTAATTAATATCTTATTGATTTCTTTGTTGTCAGGTTCTGGTGTTTTAATGGTCCTTTATGCCTTAAATACCAATCTTGATTACTTTTATACACCTAGTGAAATAATTTCTGAAAAATTACCATCCAATAAAAGGGTTAAAGTTGGCGGTATGGTTCGTGAAGGCTCTGTTACAAGAAATGGAGAAGATATATCTTTTGTGATAACTGATTATGAAGAATCTATAAGCGTTCAATATAAAGGAATAGTTCCAGATTTATTTAAAGAGGGCAGTGGAGTTGTTGCTTTAGGTTACATGGAAAATAACAGCTTAAAGGCAGAAAAAGTTCTTGCAAAGCATGATGAAAATTATATGCCACCAGCTTTGAATAAATAATGTTAGTAGATTTATCCCACTTTTTATCAGTACTATCGACCACTTTATTTTTATTAACATCAACTTTGGTATTGGTATTAGATTGTAATAAAAAACATTCATCAATATTAATTAAAAGAGCATTTTCTCATGCTTTTATACTTTTATTCTTTTCATTTGCAATATACGTTTATCTTGCTGCTACAGATGATTTCTCTGTAGTTTATATATCGCAGCATTCTAACTCCATGCTCCCAACTTTTTATAAAGTAACATCTATTTGGAGTGCTCATGAGGGGTCAATGTTCCTTTGGATATTATTTCTAAGTGCATGGGGTTTTGTATTTAATTTAAATAAAGATAGTAATTTAAAAATTAAAAACTTTGCTATTGGAATAGTCTCTATTATTATTGTTGGATTCCAGTTATTTCTTTTAATAACCTCTAACCCATTTGAAACAAACCTTCCATTTTCTCCAGCAAACGGTGCAGATATTAATCCTGTACTGCAAGATCCAGCACTAGCAATTCATCCACCATTTTTGTATTTGGGTTATGTCGGATTTGTAATACCATTTGCTTACGGATTGGCATTTCTTCTGAATGGAAATGCAGGCATCAATTGGGAAAAGGTTGTTAGATCTTGGTCTGTTTCAGCTTGGATATTTCTTACCATCGGCATATGTTTAGGCTCATGGTGGGCATATTATGAGCTTGGTTGGGGAGGGTATTGGTTCTGGGATCCTGTTGAGAATGTTGCATTGATGCCTTGGCTTGCAGCAACAGCATTTGTTCATTCACTAAGTGTAGCTTCAAAATCAAAATCTTTGAGAATTTGGACTCTATTGCTTTCAATAATAGTTTTTTCTTTAAGTTTATTTGGTGCATTCATCGTAAGGTCAGGAATAATTGACAGCATTCATTCATTTGCAAATGATCCACAGAGGGGCATGTATCTTCTTGTATTCATTGGAATAATACTTTTTTCATCGCTATGGTTATTCACATCAAGATTTGATCTTTTAACATCCAAAACAAAGATTAAATCCTTTTCTAAAGAATCATTTATTTCTTTGAATAATATATTTTTTGGTGTTCTTATTTTTGCCACCATGATGGGAATTACCTATCCATTAATTTATGAATTAGCATATGATCAAAAAATAAGTGTTGGAGCTCCTTTTTATAATGCCATATACGCACCAGTCACAGTCCTTGCATCAATAATTTTAATAATATCCATTGAATCAAAATGGGGTAGGAGCTTTAAAAAAATACAAAAATTTAATCAATTGAACTTATCGCTAGCATTAAGTTTAGTTGCAGCTATTTCCTTATATTTCTATGCAAATAATGGCTCAGTAATCATTTATATATCTGCATTTGTTGGATTTTTATTATTAATCAGATATTTGATTTTATTAGTGTTTAACACTTTTCAAAAAAAACATATCAATATTTCCAGCATGCTTGCTCATATGGGTTTAGGTATGTTGATTTTATCTGTATCAGCTAATTCTATTTTTAGCTCAGAGAGAGTTTTTAATATGTATCCTAATGATATAAAAACTTATAGAAATATATCTATATCCTTTGATGATCTTCAGTTAATAAATAACTCCAATCATGATTCCATCAGAGCTGTCTTTAAAGTTGTTGATTCAAATGGAAAAAGTTCTTTGCTTTACCCCGAGAAAAGGAAATATTTTGTAAGAGGGCAAATTACTTCTGAAACTGCTATAAAAGCAACCCCATTAAAAGATATCTATATAACCATTGGGGATCAGCTTGATAACAAAAGCTGGGTAGTTAATGTTCAGCTGAATTACTTTATTAGGTATGTTTGGCTTTCTGCAATAATGATGGCACTTTCTGGATTAATAATTGTCATTAGTTCGTATAGGTCTAAATCATGAAGCAAATCCTTAAAATTCTTGTGTTTTTAGTTCCTTTTTGTATATTTGCATTTTTTTATACTTACTTGTCAAAAGACAATTCATATCCTGGAGCGGATTACAGAGTTTTTGAAATACCATCTTTTGCTCTCACAGAGTTATATACAGAAACCGAGCTTTCGAATGAAGACCTATCTGGTAACTTCCTTATAAATGTTTGGGCTAGCTGGTGTATTACATGCAGGGTTGAGCACGGGTTTCTTGAAAAATTATCTAACAATGGTATTCGTATCGTTGGGTTGAACTATAAAGACGAAAGAAGTGATGCTATCGATTGGCTAAAAAAATATAGAGATCCTTATGAGTTAGTAATTCATGACTTCAATGGAAGTTTGGCTTTAGATATGGGAGTTACCGGAGCACCTGAAACTTTTTTAATTTCAAATGGAAAAGTTATTGCCCATTACAGAGGAGAGGTTAATCAGATGATATGGGAAGATGTATTTATCAGGGTTATAAAAGATAGTGAGATTATCCTGTGATAAAAATTGCACTATCTTTCTTATTCATTTTTAGCACTAATCTGTATTCTGAGGCATATTACGAGTTCGATGATATTGAAAATGAAGCCCGTTTTTATAATTTAATAAAAGAAATTAGATGTCCAAAATGCACTAGTGGTTCATTAGCAAGCTCAAATGCTCCAGTTTCAGAGGATTTAAAAAAAGCCATCTCTCAAATGATTGCAGATGGCAAATCAGATACCGAGATTAAAAATTATATATCCGATCGTTTTGGAAAAGATACTTTATATGACACGCCTGTAGAGCCAAATACCTATGTTTTGTGGTATTCACCCTTTATATTTTTAATATTGTGCCTGATAGTATTTTTTATTAGGGAGAGAGCAAAATGATCCTTTATATTACTTTAGCTCTTTTTGCTTTTATACCTTTTGGCGCATATATTCTTCATCAAAAAACACAAAACAAAGGCCTTGTACTTGGAATTTCTTTTATTTATTTGCTTTTGAGCCTGTTTATTTTTTTAAATGATAGCTTTAAGTACAATAAATATTCTTTAAAAGAAACTAATAAATTAATAATAGCTTTAATAGATGCAAATGAGCCTATTAATGTATCTACATATTTAAAGTTAGAAGATTTTGCTAAACCATGGATACAATCATATCTGCTTGATGCTCTCGATAAGGCGCATTTCAATTCCGCCGAAAGCTTAATATTGATAGCTGAAGGTTTGTATGTTGAACCTGATGAAAAATTAATTTTTTATTCTATGTATACGCTGTTGAGGGATACAAGATTCCCAGCATTTGCATCTGCAGCTATTGAAATAGAGTCTACTAATCCAGAAGACTGTCTAGATAATCAGGTAGATATCGAATTAGAAATTGTTAATGGACCTGGAGTTCCTATAGGCAAGAAGAATTTAAACAATACAAACATGTTTTCAATCTCAAATAATGATTCGTTAATCCCAGGTTTTGATATAGCCTCTGCTCTCCTCAATAATGAATCTATTGAAATATTTATTAAACTTAATTGCATAAATTCTGGTCAAAATTATACCTTTAACTCAATATTTATTTTTGATCCTAATGCCCCTTTAAATACCTATAAAATTAACCAAAATCAATGGTCTAAAAGTTAACAATAGTTTAATATAAGTAGTTGTTAACAACTTATAAAAATGCAGCTTAAACACATTAAACTAGCGGGTTTTAAAAGTTTTGTAGATCCTACAAAAATTGCCTTTCCTACCAATTTAGTTGGTGTTGTTGGTCCAAATGGCTGTGGTAAATCCAATGTTATCGATGCGGTTAGATGGGTGCTTGGAGAGTTGTCTGCCAAGAACCTGCGTGGTGATTCTATGGTAGACGTAATTTTTAATGGAACTGACTCTAGAAAACCATCAGGCCAATGTAGCATAGAACTGCTTTTTGATAATGCTGCTGGGAAAATTGGTGGTGAATATGCCTCTTTCAATGAGATCTCAATTAAAAGAGTGATGACAAGAGATGCTCAATCAAATTACTTTATCAATAATACAAAATGTCGAAGAAAAGATGTTCAAGACATTTTCCTTGGCACTGGTCTTGGGCCAAACTCTTATGCAATCATTGAGCAAGGAATGGTTAGCAAGCTAGTAAGCGCAAAACCTGAGGAGTTGAGGACACATATAGAAGAAGCTGCAGGTGTATCAAAATATAGGGAAAGAAGAAGGGAAACTGAATCTCGCATAAAAAAAACAAAAGAAAATCTTTCTAGGGTTAAAGACATTAGAGATGAAATTTCTAGACTTATAAAGCGATTAGAGAACCAGGCAAATGCTGCTGAAAAATATAATGGGTTGAAGAAAGACGAGGCCGAGAATAAATTTGACACCGCAATTCTTCTTTCATTAGAAGCAAAAGAGAGCAGAGATAAATTTCAAAAAGAACTTGATGCTCTAAAAAGAGATATTCTAATTAAAGAAGCTGAAGCAGAAACCAAACAATCTCAAATAGATGATTTTAGAACTCAGAATGAGTCAGTGGTTAATGCTTATGAGAATGCTCAAAAAAACTTCTACTCAATTGGTGCTGAAATAGCTAAGCTAGAAGCAAACCTAAAAAATATTAATAGGGATGAAGTAAATAATAAATCTAATCTTGAAAAAGCGATTGTTGGTTATGCTGAAGCAACAAAAAAACAAGCAGCCTTTAAAGATCTTAGCCCTAAAGAAAAAGAGTTAAAACTCAACATAGCAACTATAAAAGCATTTGAAGCTATGAAGAACCGAGACAGGATAAAGGCAGAACTGAATCCTCTTGTTAGCAATAAATCTTCAATTCAAGCAAAAATTGACTCCCTTAACTCAACTATAAACCAGATTAATGAAGAAAATTCTTCTCTTCCAAATAAATTAGAGAAAGCTCAAAAAAACGTCTTCGCACTTGAGGCGTCTATTAATAACCTTACAAGCAACCAAAGTAGATTATCCTCATCAAAAGAAAAAACTAAGATAGATCTTGAAAATGCTAAAGCAAATTATGAAGAAGCAAAAAGAAAAGAAGAGAGCATGGAAAATCTCAGCCCAAAAGAGAAAGCAATAGCTGTTCTTGATAATATTATTAAATCTCTTTCTGAAAACAATATTAATATTGGTAACATTCAAGAAAGGGCTAAAGAGCTTAAAAATCTCTTGAAAGACATTCTTCAGATTGCATCTGCCCAATCAAAATCTTTAACTGATGAGCTTCTAAAAAGACAAGATGAACTTAATGCTCTATTAATAAGTATTGAAGATGATATAACCAATTCGAGCTTAGAATTGGATGAGCATGAATCAAATTTGAAAGTAGCTGCTAAAGACTTAGAAGAACTTAAAGATTTAAGAAACAAAGTTGATAATGAAATCAGCAAAATAGAAGAACAAAAATCTTCAGTTGTTCATGAATTTAGATTGCTAACCGATCAGATAAATCAATTTAATTTAGAACTAAGAACATATGAAATAAACTTAGAAAATGCTCTAAGTAGCCTCTCAAGGTCAGGTGTTAGCATATCTGATATGAATCCAGGTGATTTTGAGGGCATGGACCTCGACTTACTAGAGAATACCTTGGATGAAGTTCAAGAAAATATTTCTAAACTTGGTAATGTGAATTTCACTTCACCTGAAGAATATAAAAATAGGCAGACTGAGCTTGAAAAGTTAATCGAAGATGGGATAAAAGAGAAAGCATTAACAGAGTCTGCTATGGCAGAGCTTGTTCAAAAAAGCTCGGAAGCTGAATCAGTTTTAGTTGATATTAGAAAAAAACAATCACATTTTAACGAAAACCTTCGAGAGCTTGAAAATAAAAAACAATATGCTGAGCTAGATGTTAAAAAGCTTGCAGATAAAATTACTGATACCAGATTAGAGCTTAAGACGTATGAAATAAATCTAGATAATGCTAACAAACAAATTAAAGATTCGGGAATTGAAATGGGGGATATTGATCTCGATAAGTACAAAGAGATGGATATCAACAATCTCCAAGATGAATTGGCTAAAATACAATCAAAAATTATTAGACTTGGGGCTATAAACTTAGCAGCTCCTGATGAGATAGCTGAAGAGTCTAAGAGGAAAGAAGAGCTAGATATACAATATGATGACCTTACTCAAGCCTTAGATAAGCTCTCATCAGCAATAAAAACCATTGATAATGAGACTAAGTCAATGTTTAAGGATAGCTTTGATTCTGTTAATGCTCGCATAAAAGAAGTATTCCCAAAACTATTTGGAGGAGGGTTTGCTGAACTTACTTTGACTGATGATGATCCTTTAAATGCTGGTGTTGTATTAATGGCTAGGCCGCCTGGTAAGAAAAACTCTTCAATTTCTCAATTGTCAGGTGGTGAGAAGGCTCTAACAGCATTATCCCTGGTTTTTTCTATATTTGAGCTTAACCCAGCCCCATTTTGTTTGCTTGATGAGGTGGATGCGCCATTAGATGATTTGAATACTATGAGATTTATAAACATGGTAGAGGAAATGTCAAAAGAAGTGCAATTCATATTTATTACTCATAACAAAGTATCCATGGAGAAGAGTGATCATTTAATGGGTGTTACTATGCAGGAGCCTGGAGTATCTAGATTGGTTTCAGTTGATATGAAAGAAGCCTTAGAATTCGTAGAAACCTAACATGCAAACCAATTTTGAAATATATTTAATAGGGTTATCTGTATTAGTCTTTTTAATTTTTGTTTTTATTCTAATCAAAAAAATTTCTTCAAACGGTGAGCTTAAAGTGAAAATTGAGCCTGTCATAGATGATTTTGATAATGATGTTGATATGAATGCTAAATCTCAGAAATCTTTTGATTTTGAAGCTCTTGTTCCCGATGAAGAAAATGATGATGAAGAGCTAGCAATATTAAATCTAATTTCAATTGATAAAACAAACTTTGATATTGAGCAGTTGTTTGCATTTATGACTAATTGCAATGCTCAAGCTAGACATGGATTTTTTATTCTTAAAAATGCAGAAGGCACAGAGCTTTTTAGAGTTGCTAATGCTCTTAGCCCCGGAACATTTGATGATAGTACTAATACATTTGCGGTTGTTATTGCAACAAACTTGTCAAAAACTGATGACCCTTTGAGTACATTTAGAGAAATGTTGAATTTTGCATATAGTTTTTCTGAAAAGTTTTATGCAAACATATGCGATGAAGAGAGGTTGCCTATAACGAAGCAAATGATTTCTCATATTGAATCAAAAGCTCAGGAAATCATGAGACTTAAGCAGTTAAAGACATTAGGTTAGGTGAAATATTGAGTATAGAAGACTATGAGAAGTTAAAAAATATAATTAGATCTCATGATTATAACTATTACGTATTAGATGACCCTGAAATAACAGATATAGAATACGATAACCTTTTTCGATCTCTAATAGAGTTTGAAAACAAAAATCCATCCTTTATAACATCAGATTCACCCACCCAAAGAGTTGGTATTACTCCCTCATCTGGTTTTACAACTTATACACACAAAAAGCAGATGCTTTCTTTATCTAATGTTTTCTCAAAAGATGAGTTAGATGAGTTTTTTGTTAGATTAAAAAAGAGACTTCCTGATATTAATGAGTTCGATATTTTATGTGAACCTAAAATGGATGGAGCTGCAGTTTCTTTGATTTATAAAAATGGCATTCTAGTTAAAGGTGTGACTAGGGGAGATGGTTCCGTTGGTGAAGACATAACCTCAAATATTAAAACCATTAAATCCATTCCTCAAAAAATCTTATTAACTAACAAATTGGCTACTCCAAGTTATTTAGAAATTAGGGGTGAAGTTTTTATTTCAAAAAATGATTTCATAAAGTTAAATCAAAATGCAATTAAAAATGATGAAAAAACTTTTGCTAATCCAAGAAATGCTGCCGCTGGATCATTAAGACAATTAGATCCATCTATAACATCAAAAAGACCGTTGTCATTTATTGCGCATGGTTTTGGTGAGTGCGATGGAATAAACTTTACTGGGTTAGATGACTTCTTTTATAAAATAAGCCTTCTAGGCTTGCCAGTTAATAAATTAAATCGATTAGTAAGGAGTGCTAGCGGGTGCTTGGATTATTACGAGGAAATTCTAAATAATAGAGAAACTATTCCTTATGATATTGATGGCGTTGTTTATAAATTAAATTCTTTTGATTATCAGCTTAGAGTTGGAGAGATTTCTAGATCTCCAAGATGGGCAATTGCCCATAAGTTTCCTGCAGAAGAAGCATCAACAGTAATTAAGGACATACAATTTCAGGTTGGCAGGACAGGAACCCTTACCCCAGTGGCTAAACTAAAGCCAGTTGTAGTTGGTGGAGTTACAGTCAGCAACTGCACTTTACATAATATAGATGAGCTTGAGAGGTTAGATCCAAGAATTGGGGATACGGTTATCATTAGAAGAGCTGGCGATGTTATACCTCAGATAGTTAAGGTTGCTAAATCTAACCGTTTTAAAGCTGAAAAAGTTACGATACCTAAGAAATGCCCAACTTGTTACTCTGATGTTGTTCAATTTAACGCTTCTGACTGGAGTATTTACGACAAAAATAATTCGAAAAAAATAAAAACTTTTGGAAGTAAGTTAGAGGCAGAATATTACTTAATATCCAATGGTAAGGAAGAGTTTATATTAAAAGAAATTAAGAACAAGGCTGCATTCATTAAGTGCTCATCTAACTATAGTTGTCCAGATATCTTAAGAGGCAATCTCATCCATTTTGTTTCAAGAAAGGCTCTTGATATAGAGGGTTTAGGACAAGAAATTATTAATACCTTTATAAAAGAAGGCTTCATAAAGGATCAGGCTGATATATTTAAACTTCATATTCATAAAAGTGAACTTGAAAAAATGAATGGTTTTGGCAAGAAATCAATTAATAATCTCCTTGATGCAATTGATAAATCTAGGAATATTGATTTATCAAAGTTTATTTATTCACTCGGAATTCCAGAAGTTGGAGAGGCAACATCTAGGAATCTGGCCACTAACTTCTTAATATTTGATGCAATCAGGCTCGCATCGTTTGAAGATTTAATTGAAGTTGAGGATATTGGATCAAAGGTTGCAGCAAATATAATATCTTTCTTTAAGAATAAGGATATAAAAAATATTTTAGATAAGTTGGTTCCAGAGCTTTCCATAAATAAGCCTGAGATTTCATCGAATGCAGAAATGCCATTAAAAGGTATCTTAATAGTTCTTACAGGAAAGCTGGAGACTTTTTCAAGAGATGAAATAAAAGAGAATTTAATTGCTCTCGGTGCTAAGGTGGCTTCAAGCGTATCTAAAAAAACCAATCTTGTAATTGCAGGCGATAAAGCAGGATCTAAGTTGAAAAAAGCTAATGAGTTGGGTATAAATGTTATAACTGAAAAGGATTATCAAGACTTTATAAATGAACCAAAAAAATATATTTAAATTATTCATTGTATTATTTGTTACATCATCATGTGTATCGTCGCAGCCTGAAAATCCTGATAATATTTGTCTAATATTTGAAGAAAAAAGAAGTTGGTACAAAGCAGCCATTCAAACTCAAAAAAGATGGAAACTTCCTCCGCATGTCTTAATGGCTGTTGTTTATCAAGAGTCAAGTTTCGAGTCTAATGCAAAACCCGATAGAGAGAGGTTGATGGGTTTTATTCCATGGAAAAGGCCTTCTAGCGCCAAAGGATACTCTCAAGCATTAACGGATACATGGGATGACTATAAAGATGAAACCGGCAACTCAAGAGCAAGTCGAAATAGTTTTAAAGATTCTGCTGATTTCATTGGCTGGTATGCAAGTAAGGGCTACTATCAGGGTTTTGATAAAAATGATGCAAGATCATTCTATCTTGCTTATCATGAAGGCTACGGGGGCTTTAAAAAAAGGACCTACAGAAAAAAACAATGGTTAATAAAAGTTGCAGATAGGGTCCAACTTCGCTCAGAAAGATATCAGTCTCAATACTGGAAATGCTCTCAGGAGTTAAGAAAGAAACGATTCTTTTTGTTTGGTTAAATCTCTTTTATTTCAAGACCAAGATCAGTAAACTGATCAATAAAAGACTCTCCACCAATTGCAGACTTGGCCCCGTCATTTAGTAAGTATTTTTCAATAACTCTTTTAAGGTCTGATAATTTACTGTCAATTACATTAGATCTAAATTCTAATCTTTGTTCAGGCGTTCTGTTATCTAGCCTATTAATAAAATCATCTTTTGTTTCACCACTGGGTGAAAGAGGCTTGTCTATATTTGAAACAACTCCAAGAATTCCCTCTTCAAGTTGAGATTCAGAAATATTGCTTATAGCCCATTCACATGAATTTTTAAATTCATTAAATGTATCAACACATTTTGGATCTCTATATGAATAAAACCTAAATACTCCTGAATAAAGGTCTTGGCTAGCCCCAGCACCATAAGCACCTCCTTTTTCTCTTATAGCAGAGTGCAAATAGCCATTCCTTAAAACAGCAGAGAGGACTAATAAAGCTGCAGCATCTTGATGATGCCAGTTAACAGTACTAAAGGCTTCTGAGCAAAAACAGACTTGTGATCCAGTAACCCATGCAATTTGATTGCTTTGATTAGAGTTCAAATCTTGATCAACCCAATCAGCATACTTAAGGTGGTTATTATTTAGATTAAGAGTGTTTGTGTCCAGTGAACTTGCAAGATAAGAAATAGAAGGGGATTCAGCAACCTTCTTATGCATTGATTCAAGCGATTTAGAAAAAATATCAAGATTGTTATTTTCACCTATATGTTTAGAAATATTATTTAAGTTAGAAATAAATCTAACACCCGACATCATATCTATTGTTGATGCATAATCGTTTAGTTGAGATGCTGCATTTCCCATGGCAAGTATATGACCATTCTGAATAATTGATCTATCATTTGAAGATGAAGTAAATTCTATTAATTCTCTAATTCTTTTACTCTCAGAGAAGTTTACATTTTCAACTGTTTCAAGAATCAAATCCTGCATTAACGCTGCATTTTTTTCTAAAGATTTTGCACTTATTTTAAGACCTAATTTAAAAGAATCAGCATTCGATCCCGGTAAGAAAATAGTAGATGCATTTAGTCCCCCGGTTATTGAGGATTGATACTTTTGAACTTCTTCATAGTCTTTATTTCCTACTCCCAGGTTGGTTATAAAGTTTGCATATAGATTCGCATGACTAACTTCTTCTCTAGTTAGATTGTTAATAGGATATATCATTGAGTGATAGACAAGACCATTAGTGCCAGTTTTGTATATGTAATTCTTAGTTGATTTATCTGTTATTGATACAGGCTCAGCATAAATACGTTCTTTTGGGATATCTGATATGCCCACCTTAGGAAGGATCTCAGGATTATCTTCAGACTCTTGTCTCGATTTAAGTCTTTCTGCAAGAGAATTAATTTGCTCCTTTTCATTTTCAGATAGACTTTCTGCTTTTTCCTTAAGCTCTTCTTTAAGAAATTGCTCTTTTCTTTTATTTAAATCACCATCAGGTATTAGAGAAAATAGAAGTCTATGATTATTATTTAAAAGCCTGTTTTGAATTAAATTTTCAATATATCTATCTGTTTTAAGGTTTTTTTTCAGAAGATTAAAACTATTATCAAGATCAAGTATGTTTAATGGATTATCTCTATGCACGCATGCTGGCAAGCAAGAAAGCATTAATTGCAGACCAAACGGCATTCCGTTGCCACCAATCTCTCTTTGTGAAATTTCTAATTGATGAATTGATGAACTTATTAAATTTTTATCAATGCCATTTTTAACTAGATCTTGAAGACAGTTAATGATTAAATTTTCAACATCTTTTTCTTTATTGCTATTAACACCCTCCAAACCTGCAGCAAAGACTAATTCTTTTTGATCAGAGTCAAGGCCTGTTAATGGTGATAAAGATTTACCAAGGCTAGTATTTTCTAAGACTTTTCTTAAAGGTGATGCTGAGTTATCAAGCAGAATGGATGAGAGTAAATATGTTTCTAAAAGTTCTTTTGGGTTATGGCTTTCTCCGAGCAACCAGGACAAAACGACATGATGGTTCTCTTCGTCACCTGGCTGTGGGTTATAAATTTCACTTGCTATCTTAGGTGATGTAAATCTAGTCTCATTATTAACAGATATTTTTTCTTTTAATGGTTTGAATTGAGTTAATACATTTTTTTCAATATAAGATTGAATCTCCATAGGGTTCAAATTACCTGAGGTTAAAAAAATTGCATTAGAAGGGTGGTAATGAGTTTTATGGAATTCAATTAGCTCTTCATGAGTAAGTTGAAGTATATCTTCTGGATTGCCTCCGCTATTAAACTGATAAGTTGAAGATGGATACAAATGTTTTGACATCCCATGCCATAGCTGACTTGTAACAGAGCTCATGGCACCCTTCATTTCATTATATACAACACCCTTTATCTCAATCTCTTCAGAGTCTTCTTTAAATTCTACTCTATGGCCTTCTTGAGCAAAATCTAATTCATGTAAATTTGGAAAAAAAGAAGCATCTAAATACACTGACAATAAGTTATCAAAATCTTTTTTATTTTGTGTAGCAAAAGGGTAGGCGGTCCAATCACTCGAAGTGAAAGCATTCATAAATGTATTTAATGATCTTCTTATCATCATAAAAAAAGGATCACGCACGGGATACTTCTTAGATCCACATAAAGCTGTATGCTCAAGGATATGTGCTACTCCTTTCGAGTCTTCAGGCATAGTTCTAAAAGCAACCATAAAAACCTTCTCATCTGAATTAGAACCAAGATGTATGTGTGGAAAATTAAATTCAGAATGGTTATAAATCTCTGCATTAACATCCAGTAATGAAATATATTTTTGATCTTGTAAATTAAACATAATAAAATTAGATAAATCCTTAAAAAAAATTTAATGAAAAAAATAACACTACTATTAACACTTTTTGTATTGACTAGTTGTAGTCTCAATCCTCAGTCATTTATTGAAGTCGATAGAGTAGAAGCCTTCTCAATTGATAATTATAGCGACTTTTATGTAAAGATAAATGAAACTAGTTTGAGTGCTGAAATCAATCCTATAGCTCTTGAAGGTTTTAGAGATGATCTCAAAAATGCATTAATTGATAGCGGCTTATCTTTCTCAGAAGACTCTAAATTGATATTTGAAATAAATATAACTTCCAAGGACGAAATAGAAAGCGATAATCTAAATCACTACTATTCTAGATATAATTGGGATAGATATTATCGAGACAACATTAGAACAATATCAAAATTCATTCTTAGAGTTAACCTTAGAGATATCGAATCAAATAACACTGTCTTTACTGCATATGCTGACTGGAGAAAGGGATCACCAAGGTCGCCTGAAAAAGAAGATGGCTCAAACTCAATTGTAGAAGAAATAATGGCTACCCTTTAAACCGATTTGGTTGAATAGCCTTCTCAATATCTTTGCTAATTGGAAGAAATAAATTTAATATTTTTGAACTAATGTAGTCAGCTAAAAGAGGCGCAAAACTCAGACCTCTTGAAGCAAGGCCGCCAATAACATAAACATTTGAATTATCTAAATTTCCCGCTATTGGGAGTCTATCAGGAGTTGTTGATCTTATACCGCTCCATATTTGTTTTTTTTCATCTTCAATAAAAGATATAATAGATTTAGATTTATTAATTATTAAATCTTCTAGCTCACCATCATTCAGCCTAGTATTCCCTTTTTCATACGATGAACCAATCCAGTTAACTCCATCTTTAATTGGCAAAAAATATCCTGAATGATTAATGGGATAATTAATATTTGTAAGATTCTTTGATTTCAATCCAACAATTCCTCCCCTCATTGAATTAATTTGTGGAAGATATTTATCTAAGCTGGAGCCAGTGCAAATTATTAAATCATCATATTCATCATCCAAATAAACATTATTAATTTTTATTAAAACTTTTTTAGATTCAGTTTTATAATCCTCAAAACTTGAATTAAGCCGAACATTAATATTTTTATGACTCATAGCCTGTAGACATAATTCTTTTGGTGAAAGAGCACCACCAAACCTACAAAAAACACCATCATTAGACTGCTGTATTTCATTAGTAGAATTTATATCTTCTTTATTTATTCGCTCAAAAATATCATCACGTCCAATTTTTAATAATCTTTGCAACCATTCTTTTCTATGTTCAGAATTAGATAGAAAAAGAATTCCTGTGTTATCAAAAGAATCAACATTTCTTTTGTAATAATTGAATGCGTAAAAATATGATTGAATAATAAAAAATGACCTTGCATCATCTCCTAATGCAAATTTTGGATACATTGATGCAAAAGGGTTGCTTGATGTTCCAGCTACCGGAGTATTCTCTTTCTCAAAAACATCAACAAAACAATTTTTTGATGCAAGTTTATTTGCAAGAATAGAAGCCGATAAGCCAGAACCAATTATGGCTATTTTCTTGCTTCTAAATATTTTTTTATTACCTTTTGAATAGTCTCCACATAGCATATGCCTTTTATTAGCAAAGCCTTTAGATTTTTTGATAGTAAATCCATTTTTAATAAGATTTCTTTTAACAAAACCTGAAGCTGTGTATGTTCCAAACGTAGTATTTTTGTTGCTTAAGATACCAACCATCTTAAATACATTATCATTCCACATATCTTCATTTTTTCTTGGATCAAATCCATCAAAATACCAAGCATCTATTTGACCAAGGTTGTTAGATAATTTTTTAAGTCCTGTTTGCACATCATCTATCACAAGTATCAATGATACATTCAGAGCTTTTATCTCAAATTTATTTACACCTCCAAAAATAGCTGGAGTATTTTCTAGAAATAAGTCTATTACCTCACTTAGTTGGGGATAAACTTCTTTAACTTTTTTTATATCATTTAACTTGGGAGCAAATTTATCAAAGCTAATAAAATTTAGTCTTCTTACTTCATTAGAATCTAGATTATCTATCCATGCCTGAAGGGTAATGAAAAAATTCAATCCAATGCCGAATCCAAGCTCACCAATATTAAATTCATAGTTTTTTTTAGTTTTCCATCTCTCTACCAAGTTATTAGGAACTAAAAAAACATGATTTGTTTCTTCAATTACATCTCTTTGACAAAAAATATCATCAAATTCTTTTGATAAAGGAAAACCTTCACTCCAATCAACTTCGTTAAATAAAGGTTTTATTGGATTTTGATTAGAGTTAGACTTTATAGAGTTAACTTGAGACATTTATGAAATTTTTTCCCATTATTATAGTTCTTGCTATTGTAACTTCTTGCTCTAAGGAGGTGAATGATTTATCTAATATCCCTCAA
>Ga0233450_10002280_pt1 | contig 19009 bp, 19 predicted proteins | sample 011ome_30_FD_189956 | JGI IMG/M metagenome (GOLD analysis project Ga0233450, IMG submission 189956) | Coastal salt marsh microbial communities from the Groves Creek Marsh, Skidaway Island, Georgia - 011501CT (spades assembly) | ecosystem: Environmental > Aquatic > Marine > Intertidal zone >... | reverse complement strand
TGGAATTAAGACTGATGAATTCACTTTAAAACGAAGTGACATAAATTCACTGTATCCTAAAATGTATTGAATGGGTATATGCGATTTTAAATCTTCTAGAGCCTTCTCAAACTTCAAGGCCTCATTTTCATCTATTTCAAAATCTGGTTTTAAATGAAGTACAAAGCGTTGCTCACCCAAGAATTCTTCAATGAGTTGATAAAAAAAGCTCAACACTTCTTCCCCGTCATAATCAGAATCCAAAGCCTCTAAAAAGGATTGTTTTACAGTACTTAATTTCATCCTAAAGATCAATTATCATATGTACGGGACAGGAGTGATGACCCGTATCACCAAGGGGCCCGTCGATATAATCAAAACCTGTTTTGCGATAGAGAACTTGCGCAGCTTCCATTTGAGGCATGGTTTCTAAATAACATTTTTCAAAACCAAGACCTCTAGCCGTGTCTAAACACTTTTGCATCATTTGAGCACCTAAACCTCTCCCCCTTGCCTGTTCCAAAAAATACATTTTTTGCAATTCACATACAGGTCCAGTGTAATTATCCAACTGACAAACTCCTGCGCTTCCGATGATCACTCCATCTTCTTCAATAACAAAGTAGACACCTTTTTCTTTGGCCTTATAGGATTCATACATCTGATCCAATGCTGTATCAGCATAGGCTGTTCCTACTTTTGGAACATTAAATTCGATCAAGACTTTTCGAATTAAATCTGCTACAGCTCTATTGTCTTTTGCTTCTATTTCTCTTATTAGTACACTCAAGAAAATAATCGTTTAGAATAGTTTATTTTTGTGATGTGAATATACATGAAAAATACATGAATCGAGCAATTGAACTGGCTAAAAATGCCATACGATCTGCTTATCCAAACCCAGCAGTGGGCTGTGTTATTGTTCACCAAAACAAAATCATTGGAGAGGGATATACGAGTCCCTACGGAGGGCCCCATGCTGAAGTAAACGCCATCGCTAGTGTCAAAGATCCTTCTTTACTTATAGATTCAGAACTATACGTCACTCTTGAACCCTGTGCGCATTTTGGAAAAACTCCTCCCTGTGCTAATTTAATTGTATCTAATAAAATACCAAGAGTTTTTATAGGTCTCTTAGATCCCAATCCACAAGTAGCTGGTAAGGGAATTGAAATTCTAAAAGAACACAACATTGATGTTACTCGAGGAGTTCTTGAGAAGGATTGCAAAAAACACCACAGAAGATTTCTTTGCTTTCAAGAAAACAAGAGACCTTATATCACCTTAAAGTGGGCTGAGACAAAAGATCATTTCATGGCACCTACCAAGAAAATGAGATCTCAAACAGCCGAACCTTATTGGATTAGCTCTAGAGCATCAAGGGCTAGAGTACATCTTTGGAGATCCAAAGAACAGGCCATACTCATTGGAGTAAACACTCTTAGAGAGGACAATCCCTTGCTCGATGTTCGAATGGTTCATGGAATGAATCCTATACCTATTATAATTGACCCAAAATTGAGTATTGATTCTTCTTACCATTTATATTCAAATCCTGATTTAATTGTTTTTGTAGATTGCACTACAAAATACAAGCAAGAAGAATATCCTTTTCGTATTCTTAAGATCGATTTTTCCAAAGAGGTCATCCATCAACTATTGGAGCACTTATATCGTTTAAAGATACTCAGCCTTTTTATTGAAGGAGGAGCTTATACTTTAAATGAGTTTATAAAATCTGGAATATGGGATGAAGCAAGGGTAATTCAGTCGACTAATGAATTTAAAGATGGAATCAAAGCTCCGGAAATAAAACTCAACCCAACACACAAAGAATTCATCGAAAGCGATTGCATTTCATATTATATCAATTCACCAAATGAATAGTTATAAGACCATTGCAAAAGCTGTTGAGGCAGTACTACACAAAGATCGCAAAAGTAAGTTTATTGCTTATGCCTACCCTTTAATCTCTGAAGATGAAGTCAAACCCATCGTGGAGCGATTGAGAAAAGAATACCCAACGTCTAATCACGTATGTTATGCCTGGCAATTAGGAGTGGAACATCCTCATTTTAGAGCTAATGACGATGGAGAACCCAACAATTCAGCTGGACAACCTATTTATGGACAGATACAAGCTTATGATCTTACCAACGTCGGAATCTTTGTCGTTCGAATATTTGGAGGCACCAAATTAGGAGTCGGCGGTTTAATTACAGCCTATAAAACTGCAGCGCAATTAGCCCTAGAGGAAGCTAAAATCATTCAAAAAGAATTAGTAAAGACCATAGAACTTCAATTTGATTACAAATTTTTAAGCTTTGTGATGAGTGCGATTAAAAAATTTAACATAAATATTCTAAGTCAAGAATCCAATTTAAATTGCACCTATATTATAGAAGTCCCTCTAAAAGATGTCGAACTCTTTATAACTCAACTCGAACAACAGCATCAAATAACAATTAATGAAGTTAATAAAGAGCGTCTAAGATGATTTCAGGGCATTTCATAGGCTTATTAGTCTCCATATCTACAAAAACCAAAACAGTACTTGCAGTTGCAGCTAATTGATTTTTAGAATTATAGATTTCATAATTAAAAATCATCTTTGCAGTAGGAGTTTCAGCTAGCCAACATTCTACTCTTATTTCCTCCTCAAAATAAAGAGGGAGTTTGTAATTGACATTTAGTGAAACAACAGGTAGTTTAATTCCTTCCTTTTCCATTTTCGCATAGGAAAACCCTAATTGTTTCAACCAGTCAAGTCTTGAAATTTCAAGATAAAGAGCGTGATTGGCGTGATGAACAACTCCCATTTGATCCGTTTCTGCGTAACGAACAATTATATGTGATTTAGAACGATTCAATTTAATTTATTTTGTATATTTCTTAATTGTTTTTTTGAAAAAATGATTGATAAATATCAATGGTTGAAACGTTAATAATCTAAATTAAAAAAAGTTAAAAATCAATGCCTTTTTCATTTTTTTTATAAAAGAATTGTTCACATATTTGTCAATGTATTTCGAGAGTGATTTACAATCGTTTTTTTCTAAAAAAACACCAACCGAAAGTTTTTAGTGAGCTTTTAAAATTTCACTTAAAAATAAACCAAATTAAACCAAAAATACCTAATTAAAACATGAGCTTAACTGCGAACGATGTTTGGAACAACTGTCTCCTTTTTATAAAAGATAACATACAAGCGCAGGCGTACAAGACATGGTTTGAACCTATTAAACCAGTCAAACTTCAAGATCAAGCTCTCAGTGTTCAGGTTCCTTCAAAATTCTTTTACGAATGGTTAGAAGAGCATTATGTAAAGCTCTTAAAGGTGGCACTCACTAAACAACTAGGTGAGAGTGCTAAATTGGTTTATATCATTAAAATGGAAAACACTTATGGCAACAAGGAGCCTTTTACTGAAAAAATTCCTTCTGCCAATAGAGCTATCACTAATGAACCTCAGGAACTAGACGTTCCTATCAAGTCAAAGAGTCCAGAGTTAAAGAATCCATTTGTGATTCCTGGAATCAGAAATATTAAAATTGAATCGCAACTCAACCCTAACTATAATTTTGAAAATTTCTTAGAAGGTGATTCCAACAGACTTGCTCGTTCAGCGGGTATGGCCGTTGCCAATAAGCCTGGGGGTACTTCATTTAACCCACTGTTGGTCTTTGGAGGAGTTGGTCTTGGAAAAACTCACTTAGCACATGCTATCGGGGTTGACATCAAAGACAAATATCCAGAACGCACTGTACTGTATATCTCTGCAGAAAAATTTACACAACAGTATATTGAGTCAGTTAAAAAGAATACTCGTAACGACTTTATCCATTTTTACCAACTCATAGATGTACTGATTATTGATGATGTACAATTCCTTTCAGGAAAGTCGGGAACTCAAGATGTGTTCTTTCACATATTTAACCACTTACACCAAAACGGAAAGCAGGTTATTTTAACTTCGGACAAGGCTCCTGTCGATATGCAAGATATCGAGCAACGACTCTTATCGAGGTTTAAATGGGGGCTTTCTGCGGAACTTCAATCACCAGATTATGAAACTAGAGTATCGATTCTAAAGAACAAGCTCTACAAAGACGGTGTTGAAATGGACGATCAGATTGTTGAATACGTCGCTAAGCACATTAAATCGAATATCCGAGAGCTCGAAGGAGCTATTATATCTTTAATCGCTCAGTCCTCTTTTAACAAAAGAGAAGTAACACTTGATTTAGCGCAGCAGGTTGTTGAGAAATTTGTCAAAAATACCAAGAGAGAAGTTTCGATCGACTACATTCAAAAAGTGGTATCCGACTATTTTGAAATGGATGTCAGCACACTACAATCGAAGACCAGAAAACGTCATATTGTACAAGCTAGACAACTCGCTATGTTTTTTGCTAAAAAATTCACCAAGGCTTCACTAGCAAGTATTGGTTCTCAAATTGGCAAAAGAGATCACGCTACTGTATTACACGCTTGCAAGACCGTAGATAACCTAGCTGAAACTGACAAACAGTTCAGAAAATACATCGAAGACCTCTCTAAGAAGTTCTCCTAAACCCTTACACTTCCCTTATGGAAGCATCTCATTACGGCAAAATTTATTTAATACCCACAACTCTTGGGGATACAGAACCATTGGAGGTGTTACCTATTTCCATTAAAAAGGCTATTGAGCGAATTGATTATTTTGTTGTTGAGAACGAAAAAACAGCCCGCAGGTTTATCAAAAAGATAACTCCATCCAAAAAACAAGTCAGTTTAAAGCTAAGTGTCATAAACAAATACACGGACCCAATGGAACTACCAAGTTTTTTAGACCCTTGCTTAGAAGGTCATTCAATTGGTGTGATATCTGAAGCAGGTTGTCCTGGTGTTGCTGATCCTGGGGCAGATATTGTAGCGATTGCTCACCAAAAAAACATACAGGTTGTACCCTTAGTTGGGCCTTCTTCAATTCTTTTAGCATTGATGGCAAGTGGGTTTAACGGTCAAAATTTCGCCTTTATAGGTTATCTACCTATTGATAATACCGTTAGAAAATCTGCTATAAAGCGTTATGAAAATCAATCTAAATCAAACCATCAAGCATTGATTTGCATTGAAACACCCTATCGTAACAATAAATTGTTTGAAGAATTCTGTAATAGCTTATCGCCTCAGACCAAGCTTTGTATTGCATGTGACATTACTTTGCCAACAGAATATATCAGCACTAAGACCATAGCTGATTGGAAGAGAAGCAAGATCGATCTCCACAAAAGACCTTGTATTTTTATAATTCAAGCTTAAATTAACTTGGGATCTTTACGCATCTCCACCATGGATACATCATATCCAGCAAACTTTTTCATATAGTTTGAGACGGAGGTTCCATAAGCATCTTTAAAATCTTCTTTTCCCCAGCTGATCAAAAATTTCTTCACATTACCTGGTCCTGCTAAGTGAGCTGCAGCCAAGATACCACTCTCAGTTATCTCAACTCCCCCAATCACTCTACCACTGTAAAAGTTGATGTAATTTCTAAGAACCCATTTGTTACGCGAAGTATTGTGATTGAACACACGCTCTTGAAAAGCAGGATCGTTTAAAAAACATTGGTGATCTTCTACTCCGAAAAGATTTAATGTTGCTTTACCAAATTGGTATTTACCCATATAACCAAAAGTATTGACTCTTGAATAATCACCTTGAGATTCTTTAAAGCCGATCGCTTCTTTAAAGGCGATGTATCCAGTCGATAAATAAGGGGTGAATGTTCCAGATTCGGGGTGGGTATCCCCTACGCCATAAAAAAATTCTTTATTTATTTTTAAAGAATTAGGCACTGAAACTTCGGTGTGTGTGTTGGAATAAAAACTACTTGTCAAAAAAATTAGTGCACTTCCAACCAACAAAATGAACTTTCTCATATTTTGGTTTTCTAGCAATTGCTGCTAAAATTCGCTGCAAATTTACAACTATTTTTTTAATTCAAGCAAATATGAGTTTAAACAACTGATTTACAGTGCTTTACCTTTTTATTTTTTGTTCATTTATCCAAGCTACGTATTCCTTCTTATTTTTATTGTGCTGTCTAAGCGTACTTGCAAACTTGTGATAACCGTAGTTTTTAACATCAGCCACAAAGAAGATATAGTCGTGCTTTTTAGGGTTTAACACTGCTTCTAAAGCCGAGAGATCAGGCATCGCAATAGGCCCTGGGGGGATTCCTTTGTATTTATAAGTATTGTATGGTGAATCAATTTTTAAATCTTTATAAAGCACCCTTCTGATGACCATATCAAAGTCATCGGCTTCTTTTCGAAGTGCATAAATAACTGTTGGATCAGCTTGTAACTTCATACGTTTTGCTAATCGATTTAAATACACCCCAGCAATAGTAGGTCGTTCATCAGCCTTAACAGACTCTTTGTGAACAATTGAAGCCAAACTATAGACCTCTGTAGGGGTTAATCCGTATTTCTTTGCTTTTGCGATCCTAGATGAATTCCAATACTTTTTATATTCGTTTAGCATTCGATCCCTAAATTCATCAGCAGAGGTATTCCAATAAAACTGATAAGTATTTGGAATATACATACTCAAAGCTGTGTCTGCATTAAATTTTTGAGCTGATAAAAAATCCTTGTCTTGAAATGATTGAATTAAACTCAATGAATCAGCTTCTATTTGCTCAGCGATTTTTGCAGCAAGTTTGTCCAATCGATCTAAATTGTTAAAAGTCACATTTATTGGCTCTGACTTTAATCTGAGCATATTGATCATCTCATTATTGCTCATTTCTTTCTTAATAGTATACTTCCCAGGTCTAATTCGATCGAGATATCCCTTTTGCTTAGCAATAATCATAAAGGCCTTTGGGTGCTTTAGATAAGGACTAATCATAGCTTCCAAATCCTTTTCGTCGGCTCCTGTAGGAATAAAGAGCTCCACTTGATCCTCTTCAAATGAGGTATTTGAAAGATTGATCGATGAATAAATCTTATAGGATATTAAACCTCCTACAATCATCAAACCGATAACAACATTCAATACTATTTTTCTCTTTTTAGCCATAGCTTAGAATATGCGCTGATATAATAATTCATTTTTAAAATTGCCTTTTGAATAGTGCCAATCTCTTTTGATGGCTACTTGTTCAAATCCCATTTTTTCAAACAGGGCAATGCTCTCATTATTGTCTTCTACAATGTTTGCGTATAGTTGATGTAGCTTTAATTCACTTACCGCATAATCACAAATCAACTTTAAAGCCTCACTTGCAAATCCCCTTCCTCTAAATTCTTTTTCAATAATAATGCCAACTCCTGCTCTACTGTGAAGATAATTAAAATCAAATAAATCGATAAATCCAACAGCAGTTTCATCCGAAAGTGCAATAACAAATCGTTTTTGATGAACTTCTTCAATCGATTTATCTGAAGCTCTTATATATTCAATCAGTAATTCTCTAGAAAAAGGTTCGTTAGTATCACTGAGTTCCCAATAGTCTACATTGTTTTCAATTTGATCCAAAAAGACCAAATCATCCATTTTTAATCCTCTGAGATGAATTTTATGAACCATTTTCGATTGAAATACTTCCCTCAAACACCAATTGTGCCGGACCTTCTAAATAGACTTCTTTATAAGCCTTATCTTCATAACTAAAATGAACGCGAAGGTCTCCTCCTTTGGTGTGTAATACTATTGGTGAACTCGCTCCACTTCTTGAATGAAGGCAGATAGCAGCAGCTGTAGCACCTGTTCCACAAGAATAGGTTTCATCCTCAACACCTCTTTCATAAGTTCTTATTGACAAGCTACCCTTAGAATTTTCACAGATAAAATTCACATTGGATCCGGCCTGTCCATAGATACCATATCTAATTCTTCTCCCTTCTTCAAACACATTGAAGTCCTCTAATTCTTTTACAAATTGAACGTGATGTGGTGATCCTGTATCTGCAAATAAGTAAGCCTGATTATCGACAATCTTATCGACATCTGTCATTTGAAGTTTTACCAACCCATCAACAACAGTCGCATTGTGTAATCCATCCACTGCCATAAAAGTAGCGCTAGCATCAATGACTCCTAATTGTTTTGCAAATGCCACCAAACACCTTCCTCCGTTTCCACACATAGTGGAAGTATTTCCATCAGAGTTGTAATACACCATTTGAAAATCGTATTGTGGATGATTTTCAAGTAAGATAAGTCCGTCAGCTCCAATACCAAATCTTCTATGACATAGCTTAGCCACAAGATTGGTGTCTTCTTTTGGAAACTGCTCGTCTCTATTGTCAATCATTACAAAATCGTTCCCTGTTCCTTGGTATTTGTAAAATTTCAAATTCACTTTAATAGTTTTAGAGTCACAAATATAGCCATTTATTAAGGTTTTTTTAGCAGTTAAGGAGTCGTTAAATATTTTAGTTAACTTCACATCTTGTATACTTTTGAGTTATTAATTCAAAATAAATAACAAGAGATGAAAAAAACTGCAACAATAATTGGAATTTCAATTCTCAGTAGCGTATTTACTTTAGTGCTTTTTATCGCTTTAAAACCTGATTCAAATTCAACTTATTCAACCAGCGAACAACATCCACCTTATTTCCAAACCAATTACTCCAGTGCTCTTGTAGCAGGAGAATCAACAGACTTTACAACTGCTGCCGACAAGACCATCAACACAGTAGTCCATGTTAAAAACGTTTCTGTAGCCAAGACAAATCCGCTGATGGAATTCTTTTACGGCTACAAATACCAAGGAGAACCACAAGTAGGTACCGGTTCAGGAGTCATTATTTCTCAGGATGGCTATATCGTCACTAATAATCACGTAATCGACAATGCTACAGAATTAGAAGTGACCTTGAATAACAATAAAACCTATAAGGCCACACTTGTTGGATCTGATCCAAACACTGATATTGCTCTTATCAAGATTGAACCAGAGGAAATACTCCCCTATTTAGCATTTGGTGATTCTGACGCCACAAAAATTGGTGAATGGGTACTGGCTGTGGGGAACCCCTTTAATCTAACTTCAACAGTAACAGCGGGAATCATCAGCGCCAAAGCGAGAGATTTAGGAAAAAATCAATCGTTTATTCAAACCGATGCAGCGGTTAATCCTGGAAATTCTGGAGGTGCTCTAGTCAATACAAATGGAGATCTCATAGGAATCAACACAGCGATTACTTCTATGACTGGATCCTATATTGGTTATTCCTTTGCTGTTCCAAGTAATATTGCAAAAAAAGTGGTTGAAGACATCATGGAGTTTGGTACAGTTCAAAACGGAATATTAGGTATTTCAACCATTACTTCTATTAAAGTTTTAGAAGAACAAATGGGAGTAAATGACCTTGAGGGTGTTTACGTTCAAAGTATTGAAGAGGGTTCTGGAGCTGAAAAATCAGATCTTAAAGAAGGCGATATCATCAAGAAAATAGACCGTATCAAAGTGACTAAATTTGCTGATTTAACTACTTATCTCAAAGCAAAAAGGCCTGGTGATGTGGTTGAATTAGAAATTTCAAGAGCTGGAACTATTGAATTCATTCCTGTGACCCTTTCTGAGCGAATGAGCATCAATTTACCAATTCTCGGACTTACGGTTAAAAACCTCACTCGTTCTGATCAAAAATCCTATGGAGTTAAACGCGGTGTTAAAATAACTGACGTTCCTAGAAACTACCAGGGATATGGTTTAGAAGGAAAGGTGATCACCAATGTTGACGACCAAGAAATCCACGATATCAACGACGCCAAGCACATTTTTGAAAACCTTCAAAGATATAAGAGAATCGTCATTAGTATGGTTAATACTGATGGTGAAATTGAGCGCTTGATACTTCAATAGACTCTAAAGGCTTTTAATTTCGACGATTATCGACTATATTTGATATATAACGATATATCAGATGAAGTTAAAAGCCTATATATTACACCTATTTCTTTTCTGTTTTGGAATTCAGTTTTCTTTTGGTCAATCTCAATCTGTTGTCGATAGAACCAAGGAAGAGCTCAAGAGTTTAAACGAGATTCAAAACCCTTCCATAGAGGAACAATTTCAATATATTTTAGACAAGAGCTACAACTATACTGCTGACGAAATTCCTTTTGAAGTCATTAAAAACAGATATATTCTCGCTTTTAAAGAGAACTTAACGGATTCTCTAGCACTTCTTCAAAAGAAAATAAAAGCTCATAACAGTGTTGTCGATGGGCTCCATCAACAAATTAGCGCTTCAACAGATACGATAAAACAACTTGAATCCGACAAAAGCGATCTCAGTACTCAGACATCAACGATCAACATCTTAGGAATTGCCATTGAAAAGTCTCTGTTTAAACTTATAGTATTAAGTGTTTTAATAGTACTGATCATCGTTGTTGTAGTATTGATTTCAAAGCTTAAAAAAGCTAATGAGATTGTAGAAGAAGCTAAAAGTGAAGCTGAAGCTGCTCAAAAAGAACAAGAAAAGTTTAGAAGAACTTCCATGGAGCGTGAACAAAAACTAAAAAGAGAGTTACTTAATTTGAGTAAACAAAATACTTCTACGATTAGCTCAAGTACAAATACTACTACTTCTGCACCAAAAAAGGAAGCTCCTAAAAAGAGCACTACAACTGCAAAGAAATCTCCAAAAAAGTAGCATAAAGTATATTATCTCATCCCTTTGGTTTAAATTTGCGCCATGAGAATTGATATCATTACCCTACTTCCTGAACTTCTTAAAAGTCCTTTTGAAGCCTCGATAATGAAGAGAGCTATTGAAAAGGAGCTCGTAGAAGTACACTTTCACAATTTGAGAGATTATACTGATTTGAGCTACAATCAGGTAGATGATTATCAATACGGAGGTGGTGCCGGAATGGTAATTATGATCGAACCTATCGACAAATGTATTTCAAAGCTCAAGAGTGAACGCAACTATGACGAAGTCATCTATCTCACTCCTGACGGTGAAACACTCAATCAACAGATTGCCAACAATTTATCGCTCAAAGGAAATATCATCATGCTCTGTGGTCACTACAAAGGAATCGATCAACGTGCAAGAGACCTATTTATCACTAAAGAGATTTCAATAGGAGACTATGTGCTTTCTGGTGGAGAATTGGGTGCTGCGGTTTTATGTGATGCCATAGTTCGATTATTACCAGGAGTTCTCAATGATGAAACTTCTGCCCTAACAGACTCTTTTCAGGATAATTTATTAGCTCCACCTGTATACACAAGACCAGCTTCTTACAAGGGTCTAGATGTTCCTGAAATCTTACTCAGTGGCAATTTTCCTAAAATCGAAAAGTGGAGAGAAGAACAAGCGTATAAAAGAACTGAAGAACGTCGCCCCGACCTTCTCGAAAACAGTGAAAATTAAGGAGATTTTTATTTGTAGATTCAAGGAACAAGTACTAAATTTGCAGTCGATTAAATTCAACCTCTGACGATATCCGTGAATGTTGCTTTTAACTAATAATAAGAAAAATATACAATGGAGTCATTAATTAAGTTTGTACAAGACGAATTTGTTCAAAAGAAAGAACTTCCTGATTTTTCAGCTGGTGATACAATCACTGTTTATTACGAAATCAAGGAAGGTGAAAAAACTAGAACTCAGTTTTTTAGAGGCGTAGTTATTCAACGTAGAGGTACTGGTTCATCTGAAACCTTTACAATTAGAAAAATGTCAGGAACTGTTGGAGTTGAGCGTATCTTCCCTATCAACCTTCCTGCACTTCAAAAAATTGAAGTAAACAAAAAAGGTAAAGTTCGTCGTTCTAGAATTTACTACTTCAAACAACTTAGAGGTAAGAAAGCTAGAATTAAAGAGGTTAGATCTTAATTCAAACTTATCTGTTACAATTAAAATCCCCATAGCGACTTTAGAGTTATGGGGATTTTTTAACATTATTATCCTACAAAACAAACAGCTTTATGTCGACAATCATATACACTAAAACTGATGAGGCACCAGCTTTAGCTACTCAGTCACTATTACCAATTGTAAAAACATTTACCAAACACGCATCAATTGAAATTGAAACAAAAGATATTTCTCTTGCAGGAAGAATCATTGCTCAATTTCCAGAGCGTCTAAAAGAAGATCAACGTATTAACGATGATTTAGCTTTATTAGGTGACTTAGCTAAAAAGGATGGTACCAATATTATTAAACTTCCAAACATTAGTGCTTCTATTCCACAGTTAAAGGCTGCGATTAAAGAATTACAAGACAAAGGTTACAACTTACCTAATTATCCTGATTCTCCTGCAAATGAATTAGAATCAGAGATTAAGGCTAGTTACGATAAAATAAAAGGATCAGCTGTAAACCCAGTATTAAGAGAAGGTAACTCAGATAGACGTGCTCCAAAGGCAGTTAAGAATTTTGCTAAGAAAAATCCTCATAGTATGGGTGCATGGTCAAAGGATTCAAAAACTGCTGTTGCAACTATGAATGCAGGAGATTTTAAATCAAATGAGAAATCAGTTACCGTTAACAAAGCAACTTCCATCAACATCGTTTTAAATTCAAATGATGGATCTCAAAAAGTACTCAAAGGGAATTTAAATTTACTAGCTGGTGAAATCATCGATGCGACTGTAATGAATAAGTCTGCATTAATTGATTTCTTAAAAAAATCATTTGCAAAAGCTAAAGAAGAAGGAGTGTTATTATCGCTTCACTTAAAAGCAACCATGATGAAGGTTTCAGATCCAATCATCTTTGGTATGGCTGTTGAAGTATTCTTCCAGGATGTGTTTGCAAAACACGGTGATTTATTAAAATCTATCGATGTAAACCCAAATGACGGTTTAGACACCCTGCTATCTAAGATTGACGCTTTAGAAGGGTCTGATAAAGAACTTTTATTAGCTGCAATTGAAAATGCTATCAATGATGGTCCTGATTTAGCAATGGTAAACTCTGATAAAGGAATTACTAACTTACATGTTCCATCTGATGTCATCATCGATGCTTCAATGCCTGCAATGATCAGAAATGGAGGAAAGATGTGGGATAAAGAGGGAAAAGAAAGAGACACTATAGCTGTTATTCCAGACAGTTCTTATGCCAGTGTATATCAAGCTACTATCGAATACTGTAAAGAAAATGGTGCTTTAGATCCTTCTACTATGGGAACAGTTCCTAATGTAGGATTAATGGCTCAAAAAGCTGAAGAATACGGATCTCATGATAAAACCTTTCATATTGAAACAGCTGGTACAGTTGATGTAATCGACAATGAAACAGGTGCTACATTAATTCAGCATACTGTTGAAGAAGGTGATATTTGGAGAATGTGTCAAGTAAAAGACGCTCCTATTCAAAACTGGATTCAATTAGCTGTTAACAGAGCTAAAGCAACAGGAACTCCTGCTGTATTTTGGCTAGATAAAACAGAGCTCATGACGCTGAGTTAATCAAAAAAATTGACAAGTATTTACCAGAGTATGATACTACTGGATTAGATATACAAATTTTAGCTCCTTATGAAGCGACTATATTCTCTCTTGAACGTATTTCAAAAGGAGAAGATACTATTTCAGTTACTGGAAACGTATTAAGAGATTACTTAACTGATTTATTCCCTATTTTAGAAGTAGGAACTTCAGCAAAGATGCTTTCTATTGTTCCGCTTATGAATGGCGGTGGATTGTTTGAAACTGGTGCAGGTGGATCTGCTCCAAAACACGTTCAACAATTTGTAGAAGAAGGTCACCTTAGATGGGATTCTCTTGGTGAGTTCTTAGCATTAGGAGTCTCTTTAGAATACAATGCTGAAAAAGAATCAAATCCTAAAGCTAAAATCTTAGCTGATGCATTGGACAAAGCTACAGAACAATTATTAACTGAAAATAGATCACCATCTAGAAAAACAGGTGAACTTGGAAATAGAGGTTCACATTTTTACTTAGCAATGTACTGGGCAGAACAATTAGCAGCTCAAAATACAAATGCTGACCTAAAAGCTAAATTTGCTCCACTAGCAAATGCTTTAAAAGCAAATGAAGAAGAGATTGTTAAAGAATTATTAGCTTCTGAAGGTAAAGCTCAAGATATCGGAGGATATTATTTGCCTGATGCAGTTAAAGTTCAAGCAGCAATGCGTCCATCTAAGACTTTTAATGAGATCTTAAATCAATATTAATAAATGGCTGATCGATCTAAAATAACTGAGGGCATTAAAACTCTTGTATTTACAGTTGGGTTAATGTTTTTAGCTCCTTTTACGATTTATGAAGCCTTTAAAAATCAAGAACACCCACTATATATTCCTGTTCTTGGACTCGGAATTATTCTTGCAGTATTAGCAATTGTATTTGGATTCAAAGGAATTAAGAAGATTACAGATGGGTTATTTGATTAAATAAGATATCTACTAAATATTAAAACCAGCTTTAACGAGCTGGTTTTTTTATGTTTTAAAAATACTATATAATGCAGTTCATCGAATCATCTAACAACTAGCAATAAAAGGACATAACTTGATAGAAAAAATTATTCTATCATGAAATCTTCCATCATCCAAATTGGTTTTTCCTTTCTATTTCTTGCCCTTACAATCATGTCTTGTGAGAAAGATTCTGAATTTTTTAATGACAGCTCTAATGACTTTGAAATTATTACTATAACCGAAAAGGGAAACTACAATCTTCTGATTAGTAATGCTAATAACCTGCCTCAAATCGTAAAAAGAATTGAAAAATACGATACAACTAAAGTATTAAAATGGTCCAAAGAAGAAGCATCTTCCTATTGGATCAATCCTGATCAAGTTGTTGCAACAGTTGATTCATTAGGAAATAAAACCTATGCCTTTGAACTTAAAAGCAAGCGTTATGAGCCTTACCATCTTTACAACTTAATTGTCGCTACCAGAGTTGATAACAAAAAGGTACATCCTTTTATTATGGATTATCAGTTTATCAATTCCAACAAATACGCTTATGCTCGAGAAGAGAAAAGAGAATTTAAAGGAACGATCAATGTGTATTCTTATCAGAACTTCATAAGTTCAGTTGGCAATCTATCTGCTAGAGATACTCTTAACGCTACTCCCTGCTATGAAGATATAGGAAGAACTGTAAGTGATTCCTCTGAAAGCTCAGGTGGTGGAGACGGTGGTGACTCAGGCGGTTTAGGCAATGGTACTACCGGAGGTTCTTCTACCTGGGCTCCTGTTCCTCCTCCTAGCACTACAACTATAACTGTTAAGAATAAAACCGTTGGATATGTTGAAGTAGGCGAAGGTGATTACGTCAATGCTTTAACAGAAGACTTTAAAGGAGAATCATCCACTGAATCGACTACAACTACTATTGATGAAGACTGCCCTAATGATGTGGCATTATTATTGCCCATAAATGAAGAAGAGGATCGAATTATTACAAATGAATTAAGAGAACGCGAGAAATGCATCTTTGAAATGCTTACAAAAAATTCAGATGATTTTATAAGAGAGCTTTTAAGTAATTTTGAAGGAGAATCTGAATTTGATGTGAAATTAATTTCTAGAGATGGTGTATTTGATGATGATTCCGAAGTTAATGCAAAAACAAATCCATCTATTGAAAATGGAGAAATAACGATAGAGTTTAACAGTAATATACTTAAAGATTACGGTGTATTATCAATAGCAAGAACATTCCTACACGAATTAATTCACGCTAAAATGTACTATGTATTATATTCAACAAATACAGATTTAGAAGAAATGGAATTTCTTGAAACTTTCACAAAATATGATAATAAATATACTCAATCATATAATGCTCAACATCAAACCATGGCAGAACTTTATGTGAATACTATGACAAGTGCTTTAAAAAAGTTTCATAGGTCAGCATTACTAGATGAATATAATTTCTTGCATGAAAGTGAAAATTTTAACGACTCCTTTTATGAGAGTCTTGCGTGGAGGGGATTACAAAATCAAAATGTAGAGGCATATAATCAACTGGATAAATCTAAAAAAGAAGCGCTAAATAAATTATACGAAGAATTTTTACCAGAGTTAACTAAAAATTGCAACACTAATTAATATGAAAAATTTAATAATTACACTCGCTTTCCTTTTTTACACATTCTCATTTAGTTTTGCTCAAGAATCTATAATGAAAAGAGATAGTATATTTATAAACATTGATGGTGTTGATTTTCAAACTTCACAATACAATAAGAATATAATAACCCCTATTGTAGCTTCTAACCCTTTTAAAGAAATTAAATTTATTGAGTTAGAAGAATTAGATAGCTTACAATATAATGAGTCTATTAGCTTCGAAAGTTTTATTAGTTTTTCTGAGTTTATATATCCAAAAAGTTCAGTAACAAATTTGAATGAATTATATAAAAAAACAGCCCATAAGAATCTATTTTTTATTTCAAAGAAAAACAATAGAATAACTAGAATAAAAGTATATGTTTCAATTAATTAACAAATATGCCTCATGCACTGTTGATTTATGTTTATCTTAAATAAAATACAATTATGAAATTACATCTCTGCATTCAAAAATTTATTCAATTTCAGCAAAGAAGCTTCTTTAAAAGACTTTTCGTACTTCTTTCTCTTTAATATTATAATTACCGTTATTTTTGAATTGATATTCAATAAATACGGATTCCCTTCCTCTTTTTATTCTGTTTATAGAGCAATCACATTTGCTGTGCTTTTATCAGTAGGATTTAGAAGAATAAAGAACACAGGGCATTCACCTTGGCTTGTATTTATTCCTATTGTCAATTTAATATTAGCAGGTATGCCTGAAAAAGAAAAGCAATCTTAAAAGTCTATTTAATATCATTATTTATTTTACTACTTTTAGTTCATGCGAACTAAACAACTTGGGCTCTTACTAGGTCCACTACTTTTCTTATCGAGTTTTTTAATTTCTGAACCACTAATATCTCCAATTGGGGACCATGTGATTGCTGTGGCTATCTGGATGATTACCTGGTGGGTTACCGAAGCAGTATCCATTTCTGTGACTGCTCTTTTACCACTATTGCTCTTCCCTCTATTAAAAATCATGCCTATTGACGAGGTAGGAGGCTACTATGGATCTCCCATTATCTTTTTGTTTTTTGGAGGTTTTGTCTTAGCCTTGGCTTTGGAAAAAGTCAATCTTCACCGAAGAATTGCACTGACCATTATCAAATACACAGGAGCCACTCCCAATAAGGTCATCTTAGGCTTTATGATCGCTACTGCTTTTTTGAGTATGTGGATTTCCAATACAGCCACTACTGTTGTGATGCTACCCATCGCTATGTCGGTCATTTATTTACTGATAAAAGATGAAGATGGATTTACTAAAAAGGATAAGAACTTTGCGCTGAGTGTGATGCTCGGTATTGCATTCTCCGCCAATGCAGGAGGTATAGCCACTGTTATTGGAACACCTCCAAATTCGGTGCTGATTGGACTTCTTGAAAACGAATACCATATTGAAATTTCCTTTTTAAAATGGATGGTACTGGGTTTACCCTTTTCAGCACTAATGATTGGAATCATCTATTTCGTGCTCATTAAATTTTTCCCATCCACTGGGCTCAATTTTAACGCTTCCAAAAACGTTATTCAAGAAGAATTAGAAAAGTTAGGTCCCACCAGCTCCAGAGAAAAACACGTGCTCCTAATTTTTGGAATCACTATTGCATTGTGGATCTCAAGAACATTGATTAATTCTGTGTTTCCTGGATTAAAAATAAATGACACCATGATCAGTATGGCAGGAGCTATTGCTATGTTTGCGATACCTCATTCTCTTAAAAAAGGGGATTTTATTCTCGAGTGGAAAGACACTCAAAAGCTAGCATGGGGAATCCTAATCTTATTTGGTGGAGGTTTAGCGCTCGCAAAAGGAATGTCTGCAAGTGGAATTGTCGACAGTGTATCTGAACTGATTTCAAACGCCAACCTACCGGTGCTTGTAACTGTTGGAATCCTCATCGCATTGATGCTTTTCTTAACAGAACTGATGAGCAATGTCGCCCTTGTTGCTGTTCTTGCCCCAGTAGTAGCAGGAATTGCCATTGGATTGGAAATCCCGATACTCTATTTGCTGATCCCAGTGACCATTGCCAGCAGTTGTGCCTTTATGCTACCGATGGCTACACCTCCAAACGCCATCGTATTTGCATCTGGATACATCAAAGTTAAGGATATGGTTCGCGTCGGTATCTTTTTAAACCTCATCGCTGTATTTCTACTCATTATAGCCTACCAATTTATAATTCCATTATTGTTTTAATAATTGTACAAACAAAGCAGAAACTCTATCTTTAAACTCAATTATAAACTTAACTTAAACCCTTACATATGCTTACTAAAAAAATAAGCCTTGTACTTCTTGGAGCTTTTATGCTCGGGACTACCTCTTCCAACGCTCAAATGTGGTGGAACAAGAAAAAGAAAGCTGCTCCTGTAGAGCAACAAAAACCAAAACCCAAAATAGATAAGAATGCTCCAAAACCCTATTCAGAGGTCATCACTAAAGAAGCCATCACAGATGAAGGATTGTTTAGCGTACACAAAATAGGAGCTGATCGCTACTATGAAATCCCCGACTCCTTACTAGGAAAAGAAATGCTGATGGTAAGCCGTATTGCCAAAACAGCTAACGGAATCGGATTCGGCGGTGGAAAAATCAACACTCAAGTACTTCGCTGGGAAAAGAAAGAGAATATGATCAATTTAAGAGTCGTAAGCCATGATATTGTGGCTGATGATGACTTACCAATTAAAGAAGCGGTGGTTAACTCTAACTTTGAACCGGTACTTTTTTCCTTTAAAATAGAAGCGCTGAGAAATGATTCCATCGTAAAAAGTTCCGTAATCAAAGCTTCTGATTTGTTTTCAAAAGATGTCAAAGCATTAGGAATGCCTGATTCTTATAGAAAACGCTACAAGGTGACTCGATTGGATAGCGATAAGAGTTTTATCGAAAGCATTAAATCCTACCCATTAAACATAGAAGCGAGACACGTAAAAACCTATATCG